>JAEIGA010007923.1_pt1 | contig 16132 bp, 35 predicted proteins | sample 9270691 | NCBI WGS metagenome assembly JAEIGA01 (sample SAMN17057246, study PRJNA624740) | gut metagenome | biome: biome; isolation source: fecal sample | host: Bos grunniens | place: China: Xizang | collected 2019
AGAGACGGGAAAAGGGAACATTGCTATGAAAATAGAATTCACAAAAGAAGATCTTGATTATCTGGCGGTAAAGATTGCCGAGATAATTCAAGGAAACCACAAGATGGTTTCAACCATTGACGCAGACATGAAGCTTACAAACGTGAAGATGCCCTTCAGGCTTCGCATGGCTCTGCTGGATATCATGCAGACCAACGGTTATTCGCCCGAGGATGTCACTCTCCGTGATGTGGCTCAGTTCCATCCGGACTGGTTCAAGAGATTGAGAGGCGTAGGAAGAGTCGCTCATACCGAGCTCATCGAAGTCGTGGCCAAGGCAGGACTAGAATGGGGCAGGGAAAGACTGAAGTTCAGACGATGAAGGACAAGATTCACCAGACCATCCTCGACATCCTTGCCCAGAAGAGGACATCCGGCGATGTCCTTCCCTTTGCTACCAGCATAGAGGTAGCGCACCGGCTTCATATGAACGCCCTGGAGGTAGAGAAGATTGCAGAGGAGATAGAGGGAATGGAGAAGGGAAGGACATTAAATCACGACTGGTACTATTACGAGTGAATATGACGCATGCAAAGAATTTTCAAGACTTAACAGGTCAGAAGATGTATCACCTAACCTTCATTCGATATGTAGGTAGAAACCAGTACGGTAATGCTATTTGGAGAATGAGATGTGATTGCGGCGTAGAGTTCGATACCCTCGCAAGTCTTGTTAAGAAGGGAGAAACGAAGTCCTGTGGATGTTTAAGAGCGCAGAAATGTGCAGAAGTAGGTAAATTAAATAAGAAATAAGTTATGAGTTTGAATAAAGCATTATTGATCGGGTTTTGCGGTGCTAATCCCGAAGTCCGATATGTAGGCGCCGCCGGAAATCAGAATTCCAAGGTGGCGCAGTTTCGTTTAGCCACCACCGAAAGGTACAAGGACCGAGACGGCAATGTCAAGGAGAATGCGGAGTGGCACAACATCGTTGCATGGCGAGGCTTGGCAGATCTTGCCGAGAAGTATATCGTCAAGGGTACGCAACTGTACATAGAAGGCAAGCTCAAGCTCCGCAGCTGGGAAGATCAGCACGGAGTCAAGAGATACCAGACGGATATAGTAGCAGACAAGATAGACCTGCTCGGAAAGGCAAAGGATTCTTCGGACAGCCGCGCTCCTCAGCCTGCACCGCAGCAGGACAGATACGTCCAGGGTGCAAGACAAATGGCAGCTCAGTCTCCGGTACCTCATACATCAGGCGCACCTCAGCCGGGATACGAACAGCGTTCGGTTATCGGTCCGGAAGACATGCCGTCAGATGACCTCTCTTTTTGATTTGGAATGACATAAACCAGAGATTATGGCAACGATGGAAATACTGATGGCTTGCGTAGGATTCCTGCTCTGTGTGGGAATCTTCACTGTGGTCTGCCTCTTGATTATGCTGGTTATCTGGTGGACCTTCAAGACAGATATCAATGTTGAAATTAATGTTAACGAATGGGAGGAAGAACGATGATAAAAATACAGATTAAATCAATATGGGGTACAGCCCTTTTCGAGTATGAAAAGGAGAATAACACGCTCAAAGATACTCTTGAAGAAGCGATAAGGCAGGGAGCGAACCTTACCGGAGCGAACCTTACCGGAGCGAACCTTTACAGAGCGAGCCTTACCGGAGCGAACCTTGACGGAGCGAACCTTTACAGAGCGAACCTTTACAGAGCGAGCCTTACCGGAGCGAACCTTACCGGAGCGAACCTTGACGGAGCGAACCTTTACAGAGCGAGCCTTGACGGAGCGAACCTTTACAGAGCGAGCCTTGACGGAGCGAACCTTACCGGAACGAACCTTGACGGAACGAACCTTGACGGAGCGACTAATGTTCCGTTTATCCCATTTGCTTGCCCTTCTGATGGAGCGTTCATTGGGTGGAAGAAAGTAAATAATCATCTTATTATGCTTGAGATCCCAGCGGACGCAAAACGATGCTCATGTACTTCGCAGAAATGCCGATGCGATAAGGCTAGGGTTCTGGGAATCACTAACCTTGCAACCGATGAATCGGTTTCGGAGATTAAGAATACCTCGTATTCTCCAGCTATTACTTATGTGGTCGGAGAGATGGTTTACCCAGATTCATTTGACGAAAATAGATGGAACGAGTGTTCGCATGGTATTCATTTTTTCATTAATAAGCAGAATGCTATTAACTATTAGGATATGAAAGCAAGAATTAAAGCAACTGGAGAGATAGTAGAGGTGACTTTTCTCGACAGAAAGACGCATACCGATGAACAAGTGTATATGACTTGTGAGGGAAACCTTATTGAGGAATCACGGTTGGATTTCAATGTGGAAGAATCGACTACTGGACTCGCCTTGAGCATACCTATGCAGGTATGGCAATGCAGGGGATATTGATGACTCACGCATTGAGTGATGTTAAACAATACGCAAGGCTTGCGGTAGATGTAGCCCACGCCCTAGTAGAAATGATGAAGGAGGAAAGGAAATGAAAGGATTTACAACAGAAAAAATTGGAATGCTAATTCTTGCGACACTTGCGGCTATTTGCATTTATGTGGCAATAACAGACGCTGGTTGTCCCCATTCAAAAAACACTCCCACTGCCCTTGATGTCTACCGAGGCAAGACCACCTTGGAAATAACTTATAGGGATAGTGTGGCAATAGATTCAACGGTTGTTTATAAAGTGAAGTAGTTATGATAGACAATACAAAAGAGTACATCTTGTGTGCTGCAATCAAGAGGCAGTTGCCAAGAGAGTGTTATCCATATCACCCTAATACCAATGACATTTGTGATATAGAAATTGGATATAGACATCACGACATTATCCATAGGTTCATAGATGAAGAATTAGTAGAATGGGAGCAAGGTTTCTACACATCTAAAGGCAGATATGTTGATAGATACGAAGCAATGGAGATTGCATACAAATGTGGTCAAGTAAGTGCGGAAGTCGCTCTTACTAAACAAGGGAATTATAACAGGTTATTTTCAGAAGATTTATACTAATGGAAACTAAATTCAATTTCAAATCTCAAATCGCAACCTCACGCGTTCAATCGGAGCGACTGCTCTCCCTCGGATTGAAGAAGGAGACCGCGGATTGCTACTATTGGCAAGAAAATGACCACATATATGGAGAAGCAACGGGAGTGTGGCATCTTGAAACTCTTGACACAGAGGATACCCAAGAGCATTTTGAATACCTTGACAAGTATTTCGGTGTGTGCCTTGCTGATGATGAAGAACACTATTTCATCCCTGCTTGGAGTCTGGGAAGGTTAATCGAAATCACTCTTAATGAGACTTGGAATGAGGTCGCATTTGAAAGAAATGTAAATCCGTATGAGCAGATGATTAAAGGCATCGAATGGCTAATCAAGGAAGGGTATTTTAACAAGGAGTATTTGGTATGACACGAAGAGAAGAAATAAAACAGAAGGCTCTTTCAAAATATCCGCAAGGCACTAATAGATATAATAAATTTATCGAAGGCGCGAGGTGGGCTGATAAGACTATGATTGAGAAGGCTTGCAGATGCTATTGCGATGATATTTGCGATAAAGGTCGATGTTGTATGTGTTTTCATAAACATGATGGCAAAGGACAGGTCAAAAATGATTTTCAATATAATGAGTGTAATGAGTTAAAACTTATTCGTAAAGCAATGGAGGAATAGTTATGAAGATGTATATCGCAAGAGACGAGAACGGAAGTCTGAAGTTATTTGATAAAAAGCCCCTAAAAGTCCTACCTTCTTATGATAGAAGTGGATATGTATGGACAGTACCTCGAGGGTATATAAATCACATAACGCTGGACAAAAGACTCTACCCCGAAGTGACCTTCGAGAACTCACCAATGGAAGTGGAACTTGTAATAAAGAAGTAAGATGAGTGCAAGCAATTCACTACACTATGAATTATGTAAGTTAGGAGCGAAGCTGCTTCGTTCTCGCAAGAATCCTACCTTGCCTTTCAATAGGCCGTGTAAGTATGCAACCGTAGAGTTGGTTTGTTGCGGTGCTGAACTTACAGATGTGTGGGGCACGACTGGAGACTGCACGGTGCTTATTGAGGTTAAGACTTCTCGTTCTGACTTTCTTGCTGATAAGCGAAAGTATGCAAGGAGTAAGCAGGCTCAAATGCTAAATCATCAGATAGGTAATTACCGTTATTATCTCTGTCCCGAAGGCGTTATCAAAGAAGAAGAACTTCCTGAAAATTGGGGTCTATTGCTTTGGGATGGCAAAAAGATTCACAAAGCAAAAATGGCTACAAAGGTGGAATCTTCGGTGACTATGGAGTTATTGCACATAACTTCGGTAATATCCAGGATCTTAAAACCACAGACATTTAACTTCAGAGAAAAGAATAAAGTAAAACTTGTATAGATATGATAACATTTCTTTTGTTGGGCATAGAACTTATGCTAGTGTTCTTGGTTAGTTTAGTGTATGATCTCAAAATGTCTTTAAAGGAACTTCATAAAGACAATATCAATATTAACCACTCAATTCAGAGGGCGCATCCAAGAATGTTTATGAATGACAAAACTTCCACAACAAAGTTTGATGTAGACAAATAAATTTAATAATTTGATAAGAGCCATGAGCAATATAATTATGATTCATAAGGCAGGGCCGTTTGGAGACTGCACAGATCTGTACGATTTGAGGCTGGAATCAAGAACGACCGTGAAGGAGTTCATTGATGAAGTCCTTGCACGAAAAGGCGAGTGGGGATATATCGACATTGAGGACAGGAGGCTTGAGTACAGATACGGAAAGCTGTTGAGCGGGCAGTTCGATGATATCAAGGAGTGCGAGATTATTCCTGTATCCGCACACGGAGGATGGTCAAGGATGGACTACGAGTTGAGATTAAATGACGATTGATTATGTGTACACAGAAGACTCATGCAGAAAGGCTGCAAGAAGCACAGGAGTTTATCAGCCTGGTGCGAGAGATGAGATTGTCGCAAAGACATTATTTTGTTACCAGGAGCAAGGAGGAGCTCAACAGGGCGAAGGCACTTGAGAGAAAGGTCGACCTTGCACTTGAGAAGATGGATGAACCAAGTATATTTTAAGCATATGGATAAACCGAAAACAATGGAGGAGTTGATGCATGGCATTAACTCCTTTTTAGCTCAGTATGAGTTTGACAGGGACAAGCCCGATAGCATACTTGTTATCGGATATGATGCGGAAAAGTCATTTGCAAAGCTGGCCGGGCATGCCGACAAAATCTCTGCCGCTATTGTCAACATGATGATAGAGGAGCCTGCAGTCAAGGACATGATGTATGCGGTATACCATGCATACGAGCGTTACAATCGCACCAACAGTACCCCCGCTTTAAATGTCGAGGCGACAGAGCTTGCGATGGTAATGGCTTCTTCAGGTAAAAAGAAGATATGTTCATAGCAAGATCATGGAAAAGAAATACAGCGTGGTCTGGCAGGAATGCGGTCAGACCGATTACCGGTGCAGGAACTTCTTCACATTTCTTGGAGCCTGCCTGTATACATACTACCTGGACCACTTCAAGAATGTAGCACCGTCTATTTATGAAACTGAGGAGGAATAGTTATGAGAACACTTGATTTGGTATTGAAGAAGAAATGGTTTGATATGATTGCTTCCGGAGAGAAGACGGAGGAGTATAGGGAATTGAAAGCATATTGGTGGAATAGACTTTCACGTGTTGTAGAAACAGAAGATCACTATACTTATAGAGAAATCATACACTATGATAGGGTGACTTTCCACTTGGGTTATGCCAAGAACAGGCCGTCAATGACATTTGCTATCAAGGAGATTGTCATTGATGAAGGCAAGGAGGAATGGGGAGCCTTACCTGGAGAGACTTATTTTGTAATAAAATTAGGAGAAAGATTATGAATATAGTAAAATACATTACCTCGCTTTTTGAGGTTAAAGAAACAAAGAAAGTAGAATGCGCTAAAGTTTGGGTGGTATGTTGGGATGCAAGATATGGTAGTTTTCGTGGGGATTGGGAAAGAGTGAGCAAAGTATTCCTTAATGAGAATGATGCTAAAGCATTTGTACAATCCCTAAAAGATGCTAAAAGTCTTTTACAGATAAAAGAAAATTTAAGAATTGACATAACAGAACAAAAATGATAACAAAAGAAGACGCAAGAAGGTTGTACAATTACTATTCTCAAATTGAGACAACCGAAAAGCTTTTGAGTGATCTTGAAAAGTTTATTCAGAGCCGGGGTGAAAATGTTCCGGATATTATTCCAGAGACTTATCAATCGTATGGAAGCATTGAGATACATATCCCTTACTTCAAAAAAGGCGAATTTTCGACTTCGGCAACTATTTACAATATCAGTTATCCGGCCGCAAGAAGAGTGCTCAAGAACCATATTCGTGAACTCAAGAAAAAGGTTAAAGATTTGAATGCTCAACTTACGAAGAAATAATGCAGAATAGACATGCAAAAGAAAACATTTGTCATAACAGTTGAATATCCGGACGGAGATCATATCCCATCCGATGAAATTGCTGAAGTTCTTCATGAGCGCATAGAGAACATTGGCGAGTACCTTAATGCTAACATTATGGATGGTGTTAGTGGTCGGATGAAAACTACTGTCTGGGAGTTCAATGAAATGAAACGATAGGTATATGAGAAAATTCCGATTGCAAGAATTCATAGACGAGGTGTCGGACAAGATCATAGAATACCTCAGAGACAACAAGACTCAGGACATGCAGGAGGTGCGCAACATCATCTCCCTGCATTTCTCCGAAGGTCTGGTCAAAGTCTTCTACGACGAGGAGGCCGAACTGGCCATGAAGGTGCAGAAGCTCCAGGAGGAACAGAAGTATTGCTATACCAGCCCGAGGAGAAACGCTGAGATCAATGCAGAACTGCTTGAACTCTCCCGGAAGCGAAAGGCTATCAGAAAACGCACGTACGATGCCTTGGATGACAACGAGGCGAAGCGCGTGAGGATACTGCTCAGGGAGAAGTCTCCGGAGCTCTACGAGGAGATTTACAAAAGCATTCCGCTGAAGAAGCCGTTCGTGAAAATCAAGTGACGAGATCATGACGATTCAAGAATACATCAAGATTGCCGCCAACGGCTATCCAGTGGATGAATTCAAATACTACCTGCCTTTCTTCCTCGTCATGTCTTGCGAGCACTGCATCTACAACGGCCATGCTTGCAGGCATCCTGAAACCGATGACGTCTGCATAGACTACAAGGATAGGTTTCTTACTATCTGGCTGAATCCGTCAGGAACGATGGCAGTGCGCGTAAAGGTAATGTCCATGTGCGGAGGCACAAAGCTGATGGCAGAAGGACTCCTGCCTACTGCATCATGCCTTCATCAGATCCTGAAGGCATGTGGAGAAGAAGAAATTTTTACACACATAATGGAACGATATGAAAGTACTATTCAAAAAGATTAATCCAAAAGCGATCCGTCCGAAGAGAGCGACGCCAGGTTCTGCAGGTTACGACCTCTATGTGCCGGAGGACTTTACGGTAACGAGGGGAAGACAGGTCATCCCTCTTGGCTTTGCCATGGAAATGGAGCCTGGACATGAAGCTCTCGTGAAACCACGAAGCGGTTTCTCTTCCAAAGGAATGGAGGGATACCGCGTGGAATACATCATGACCAATCATGGCTTTGACCTTGAAAAGACTCCGAGAGTCTGCAAACATCCGCAGAGATTCGACTGCGATGTCATCGAAGGGAAGGTGGATTGGGACTATCGCAAGGGAGTCGGCGTGATCATCAACAACCGCTCTCCGTATGACTTCGTCATCAAGGCCGGTACCCGAATCGCGCAGTTGACGGTTCATAAGGTGGAGACCGTAGAGTGGGAAGAGGTGGACGAACTCTCTCCTTCAGAAAGGGATGGTGGATTTGGAAGCACGGGAACGGTATGATACATCAGTCATTGTTGAATCTTGTGCAGAAGAGGTTTCCTGAATCGTGCAGGAAATATGGAGCTCCGGCCGTGCTGGAGAAGTTGAGATATTTGGGATTAAGTATATAAGAGACAAGTGTTATGAGTCAGTTTAGTATTAAGACATTGGAGATAGCGGGATTTGCATCCGCTGTCCATGCATTGAGACTGCCTTTCAAGAAAGAGTGCAGAAGTAAGACGCGAAACCGCATTATAACAGATGACGAAGGCATCTTCGGATTTTCGGTAGAGCAGGCAACGGCAGTGGAGTTTGATGAGAAGGACTTGCATCTGATGCAGGTCCTTATCAAGCGAGGAGACGAGCATGCAAAAGTCATCCGAGGCATCATAGCTTATGCTGAGATCAATGCCCCTATCCATTGGTGGGCCGAGCTTGAAACTTATCGCGCCGGGCACGAGAGACTCTGTTCGGAGTCTACCATGCATGTTGACTGCAAGGGTCTATCTGGAGAGGAACTCCTTAAGGTCAAGGATGAGATTCCTTCCGGAAAGGAACTGAAGAAGATTGATTACTTCAGTTATCAGTGCCTGAGGAATATTGTCAAGCAGAGAACCGGACATCGACATCCCCACTGGGGCTTATTCATTGAGTGGGTAAAGTCGCTGCCGTTTGCAAAAGAACTTATTTTAGTCGGGCTTAACGTATGAGTGACACGATAGACAGTTTCATGATGGCTTTTGCTCCGATAATCGAGCAGAAAGCAAGGAAGAAGGAGGGCTTGAAGACAGGACCTTGGCCCGAAGATCCTGACGAAGCAATGAAGCGAATCCAAAGCGTCCTGACTGACATGGCGTTCAAGAAGTCCAAGATACAGCAGGAAATGGAAGCGGCTCAGGAAAGACACATCAGGAAGTTCAGCATTGCACTCCGACGCTGTTTCCTGGAGCGGTTCCGTTTCCCTATGATGCTGGCTCGAGGAGAATTCATCTGCTTTCACGGAACGTCTGAAGTGAAGATCTTCTATTACGAAGGACAACCCTTTGCGGCAGAGAAGCGAGGTCTTGAAGTGAACACGGACGGCAACGAGCATTGCGGCACCATATATTCGAGAATATATACAATCTTCGACGATTTCCTTTTACGCACCATCATCAAAACATTAATGGATCAGGAAAAGGCCCCCATTTCATATGGTGAATTTAGATCGGTAGGAACAAAATAGCTACTGCAATAGCCTGTCATCCCAGTAGAAGTCATAATAGATGCATCCCCAGTCTATGCTTATTGACTCACCATCTTCTTTACTTCTGATGTCTGCCTCTACTGCATTGCTCGCTGCATCATTGATGAGGACAAAGAGATCGGGATGTTCATCCTCAAGAAGGCAGTAATCACATGGTCCGTTCTCTTTGAGGAAACTCCTCAATCTCTGTTCCTCGTCGGCGTTGATCTCTATGCTGAACTTGACGAAGTTGTTCATGTTATGAGGTGACCCGTAGTGTTCGGACAAGAAGTAGGTTGACATAGCTGATATGGTTTTCTACAAAGTTAATAAATTCCCTACACACTTAGACATACTTACTGTGTTTTTGTGTGTAGGGTTTTTGCTTATCTGCCTAATACTTACTAACTTACGCAATATTTGGCTTGGTTTGTGGATTGCCATGCGGCAAACATATCGAGTCATGGATAAGAACGATTTCAGAAACTATGCAGCCCTGCTGATCTTGGTGAACCTCATAGACAGGACCACCAATCCCGCCAAGATGGCGGTCTTCTGGGCCGACGAACTCATCAAAGAATTATATGATACCGACACCAAGAATGAAGTATGATACAATCATAGCGGTCGACCCAGATGTTGACGGATCGGGAGTGGCGATGCTTGACATGGCGTTCAGGGTGGTCAATACCTTCAGGTATAGACTGCCGGAGTTTGCCAAGTTCCTTGAGGACCTGAAAGGCCGCAATGTCGTCGTGGTTGTGGAAGCCTCGTATCTTGTCACCGCCAACTGGCATCTTGAGAAGAACGACTCTCAGAGGAAGGCTGCAGCCAAGGGAAGGAACGTGGGAAGGAACCACGAGATAGGACGTCAGATCGTGGAGTTCTGCAAATACTACGGCATCCCTTACGAGGAGAAGATTCCTCTGAAGAAGATTTGGCATGGCCGCGACGGAAAGATCACCAAGGCAGAGCTTGAGTTTCTCTGCAAGGGTTCCGGCATCGGATACCAGTTTGAAGGCAACGACCAGGAGCAGAGGGATGCGGCGCTTCTTGCCATAGACCGCTCAGGAATCCCGATGATCATGGTGCCGCCGCCGAAGAAGTAAACATAAAGAACATATTAACCCATACGCCTTTATATTTGAATCATGTTGAAAGACCTATTGACTAGCGCTCCAAGGACAGAGCCTTTGATCAGAATTTACCCGGCATACCTCACACTCAACTCAGCTGCAGCGGAATTGCTCGGCTTGGGAGAGGTCGCATCGGTTGCCATACAGCAGGATGACCGCGACGGTTATGTATATGTCGCTTCGTGCGAAGACATGAGGCAGGCCTACAGAATGCGCAGACGCAACAACGTGTACATCCTCAGCTATGCGCCTCTGTGCCGTAAGCTTGCCGAATGCTTGGAAGGATACGGTTCCTACAGGATCTGCCGCGAAGTCACTACCGATTTCATGGGAAAGAAGTTTTACAATATATTCAAGAAGAAGTATGGCAGAGATTAAAAGAATTCAGTTTAGGGGAATATCCAGAACACCATCAGACAGAATGACGGAGGATGGAGGAGTTGCGGAATCCCTGAACACCTACCTTGATGCAGGAGAGGTCGCTCCTGTGCTTGAGCCGAAGGACATCACCTCCGACCTTGGCATACCTGACATCAAGGATGTCGAGAAGGTGTTCATCCACAAGACTCTGACAAGGGAAAACTACATCATCATAAGCTTCACAGACGTGGGGTATTATGAGGACGGTCAGTTCGTGTCCATATTCCCTCTGAACGGGGAGCAGTTCATAGACATCGCCTCTGTGGGCAACTCGCTCATTATGGCCACTGACATGAGAATGCACTTCGCCCTGTTCTATGAGGGAAGATATAAGTACCTGGGGACAGAGATACCCGTGCCTATGGTAATGTTTGAGTGTGTGCATTCCTACGCTACGGATATGCCGTTCGGGTCCGTAACCCTGTTCAATAACCGTGACGGAGATGATCCTGCAGGAACAAAGCCGGATGCCGTCAGGGCGCTTGACGTCGATGCCTGGACGCAGGCGATAGACGACATCAAGTACGGCATATCCAACGACAATGTCTCGGAAGTTCTCTCGATTCATAACGAACTGTGGTCGCTGATCAATGAGAAGGCGAAGGAGATAAGGAGGGAGGACAAGGCCCTTTTTGCTCCGGTGTTTGTCAGATACGCATACAGGCTGTATGACGGCTCCTACATCCACCAGTCTGTCCCTCTCATGCTTGGAGCCGGATATGACTCTTTCCTTGACATTTCCGCTCATAAAGAGACATTCGGAGACCAGGTTATGACAAGCATTGACTTTACGCTGCCTAATGCCTTTAAGGTGAAGGCATATCCGCGGGCGTATAATGTCACTGCGTGGAGCGATATCGTCAAGTCTCTTGATATATTCATCTCTACAGACGTCTGTTATCCGACATTCAATGCCAACTTCAGCAGGATAGAGATAACCAAGGAGATCATCGGGGAAACAGTGCCTGGCACGTCGTCTTCCTATAAACAGTACGAGTACGGGGTTCACTTTGACCAGGGAGGTCTCAATGACAGAGAGGCCCTTGAGCAGGAGGTGCTTGGCAAGAGGAACTTCTACAAGATCGCGTCATTCCCTGTTGACGAGATAAGCAAAAACCAGGGATACGACCTTGTCGCGGAGGATGCTGTTCCGTACTCACAGGACGACCTTCTTCTAAGGGAGCGTCTTCCGGACTATGAGCAGAACAATTTCCTCATTGCTCCGTCAGCCCTCTTCTCGTACAACAACAGACTGTTCGCCGTAGGTGACAGAAAGGCGCTTCCTGATACCTATTATGGGCTTCAGTCCCTGAACATCAAGTGGGACAGGTTTCCTGAAACCACATATGAAACTTATGCATTCGCCTATTACATAAGGGACAGGGAGGACAACGAGCATAAGGTAGTGATGCCGTCCTACTACGGAGAGTACGCCATCGACGGCGAAGTGGCAAGGCCGTACGGACTCATATTCCATCCGGACGCAAGATGCTTCAAGGTCGAGATACTGAACGAAGGCGACGTCTATTCCGTAGACATGAAGCCGCATCCGTTCCTTAACTGCTCCTACGGATACTGGGGTCTTTCAAAGAGAATCAAGGACCTTGAGCCGGTAAGGACAGGCGTCACAGACGAGGAGTTCTTCAGCGGAGAAAACAGGTATGAGGGGGACAGGGGAAGACTGTATCAGTCGGCTGCTGACAATCCGTTCTACTTTCCGCTTGCCGGAAACAACTTCTTCTCTGCAATGATTCTCGGACTCGCCACCGCGACCACCGCTCTCTCGCAGGGACAGTTCGGTCAGTTCCCTCTGTACGTGTTCACGGAGGACGGAATCTGGGCGATGGAGACTGCGTCAGACGGAAGCCTCGTGTCCTCGAAGCCGCTCTCAAGGGAGGTGTGCAGCAACCCTGCATCCATTACCCCGATAGACCAGGCGGTTCTGTTCATGAGCGACAAGGGGCTGATGCTCCTGCAGGGCTCGCAGATATCGGAGCTCTCGCCGTACATGAACGGGAAGCACTACACGATAAACGAGTCAGCGAAGGTCATAATCAGCGGACAGCCGCAGTTCAGCGGACTGATCGATGCGGTGACCGACTCGACACCGTTCATGACATTCATGAAGGACGCGGAGATAGGATACGACTATCAGGGCAAGAGAATCATCTGCTTTAACAGGAACGAGATATACCAGTATGTCTATAAGCTTGACACCAACACATGGCACAAGATATACCACTCGTCAGCGATTACGGATGCCTCGCCTCTGAACAGCTATCCGAGATGCGAGGTTGTCGCAAAAAGCATCACTGGCTACTCGAGGATCATTGACTACTCGACCTCACTTGAAAAGTCCGATGACCGCAGGGCGGAGAGGGGAGTGATAGCCACAAGGCCGTTTGACCTTAACGAGCCGGACGTCCTGAAGACAATCACTGACGTTAGGGTGAGGGGACAGTTTGCTCCGGGAGCCTACAGGTTCATCCTGCAGGGCTCGATGGACAACATCACCTGGTACACCATCAGCACCCTCCGCGGCAAGGCGTGGAAGATGTTCCGCATCATCCTTCTTGCCGACCTCGCCCTGCACGAGAGGATCAGCTGGGTGGATGTGATGTATGAAACAAGATTTAACAATAGACTCAGATAATGCACAACCGTTATGGTGCATGTAATTTCCTCATATAATTAATTTTTGTTCAAAGAAAAAGGGGCTGTCGTGAGACACCCCCCTTTTTCTTTGCTGTCAGTTGTTAGATAATGAGATCAAAAGCAATTCACAATTATTTCTTCTTGAGCGATTCCAGCTTTGCCATCCAGTCCGGAGTCTTTACTTCTCCCTTAAGTTCGACTGAAGCCATCTTTGGAATTACGAACTCGCAGAGCTTGAGATACATCTCGAACTTCTGCTTCGGAGATTTGATCTCCTTCCATGCCTTCCATGCCTCCTCCTGATTCTCATCGAGGAAGTTCTGGATGGCCGCCTTCGTCATGGCGGTTATCTTATTCGGCGTTCCTGGTGCTCTTCCTCCGATGCGTCCCTTGCCGTCATCCTTTGGTCTTCCCTTTGCCATGGTTCACCTCCTTTACTTTGCCGGTCCGAAAGGCTGAAGCGGCCTCTTCACGAAAGGCTTGCGCAGCGACACTGCAATATCCGTAAGCATCTTATCAAGATCCGCCGCACTCACGCTGTATGGTACCCCTTGCCTCATGTACCAGTCGTATGCCACGCCGTCCACGAAGTACTTGTGGATCTTCTGCACGAGTGCCATGCCCGCATCCTTGTTAAAGTAATCCGGAACATTGAGATTGAACGCAAATTCCGGATTTTCGCTTAGAGGGTCGTTTGTAATGACGAGGTCATTCTCTTCCTCGGGTATTATGCAGAAGGCGAGCTTGGCCCTGAGAGCCGCATCCCTTCCCTCCATGTAGCGGTGCATAAGCTTATTGTCAAGAACATCTTCCTCATCAGAGGACAGGGCGTTCCTTACCGCGTCAGTCTGGTCCGACATCACTCCGTCGACCCTCTTGAAGGTGATCGCATCAATATCGCTGATGACCTGGTTCTTCTTGATTACTATATATATCTTTTTCATATTGCTGTATGTTTAGTTGGTTGGTGCAGCCTTTTCATACAGATTTTTGCGAAGCGTCTGTAAGTCAGCAGCAGCAAGACTGTCGAACTTGGCAGCCAGTTCCGTTTGCTGCTTCTCGGAGAAGTATTTCGCGACGACAAGCTTCGCAAGGGAACTATGTATCATCGTGTATATGATATGCTCTTTGGCTCTTCTTCTCCTTTCCGACATAATCATCTGTATGATAATCTTGTCGGCAGTAATCTGAGCATATTCGACAAATCTTACGATGCTTCCCTGTACAATGGCCAATGCCTCAGAGAGAATCTTCTTCATGGTGTTCTCGTCTCGGCTAGTCTTCTTGAGCCCGTCATATAGCGAAGCTCCGTTCTCGTCATACGAACCGGCCGCTATACGCGCAATCTCTTCATCCACGGAATCCATGAGTTCCTTTATTATGATTTCTATATCCATAACTATATAGTTTTGTAATTACCATTGAAGCTTCATCCTTATTCCCAGCGACATTCCGTACTCCATGGTAGGGAAGTTGTACCCGAACCTTCCATACACCGAGAACCACGGCTTCACCGTCCTCTCGTATTCGATGTAGGCCGGAGCATAAAACGCGCTGTAGTAGCTTGTCTCGATTCCGAATCCCAGAGAATTCTTCTTCTGTCTCTCCCTTGTGGTTATCATCACCTCCCTTCTCCTTACGGCAAGAGAGTCTATTCGACTGTCTATGCCGCTGTGCCATATCTCTGCCCCGTCCACATTCGTGTAAAAATATTCACGAGGCATTGTAACATATCGTACACTGTCGCGGTATATAGTATCAAAGGACCTTGTGTCCATGTAGACAAGCTCCAGCTTTCCCACCTTGGGAATGTTAAGCCTTTTGGTTTTATCGGCAAGGTCAAGCCTTGCGTACCTCATCGTATCGTAGACCACGACGGTATCCTTCTGGAATAAGGACTGCCTGGAATGATTGAAAGGGGATATGCACATCCCTGCGAATACCCCCATTGTCAAACATATTAACCACAAATATTTATGAAAAAAACTCCTCATGTTATACGTCCTTAGGTCCTTTGTAGGACTTTGCATACAGAATCTGCCCTCGTTGTTTCCCATTCAGCTTGTGACTGAAATGCACAAATGACGGGTAGACGATCATCTGGTCGAACGGCAGTTTCAGACGCTTTGCAAGCCTTGCAAGAGCCAGCGGATCGGTACAAGCCACGTCGGCCGCTTCTCCTTTTCTGTGCTGACTTGACTCCACACCACCTACTGCTTCATTCAATGCCTTGCATCGGTAGCCGCTGTTGATGTTGAGCGGACCACCCCATGCGTCTCTGAGAGGCTGAAGCACGTTCAGCACAAGAGCCTTTACCGCATCCCTCACCTCCGTCGTAGTGATGACGTTGGTGATCCTCATTCTCTTGGCTGCGTCTGATTTCTCAAACTCAACAAACGAAAAATTTTTACTGCACGTTCCCATGCCTCAAAGTTAAGGTGCGCACAGCCTATCAGGACTTTATCTTTACGGCATCACACGTGGCAATAGTTCTTTATGTAGTGATGGCGGTCTATGTCCTTCAGGGATTCTATTGCCTTCCGGTACATAGACAGCGCCATCTTCTACATTGATCTCTTATTTAATTTCTTCCGACAGCAGTCGCACATGAACGTCTTCGCTACTGGGAACATCTTCTTGGCTATGTCACCGCTGAGGTACTGAAGTTCCTCTCCGAACGGATCGATGTCGAAAGCCAGGGCGATGTGTTTCGCAAGGTGGCCCTTCTCGTGGTCATAGGAGTGCGCGAACTCGGCCGCGCTGCTC
>JAEIGA010007924.1_pt1 | contig 16132 bp, 13 predicted proteins | sample 9270691 | NCBI WGS metagenome assembly JAEIGA01 (sample SAMN17057246, study PRJNA624740) | gut metagenome | biome: biome; isolation source: fecal sample | host: Bos grunniens | place: China: Xizang | collected 2019
AATACGTGGAGTAATATTTGAAATTTAGGGGAGACTTGCAAGGGAGAACGAATTTAATTTTTGGTCGATATAAAGACCTAAAAAATTACAAAAATTCAATTCGCCTTGCAAGACTCGCTGGGATGTAGTAGGATATCCCCTGAGAAAGAACAAAGGGTATTTTTATCCTTCCACTTGTATCAAGACAAGCACACGTCTAACACTCATTTGGTGTTTTTAGGGTAAATTTTGCAAACGGGAAAAACACGTCTACTTGTATAATACCAAGCGCACGTCTAACTGCCATTTAGCAAAATTTGGAGATAAAATATATGGTTAAAAATTAGGTAATTATAGTATCAAGAAAAAGGCTCTACTTATATAAAAGACAAGCACGCGCAATACATTCATTTGGCCATTTTTAGAGGAGGAAAGGTAGGTCAAAATTGAGGCTAATTTTATTGTGTCATAACTTTAGAAAAAAGTGTTAGCAACCTAAGTTCACAAAGGTAAATAAAAGGATAAAAAAGTAATCTCTGGTAATCTAAAGTATACGTAGGTAAACTTACTCACTTGTAAAATACCAAGCGCACGTCTAAATCCCATTTGCCTTTTTCTTACTTTGATTATCTCATGAAACTTAGATTAATTACTATTCTATAAATTTTAATAAATTCTAAAAAGTTTTAACTTGGTCTAAATAGATTTAAACACTTATAAAAAGGTCTAAAAGGTTATAAAAACTACAAATTGTGAAGTGAGGAAGATAAAAAACAACACTTGCTTATAGGTGGCGAAGAAAAGCAAAAAAACGCAAGGCGTTAAGTGGTTGTTTGGCGCCAACGGACCAGTGCGCCAAATCCACTCGCCTGCGTTTGCTTCTTTTGCCTTTTTGCAAGTGTTTTTATTCGCTAAAGTTATACGGATATTTGTTTAGATTAAGTTGTTTCGAGTGATAAAGTTGGAGTTTAGGACGTGTGCTTGTCTCGGCGGAGCGAAGCGACGCCGACTTGTATCAAGACAAGCACACGTCCTGTGGTCAAATTAAAATTTTTAGTAAAACTTAGTTGTTTTAGTAACGAATAAATGTTCGAAAAATTTAAATATAATATTTGAAAAATCAAATATATGTATTGAATTTTTTGTCGAGTTGTGGTAAAATAAAAAAAGTATTACATAAAAAGGGGTATTTTACATGGCTGTAAATTACAATAAACTTTGGAAATTGTTAATAGATAAAGGCATGACAAAGACCGATTTACGTCTTAAAACAGATATGTCTACATCTACTTTAGCAAAGATGAGTAAAAACGAAGTTGTATCAATGGATATAATGCTTCGCATTTGTGATGTCCTTGAGTGCAATGTCGGCGACATCATGGATGCAACAAAACAAGAAGGATAAATTTTTTATATATGACTGGAATTGTCATATATGCGTGCTAAAATCAACCTGATTTTAGCAAAACGAGGAGAGATAAAATTATGGCTAAAATGAAAAAATTAAAAGTATTTGAAGGCTTTGCTGGATATGGTGGAGCAAGCTTTGCTTTAAGAAGAATAAAAGAACAAAAACCGAGCTTCAATTATGAGGTTGTTGCATATTCTGAAATTGATAAATACGCATCTTCATTATTTGATGCAAATCACAAGGACAATAAGGGGAATGTATTAAAGAATTATAATGATATAACTTTAATTGATCCTAATGAACCAAGTTTTCCAGATTTTGATTTGTTTACTGGAGGCTTCCCATGCCAACCTTTTTCTACAGCAGGAATGCAAAAAGGTGTTGACGACCCATATGGTAGGGGAACGTTATTTGAACATATTCTTCGTATTTGTGAAGTTAAAAAACCAAAATATATTCTATTAGAGAATGTTAAAGGTTTGCTTTCAAAGAAATTCGATGAAACAAGAGCAAAAATGAATGACATGCTAAGAGAGCTTGGATATGTTGCAGATAAAAATGATTTATCTGAACAACCACTTAGAATGGCAGTTCTTAATAGTAAAGATTACGGCGTTCCTCAAAATAGAGAACGTGTATGGATGTTTGCGAGATTAGGTGGGCTTCCAAAAGATTTTTCTATGACTCCACCTAAGCAGGATAATGGATTGAAACTAGCGGATTTTTTAGACCCAGAAGGAATGGTTCCAAAGAATCTATATTTATCAAAGAAACAAATAGACCACTTAAAAGTAAAACATAATATACCTAGTTTCCTTGTTGATACAGCTCTTTGTTTTGATGTATACAACAAAAAAATAAAGTATGATGGATATTCTATAACTATTACACTACCGGAACATAATTCTTTGAGAGTTATTGAGTCGCACAAAGACAAAGAAGTTGTTAGAAAGATGTCAGTAACAGAACAATTTAGACTTATGGGATTAGAAGGATTAGAAGGAGATAATCGTAAGATTGATATTGTGTTTGATAATCAATCTTATACACAATTATCAAAGAGAGCCGGTAATGGTTGGGATGTAAATTTAGTGACAATATTAATGAAACATGTTTTCAAGCAATTGAAAGATATGGGCGATGGTTTTAATTGTTTTTAAGGAGTAGTTATGAGTAGTTTTAGATTTAAGATAGATGAAAAATCGTTATATTTTGGAATTTACAATGACTATATAAAAGGTGAAACAGCTACAGTTAGCACACCAATTAATCAATCTAAAGATCCTAATAAGTGGCGAAATGACATTTTAAAGCTTGTAGAGAGTGGTTTGGAAGCAAAAAACATTCCAGAAGTTTTGATTAACAAATGTTCAAGAAAGACAACAGCACAGGCGAATAGTAAAATAGTCGCTTTATACGAATTTAATAATATTTATCTAGATGGTAAAAAATTAGAAACCAATTCTTCATTTGCATTATACATAAAAGAGGAAACAGATACACTTATTAAAAATCGTCAAGGCAAAATGGTTCCTAATACACATTTAGGAAGGCAGAAGTTGCACTATCCTATGTCATTAAAACATAAGTCAGATGGATTTAATATAGATAACATGGACGTATTGAATGCTATTTTAAAACAAAATGGTGGTTTTGCTTATGTGGTAAGGGGCTTTGATTGTGATACAGAAGAAAAAAGCATAAACTTTATCACAACAATAATTGGAATGCAAGGCATTTTTTTGTCGAGTGTTTTCAAGAAACAAAAGGGTGTTGGTAAAAAATTATTACTAAAGGAAGTAAACTTAGAGGATATCGATTTTACGGCTCAAGATATTTATGGTGATTCTACTTCTTATGTTTTAGATAGGAAAAAAGATGGTCAAGATATTGATTTGTTTGAAAAAGCAAACAAAACAAAAGTTGAAAATGGAAAACTTGGTGAAAGTATTATCTTAAGCAGATTAGGAGAAGAAGATGGTGTAACCGATATTTATCATACCAGTGCCGATTACCCAACTTCACCATATGATATTGAATACTATGTAAATGGTGTTAAAAAGTACGTTGAGGTTAAGTCTACACAAGGTGATAAAAAGATTTTCAATATGTCAATCGGTGAAATTAAATTCATGGAAAGATATAAAGAAGATTACATTTTATTTTTAATTACTAATGTAAGAGATAAAATGCCAAAAATTTTTATGTTCACTAGAGATAGCATTATACAACTTAAAAAAGAGTATCCAACAACAAGGTTTTATGCTTAAGTTGGAAATAAAATTCTAAAAAAGAAGTAGATTTGGAGGAAAAAGAAATGAGAATAGATTTTAAGTCACTTGCGTTTGATTATACTGTATCATCTGGTGGTAATACGCCATCTTGGGGAACTGCTTTAGGACAAGGTATAGGTTATAAAATTAAAGATGGGCAAACTTTTGATAAATTAACGAAAGGGATGATTTATAAGGCTGTTGCGCCAAGTACTATAAGTTTTACTAAAGGAAGAGGTGGAAGAGAATATAGAGGTGATGATCCAGACGCTTCTTTGGTTATTGCTGCCGTTTTTGACAAAGTGTATGTAAACGACACTTTGATTGATGGTGGCAAATTTATTATGATGATTCTTAAAGATTCTGAAGGAACGCACATTGGTAGATTACAATTAAAGTATGGATTAGAAAACAAATATACTCAGGCAGATGGAAGAATTATTAAGAATAGGGATTTTAAAAATCTTGCAGCACAACAATTAGGACTTGCAGAAAATGCATGTTGGTTTGTTTATAATATAAGTATTGAAAATCAGGATGAGCTTCGTTTGCGTGCAATTATTGTTAATGAAAATGGACCAGAAGTTTATGAGGATAGTAAAGCGCTTCATGATGCTTGGGAAGGACTTATTTCTGATGATTTAAAGGAAGGTGCTATTCCCGACTATTTATCTATTGAGCAGCTGGCAGAAAAGTTGGAAGAAATGTATAATAATCCTGCGCCGACGGGCAAATCTGTTGCTGCTATGATTTTTGGCTTCAAGTATGCTAGCATTATTGATGCGTATAAATACTCATCAGCAAAAATTTTAGCGAAAACTTCAATCAGACCAAGTTATGATGTGGAAATTGATAAAGGTGTAAGACTTGCTAGGGCTATTAAAAATGGAGAGTATGGGTTAACACTTGATCTGGAATATAATAATGAGAATTCTAATATTACAGAGAATATTAAATTCAAAAATCTTTTAAGGTGGTTTATAAAGCAGCTTGATATAAACAACAATTTAGAAGAAGGAGATTCTATTTTTGGTAGAGGACACAAAGGGGAAAAAATAAGAGATTTTTATAAGGACTGGAGAGAATATGGCGATTTCACATTAGATTGCAACTTGGCAAGCGGCTTTCAGTCAATTCAATCGGGGGCTAACTATATAAACAAAACAGCCTCAGGTATTAATATTCGTCCCGAGTTTGATAAAGAAAATAAAAAAGTTGTATCTGTGTATATAGATTTACATGGTGAATCTGCGCGTTTAAGTGGCAATGTGGATGATTTGAGAGCTGTTAAGTACAATGTTGATTTACTAGATTTATTTACCGATGCTGAGCCGAATGAATTATTAAATCAATTATTTGAAAAGTATAAAACATTTATCATAGAAGATATCGAAAATAAATGTAAGGTGTTTAATTTTAATGAAATTAATGGGAACGCTATAAATAAAATTTATTTTGGTATTCCTGGTTGTGGTAAGTCGTATCATATTGCGCATAAGGTGTTAGCTGGTTATGAAAAAGAAAACATAATTCGCACAACATTTTATCAAGATTATTCTAACACTGATTTTGTTGGTCAAATTTTACCTAAAATTTCCAGAGATGAAAATGGCAAAGATATTGTTGAATACATATTTAACCCAGGTCCATTTACACTTGCATTAATTCAAGCAATTAGCAATCCAACTAAAAAAGTTGCACTTGTAGTAGAAGAAATAAATAGAGGAAATGCTCCTGCCATTTTTGGTGATATTTTCCAACTTCTTGATAGAGATGAAAATAGTGTAAGTGAATATGGAATAGTTAATGTTAGTATAATTGATTATTTGAATGATTATGAATTTACTGTTAATGGTAAAAAGGTTAAATATCATTTTGATGAGATTAAAATTCCTGGCAATTTAGATATTCTTGCAACAATGAACACGAGTGACCAAAATGTTTACACATTAGATACTGCATTTACTAGACGTTGGAGCAAAGAACGCATTCCTAATGAGTTTAACGGACATGCAATTAAAGATATGCTTGTTCCAAGGATGAATACTTGTACGTGGGGTAAATTTGTAGAGGTTGTTAACAACCATATTAAGGATAATCTGGAATCATTACAAGTAAATGAAGATAAGCAAGTTGGTGCATTCTTTGTTAAAGAACGTGACTTGTTGGCTAAAGAAGAAGGTCCTACGGATGCAAAAGTAAAAGCATTTGCATACAAGGTTTTAGAATATCTTTGGGACGATGTTTCAAAGTTAGACCACAGCATTATTTTTAACCCTTCATATAAAACCTTTGAAGGTTTGGTTGATGGGTTTGTAAAACATGGCGCAGCGATTTTTAATGATAAACTTGGATTCAAAAAGGAAGTACAAGTAGTAGAAGAAACAAACTAAGGAAACGTTAAATGAATAACGAAGACAAAAGAATATATTTAGTGCGCTCTACCAATGAAGAGAATAATGCTTTTGTTGGCGTTCGTATTAGAAATGATAGTATAGAATTTCATTATCCTGAATCGTATGATTTGGCAGGGGTGGACGATGTTTTGACTATAAAAGACATTGCTACGTTTAGAAGAGATATGATTGATATTTTACATACCATATCTCTTGCCAAAACACGTTCTTCTGCTTTTCAAAAAACAGAAAATGGGGTGTCGTCAGCTAAAAACTTTACATTTATGTCGTATCTTTGGGTTATTAGAGACTATATACTAAACGGCTTTTATAGAAACAACGAAAAGATATATAGACATAATGCAAAGGGAAAGATTAACTGGAAGAAAACGCTTAATACACAGCCTATTATTTCAAACGGAAATGTTATTTATAATAATTTAGTAGTTGAAATAACTAACGATTGCGATAGTGTGATTACTGAGGCACATAAACTTTGTGTTTATGATTCTATTAGAAAAGCAGGTTGGTTATTTGGTATTAGTGAAAAGGCTTTTTACGTTCCATCTCCAACGGAAAGCCTAATTAAGAAATATATTCGTACAATTAATAGTGAAATTAAAAAGACATTTGATGATGTTAAAAAGATTAGACTTAGTCACATGTTAAAGGTGCTTTCTGGCGTTGATGATTCTAAGCAGGTTGCGGAAATAGTTTATGGTGTTGACAAGTACCATTACATTTATGAACGCATGGTAGATGCTATTTTTGGTAACATTATCAACATTAAAGAATACAACCCAAATGCAAGTTGGTTCATAATGAGAGATGAAGACTCTTTTGAAAAAAGAGAAGCTTCTGCACTCCGTCCTGATACTATACGAATTGATCCATATCCTAGAACCTATTTGGTGGATGATAGGACAAAAACAGCATATGTTCTAGATGCAAAATATTATCGTTACGGCACAACAGGAAAAATGGAAGATTTGCCAGAAACTACTTCTATTCAAAAGCAGGTTACCTATGCAACACACATAGAGAAAAACATTAAAGAGAAAGGCAAGGAAAATATATCTGCTATCCATAATGCTTTTATTTTACCATACAATAAAAACAATAATAATTTAGGTCGTAAAGAAAATTTAGAATATATTGGTTATTCTAAAGCTAATTGGCAAAGAGATAGCGATGAGAATGTTATACATGCTTTTCTTATAGATACAAAGCATTTAATTTCATCGTGGTCGCAAGGAAATTGCAAAGAAGATATCAACAAATTAATCGAAGACATAAGTATTTATTTGTCTAAACATAAAACGTGGACAATTGTTTAATTAAAGGACGCAAGCATGAGAGTATGTAGTTTATTTAGTGGAATAGGTGGTATTGACCTCGGTTTTCAACAAGCTGGGTTTGATATCGTGTGGGCAAATGAGTTTGACCACGATGCTGCTATTACATACCATGTAAATTTTGGAGACAAACATTTAGTTGAAAAGGATATACGTCAAGTTAATCCTCATGATATTCCAGAATTTGACGTACTTGTTGCAGGTTTTCCTTGTCAGCCATTTTCAATTGTTGGTAGACAAAAAGGCTTTGACGATCCTCGAGGGAATCTCTTTTTTGAAATCAGTAGAATTGTTGATGTTAAAAGGCCAAAAGTTATATTTTTAGAAAATGTTGCAAATTTGATGCAACATGATAATGGGAAAACATTCTTAGTAATTTATAATACGCTAGCCCAGCTTGGTTATGCGGTTAGGTATAAAGTGTTAGATTCGCAAGAGTATGGTAATATTCCACAACGGCGAAAGCGGATTTATATTGTAGCGTTTTTAGATTATGAACAATGCGAACGATTTAGTTTTCCCGAACCGATTGAACGCACTATTCAATTAAATGACATTTTAGATAGAAGGGTTAAGCACGATGATATTTATTATTATAATGCGAGTTCATCTTATTATGAAGAAATGTTGAAAAAGGTCACGGACAAGTGTTCAATACACATAATAATAGACCAAGGCGTGTCAAAAAAGTATAATATTGCCCAAACACTAATAGCCAATATGGGTACATATCCAGATAGAGTACCGATAATAAAAGATGATTTCGGTATACGCAAAATAACGCCATTAGAGTGCTTGGCGTTGCAAGGTTTTCCAAAAGATTTTATGTTTAAGGGTATATCGTTAAATAGTGCATATAAGCAATGTGGCAATAGTGTAGTTGTGCCAGTTATAAGGCGAATCGCAGAAAAGATAAAAGAAAGTTTCAATAATAAGGAGGAATAAAATGGCAATACCTTTAAGTAAATGCTTTTTAGAGTGGTATGAATGTCCCGAAGAAAAAGAACCTGTGTTGCGCAAAGAATTAAATAGTAAATTAAACAACATTTGCAAACCATGTTGGGAATTAAAATATTGTCCGTATGGCCCATTGGTGGAAGATTTTCCATTGCCTCCAATAACCCTGGATGTACATCGTGAACATATTGAATATCTCAAAAAGTGTTTAGAAGTAGGAAAAATGGGGGCTAACTTTGACATTCCAATTGATGAAGGAAAAAAAGAAATATTTCTCAAAGAAATTGATGAAAATGATGAGAGTTATTGTGTGAGTAAATTGTCAAAGTTTGAAAAGGAAGCATCTTGCAAAGAATTCGGACATCTTTGTCCAGCATATTTTGTAAGTGAGCCTTTTACCGAAACATCTAAAGGACGAAACAGAAGTAGGAGTATTTCACATAGCACAATTATTAGAGTTGCAAGAAGGGATAACAACACATGTCAAGTGTGTGGAAAAATACTTTTAGATCGTGAAATTGAAGTAGATCATATTATGCCATATTCACGTGGCGGAACTTCTGATGAGAATAATTTGAGAGTAACATGTTTTGAATGCAATAGAAAGAAAGGAAAAAAGATAGAAATCTAAACTAATAGAAATTTTTAACTACGATTTCTGCAAGCAGATGAAGAAACACTAAAAAGCATATTTACAAAATTTAAGAGGAGGCAAATATGAGGATAGGAATATTTCATTTCAGTGATTTTCATATAAAAGAGCAAGACACTATTATTTCTGATAAAATAGAAGCATTTAATAGGACATTAAATCAAGTAAAAAATATTGATAAAGCGATAATTGTTTTTAGTGGTGATTTAGGATATTCAGGGAAAATTAACGAGTATAAAAAATCTAGAGGAGTTTTAAGTGCTCTTATCGCAAAATTAAAGGGACATTTTCAATTAAAGTTTGTGGATTTATTTATGGTTCCAGGCAACCATGATTTATGTTTGAATAGAGAAAGAACTTCAGGTGAAATACAAGAACTTTATAATAATAATCTAATTTCACAAAAAGAATCAGATGAATTAAAGTTATTTGATAATTATTATAATATTTCTCACGCAAAGGCAATACATAAAAACGAAATAGCTCAAAAATTTTTTGTTAAAGAAAGTGGTGCCAAAATACAATTTAATATAATCAATACCGCACTGTTTTCAACTACTAAACCAGATGATAAAGAATGCCACTATTTTCCTAAAGAATATCTTTACAAAATCGATAGGGAAGAAGATTCGGATTTTTGCTTTACTATAATGCATCATAGTTTTGAATGGTTTAGGTGGGATTATAAAAATGACTTGGAACGGCAAGTTCACAAAACTTCAGAAATAGTATTTTGGGGACATGACCATGTGAATGAGTCAAAAAGGGTAAGTATTGGCAAAGAGAGGGACACTATAATTTCTTGTGGTGGAAGTATTGATTTTTCAAAAATAGATGGAGAAGATTCATATAGCCTTATTATCGTTGATACCGAAACAAGACAGATGAGTAATTGTTTTTTTATATGGGATACTAAAAATCGTATGTTTGTAAATGAAAGACAAGAAGGTGGGTTGCTTATGAAGAAAAATAAAGAATTATATGTTAAAGATGAATATTTAAAGACATTGAAGATGGATACTTTTAATAATTTTGATGATTATTCGAAGTGTTTTGTTTTTCCTAAATTAACAAGTAATAAAAAAGATGAGTTTGGTAAAAAGATTGTTATTAAAGACTGTGATGAGTGCTTAAATTTCATAAAGGAAAACAAAAGGATTAACATTATTGGGGAAACAAACTCTGGCAAAAGTACTTTGATGAAATTTTTGTTTGAAAATTTTTTAGAAGATAAAGTTCCTTTGTTTTTTTCTATTGAACCAGGAACAAAATTAAAAGCAAAGAATTTTATTAAACGTCTATTTGAAGATGAATATAGCGAAAATACTATTGATTACGAAAAGTTCAAGCAACTTGAAAAGGATAAACGAGTACTATTCCTTGATGGGTGGGATAAAATTTACAATACCATTGAAAAGGAAAAATTGATAAATGATATGGAGGAAGAATTTGCTTACATAATAATTTCTACAAGCCAAAACGATAAATTATTAACTGACACTATAAAAGATGGTATCAACAATTCAAAAATATATCAAGAATTAGTCATAGAACCTTTTTATGCGGAAAAGAGAAGAGAGTTGGTATGGAATATTTGTAAAGCAAATAAACAATATGATGAGGAAAAAATTGATAAAATAAATAAGGTTATTGATAATGTTGTTGATAATAATATAAAACTATTTTCATTTAATCCTAGGTTTATTGTCATATATACAAACTATTTTTTGTCAAATAATGTATATGAATATACGAGCGGAGAAGCGGTATTTAGTCAAATTTTTGAGTTTGAGATTCAAAAAGCAATTATTAACCATGCAAATAAAAAACAATTAGATGATGTAATTGTATCACTTGAACAAATCGCAGGATATATGTTTAACACAAAGAATGATTTGATATCAACAAATTCTTTTAGTGATATAATTTCTAATTATAATAAAGAATATGGTGAGAAGTTTGAAGCAAAAAGTATTTTAGATATTTGTTTGCGTTGTGGCATATTAATTCAAACCGAAGATTTACATATTTGTTTTTCTAATAAAAATTATTTGTCGTATTTTATAGCAAAGTATTTATTGGCTTTATCTCAAAGCGAAGCTAATGATTTTTCAGGGATAAATTATGCTTTGAATAATATTTGTTTTAGTATTAACTCTGATATTATTTTATTCTTATCATACTTAACGAGTAACACTAAGATGATAGTTTCTATAGCAGAAAAGGCAGATGAATTATTTAAGGACTGGGAAGATTTAGACTTTAACAACATTTTTTTCTGCAAAGAAAATATCGATGAAAAAATTTCTGCGCCAACACATAAAGATAAAAAAAGAATAGATGATGAGCAAGAAAAATATGAAAAGAAGCATAGGCCTAAAGACTTAGTTGCAAAGGGTTCGTTTGATTATAAAGAGGAAGATGTTAACAAGCATCAGTATAAGCTCTTAAAGGCAGTAAAATATACGGAAATATTATGTAAAGCTCTTCCTGTGTTTGAAAGAAGATTAAAACTCCCACAAAAAGAAAAATTGATTGAGGGAATTTATTCTTATCCACACAAGGTGGCAAAAGCAGTCGTTAAACCTATTTGTGATGATTTAGAGGGTTTTTACAAATTCTTACTTTCAATGACAGAAAAACATAATATAGAAAAAGATGGTGGTGGACAATATACTAAAGAAGATATAATTAAATTTGTTGATGATATGTCTAGAGCTTCTGTCTTGGCATATTATGATTATTTTGCTGACTTATGTACAAATGATAAAACAATTGATTTGTTAGATAAAAAAGACTTAAAAAATATAAATGATCAAATATTACGTTTAATGATGATTGAAAATTCTGGAAACCATAGTTATTTTTTTAATGAAGCAAAAGCTCTTTTTGATGAAGAGAAGAAAGATTCAATAAAAAATATAATAAAGTTGGAAGTAAGAAAACATTTATTATGCAACACTTATTTGCCAATAGATAAAAAGCATAAAACAATAGATTATTTCTTTGGTTCAGGTAGTAGAAAGAATTTTTTAACTATTCCAAAGAAAAAATAAAAGTATCCCGTGTTGGTCCTGCCCCAACTTAGTCGTTTTGTGCTTTGAAGATTACGACTTAACTGTCAAAGCAATTAATAAACGTGTCATCTAGCCACGTCGACGGGATACCAATATTATAATTATGACATACAAAAAGAGTTTTATTCCTAGTTACATAACTTTTTATGAATTAAATCTTGCGTGATTAATTAGTTTTAGAAATTATGTGTTATTATCCTTGCTTTCATCATAAAAGAGGTTGATATTATAAAATTTTGACGAGGCTAAATTTAAGCCCGTTTTGAAGAGCTTTGCGTCGAGTTGCAGCGCAAATGAATATAAAATCGTTAGTAATCTACTAACGATTTTTGTTTTTATAAAATTTATTTACCCGTGATGGTTAGGCTTCGATTCCCGTAGGGGTCACCAAACAAAGTAAAGACGAACCCGTTTCCTTTAGGAGACGGGTTCGCCTTTATTTTTAGGCTGAAAAAATAAATTTCAAACACTAAAACAGTAAGGATTTTCCTTGCTGTTTTACTTTTTTTAGAGTTATTTGAGTGTCAGTAAACCTTGATTATGCTAATTTTTGGATGATATACTATAGATAAAAATAAAAATTTATGATAAAATAAAGGAGAAAGAGATGAGCTTTTTTGATAATATCAAAGATAAACTAACAGCAAGTTTTAGTGATTGGATAAAGATTAACGATAATAAATCGGGATTTACAATTGAAGACTTTCCTTACGCAACAGGCGTTGATGAGGAGTTGACTAATCCACATTGTGCATTATGCGTTAGCGTAAACAATTGTTATTTTAAAAACGAAGAAGATAAAAAACCGATTGAATTTAACTACGGTAAATATAGTTTAAATCAAATACCGTTTTTAAATCGTGGGCTATATCACCCACATTGTCATTGTAAGAAAATAGCGATTAGTAAACCGAATTACCAAGAACTTCAACTGTTAATAAATGATGGTAAAAAAATGTACCTTTTTAGCGATAAATTAGGTATAATTATTTACATGGGGTACAAAGAAAGCGAAAAAGAGAAGTTCTACAATGCTTTTGAGTATTATGTTAAATATGCTTTTTCGCAAGGCAAATATTATAAAAGAATGCATGACAAGTATGGTTTTAGAATTAATATTCAAGTAGAAATGCCAGGCGCAAACGAGAAAGCAAGTGAAATTTTTAAATTTAATAGTGGTTTTACAATATTTCCTAATGGAAAATTGAAAATAAATACACCTTTTGGAGGATGGACAAAATGAAATATTTGGACAAAGTAAAATTATTGATTGATAGAAAAGAATATAATGATGAAGGTGTTTATAAAGATGCTATCGGTACTATTATTGAAGCAGAGATAAGAGACAATTGTTTTTTAGTAGCTTTTCCTGCTAAAGAGGAGTGGGCGGATATAGTAATTACTATTGAGATAAAAGATTTAGAATTTATATCAAGTAGAAATTTGTCTGATGAAATGATTTTAAATGCATTGCCCAAAAACAATCCAGATTGGTGGTGTAAAGTAGAAGATGGGTATATACTTAACCTAAAAGGTGAACGAAAAAATAAAATACCATATGACTATGATTCGTAATTATGAACTCAAATATTTCATTAAAACTTTACAATTTAATAAAAATGGGATTTGTAAAATCTAACGCTCACTTTTGGAAAATGTTTTATAATGAAAATTATATAAATACTTTTCCTTGCGATTTACAAGCCGTAGAGCAAGAACTTGAAGATAAAGGTATAAACGTCATCAGTGTTTTTGATGAAAACTTCCCTAGCGTAAACGTTAAACTTAAAAATAGTGAAAAGCCGTTTTTCTTCGCATACAAAGGCGATATAACGCTACTTAATAACGTAGATAAAAACGTAGCAGTTATAGGTGTTTTAACGCCAACTAATGAAATAGTAGAAAGAGAAGAAAAAGTTGTAAAAAGTTTAACTGAAAAAGGCTTAAATATCGTAAGTGGACTTGCAAAAGGTTGTGATACGGTTGCGCATAACGAAAGCATTAAAAACAACGCTAAAACGATTGCCTTTCTACCATCAACAATAGAAAACATTTATCCTAAAGAAAATATCGGTTTGGCAAATGAAATTATTAAGAACGACGGACTTCTAATAAGTGAATACGTAAACGAGCCTAAAAACAAATACGAAAGAGTTAAAAGATTTATAGAACGTGATAGGTTGCAAGCATTATATTCTAAAGCAGTTGTTTTAATTTCAAGTTTTAGAAAAGGCGAAGGCGATAGTGGTTCTCGCCACGCTTTTGAAAAAGCCAAAGAATATGGTAAAAAGCGACTTGTTATGTTTAGAGAAAGCGACGCTACCGATTTAACGTTTGGCTTAAATAAAGAGTATGTTGTGCAAGGCGAAAAGATTGTTACGTTAAAAGAAATAGAGGACTTATAATTGGTTTACGTTGTAGATTTAGATGATACATTGATTTTAACTAAAAACCTAAATAACGATGCCTATAATTTCGCTTTAGAGAAGAACGGACAAAGACGAATTAAAACAAACAACCGTCTAACACGAGAGAACTTTGGCGAAACGGATAGCAAGAAATTAATAACCGACAAGCAAAATTATTTTGCTCAAAAATGGCTTAAATATAGAGTTGTAGTTAACGAAGAAATATTAAATTTATTGAAAAACCAAGACAAAGAAAATTGCTTTCTTTGGACGAGTGCAGATAAAAACCGAGCCGATTTTATATTGAAAGAACTCGATTTGTAAGGAAAAATGGTATGACTTTCGAAAAGGCGATAGAAATTATTGAAAAGGAATTTTCGCTTAAAGATAATTCTTTGAATACTAAAATTATTAAAACGGGAATGACTTACGATGGGGCTAACTCTTTTTGTGTATGCCTTTATAATTCTGATAAAGGCGTTATAATAACTGACCTTGGTAAGACTAAAGATGTTTTTGATGAAGTGCCAAAAGAAGAGTGGGAATCATTATGTAAAGAGCATAATTTTAAGTTTGAGAATTGGAAAATTGTTCGTGATTTTGCTAGCATAAAAGACGTTTATGATTTTATTGAATTTTTGGATGCTATTTCTTGCAAGTACTGGGATGAAGTTCAAGACGATAAAGACTAAACTATTTATATTCAATTTACAAGTATTCACCGTGCTGTAAGCACGGTGTTTTATTTTTTAAAACCATAAAATTTAGCGAAATTTGTGGGTTATAATTTTTTCTTCTACATTGACAAGGGTATACTAGTGTGCTATAATTATTTAAAAAACAAAAGTAGGGTGCAAAGTGTTTACGGTTATTTCTTGGATTATAATTGCATTAGAAGTTATATTCATTGGATTTTTAGCTTTTATGGCTATTAAAAAGCGTAAGATAACATTGACTGAAAACGTTTGGTATTTTATACCTAGCGTGCTAATTTTATATGCATTATACGCAACGGAATTATTTTATTCTGCCTTGGAAACTGGTGCAAAGTTAAGCATATATGCGTTTATCAACCTTATTAAAGTATGTCTTAACGTGTTTAAGCCAGAGATTGAATATGTAGATAGTTTATTGCTTGTATCAAACAGTGTATATTCAGTAGCATTCTTTATTGGCGTGTTATTAGCGCTTGGTGTATTTATAACCTTTATTATAAACGTAATTTACTACTTTTTCTATGCAAAGATACGTATTCGCAAGATTTTAAGTAGTGGATGTGATATTTTAATTGCTGATGATGACGACGCTGATACGTATATGCGCAATTATGCAAACACAATCCTTTTGCTTCAAGATTATCCTACTAGGGATATGAAGAAAGTATATAGGGAAAAGGGCATTGTATATTTTGTATCAAAGTTAAACGAGAGTGCACTGATTAGTCGTTTTTCAAAGTTTATAAATAACGGCAAAGATTATAACGTTGTTTGCATAAAAGAGCGCGACTACACCCTTAAACTTGTTGCAGTATTTAAGAATTTTGTAAAGCAAACTGCTAGCGAAAACTTTTATTTACACGTAGAATTTTATTATAAAAACTTTAAGTCTATAAACGAAGTGGTGT
>JAEIGA010007925.1_pt1 | contig 16130 bp, 20 predicted proteins | sample 9270691 | NCBI WGS metagenome assembly JAEIGA01 (sample SAMN17057246, study PRJNA624740) | gut metagenome | biome: biome; isolation source: fecal sample | host: Bos grunniens | place: China: Xizang | collected 2019
ACATAAAAGAAGTATCACTCAAAACCGTTACAAAAGCTGGTTTTAAAGATAGATTCATAGAAATATATTATTATTTGCTATTAATCATAGGTACAATAATCATATCCTCTTCATTAGGCATTTATAAAAATATTTTTTCTGTTATGGATAGTATTCAATATGTGGATGCTGAACTTGAATCAATGACCTTGCCAAAATTACTTAATTTATTATCACCAGAGTCATATACTCAACTAACCTTATCAATTGCAGCCATATTAATCATATTTATAACATTATTTTCAATAGTTTTCGCATACTGTTCATTTGCAAAAATTAGACTAAAAGAAACCGGAAATATGGAAGACGCTCTGAATTTTGTAAAGCTTAGCAGAATTATTAAAAATAAAGGCCTTAAAAAATTCGTCATTTTCGTTATTTTAACTTTAATAGTTTTTGGAACTGTATTAGTTCTTATAAGAACTTTAGAACCATATCCATTCATAGGAAACATAACATCTGCATTTACGGAAGCTTATGCGCTATTTTTCGTATTACATTCGTATAGTTTATTTTACTATTCTGATAATATTAATTAATGAAAAAAACAAAATAAAAAAACAAGGAGTTAAATTATGAAACAAGTAAGAACTAGAGATTTTATTTATTCAAGTGAAGATTTATATTTCGCATCCACTAATTATATTCACCCAGAAGATAGGGTAATTTCATTTTTAAGATATGTTCCCGACCCTGAAGGTGACCGTGAAAAAGACGGGAAAAGATATAGAAAAGTAGGATCAGAGGAAGCTTATACATATTTGCGTGAAAACCATCCGGATTATTTATATTTTTGTGATGTTACAAATGTTGAGATGATGGGAGTTCCACTCGATAAAGTTGAAAGAATTATCAAACCAGAAGACAGACTTTTAGGCCTTAAAAAGACTTTTGAAAGTGGTGGAGAAGTTAAAAATCCTGAACTAATAGCTAAATTAATGGATGTCGCTGACTTTTTCCATTTTATGGCGGATATTCCATATGACCATTTAGGCATCTCAGGATCTATCCTGCCAGGCCTTCAAAAAGATGATGTAAGTGATTTGGACTTTGTTGTTTACGGATTAGACAATCATAGGCGCGCTATTGAAACCTTTAAAAAATATCGTGGAGAAGAAGTCTATATTGAAGAAGTGGACAAACACATTACTGTTCAGGGCATCACAAATGATTATTGGGATTTTGTTTATAACAAAAGAATGAGTGATGCAAGCCTTACAAAAGAAGAATTCAGATGGTATGAAAATAGAAAAGCAAATAGAGGAACAATTAATGGAACTTTATTTGATATTTTAGCTACTAAAGATTATGATGAGATTGAAGGAACCTGGGGAGATACTGTTTATGAACCTCAAGGAATAGCACAAATCGAAGCAGACATTATAAGTGCACTTGGAGCCTTCGATAATCCATCATTATACACTATTGAGAATGTTAACATTATTGAAGGTGTTGATGTGCCTTTAAAAGAAGTTGTTTCATTTACCCACACATATGCAGGCGAGGTAGTTGATGGCGAGCATGTTATTGCTAAAGGTAAAGTGGAAAAAGTAATTGTTAATGACGAATTCTCACATTATCGTTTAGTTGTTGGAACTACACGTGAAGCTATTGATGAATACTTAAAGCTTAAAGAAAGTCCTGCTTAAAAAAAAACTATAAAAAAAATATTATGAAGGAATATAATATTCCTCATAATTCACTATTTATTTTAAAACATATTTCCTAATACCAATAATAGCTAAAATTATTACTATTATATATCCAATTAAAGAAATTAAAGGCATGTCAAATACCATTGGTCCAAAGGAAACAACTGAAGAACCAATTAAAAGTGCGGATATCAATGCAACTATTGAAACCTTATCATTAATGTCAACTTCAAGTCTAAATTGCAATTCTTCATTATCAATCTTGTGAATTGTCCTTGTAATAAGTTTTGGCAAGGTTTGAAGCATATGTTCATACAAAATCAAATTGCTTTTCTTGCCTCTTAAATATTGTTTAGGACTCATTCTTTGTTTAGCTATTTGTTTAGCAACTGGTTTGATTGATGCGAAAACATCAATTTCCGGATCTAAATTCTGTGCAATGGCTTCAATCATTGATAATCCTCTTGCCATTGTAACAACTTCATTTGGAAGAATAACACCATATTCTTGCATAAGATTAAGCAGTTCTTCTAAAACTCCATTGAAACGATTGAGTTCAACACCGAAATATCTTCCAAACAAGTCATTTAAGTCTCTTTTTAAAGTTCTTGTCTCAATATCATAATCCAAAATGTCCATGTACATTAATTGATTTATTAATCCATCAACATCCTGGTCTACAAATAGTATCATTAATTCTGAAAGATTCCTTTTAAATTCCTCATCAAAGAATCCCATCATACCTTCATCAAGATAACATACAACATTATCTTCTAAAATCATTATATTTCCTGGATGTGGGTCTCCATGGAAGAAACCATCAATAAATAGCTGTTGAAGATAAGAATCAAGAATAGTTTTTGCTAAAAATTTCTTATCAAATTCTTCACTATCACTGGCATATACATCATTTAGTTTAGTACCGTCTATAAATTCCATTGTTAAAACTTTTGATGTACAATATTCGGAATATGTAGCAGGAATATGAATATAAGGATTATCAACAAAATTTAATTCAATGCGTTGCATATTCATAAATTCATTATTATAATCAATTTCTTTGTGAATTGAACGATCAAATTCTTCCATGATTCCTGGTAAATTTAATTTTCTAAGATCGGAGTTCCATTTATCAGCACGATTAGCAATATATTTCATTATTCTTAAATCAAGATCAATTTTATCAGTAATGCCGTCTTTTTGGATTTTAACAGCAACCCGTTCACCTGTGATTAATTTAGCTTCATGAACTTGACCAATAGATGCTGTTGCTAAATGTTGCTGTGAAAAATCTTCGAATAAATCCTCAATATTGCCGTTAAGTTCTCTTTCGACTATTGCTTTAACCTGGTCATAAGATATAGGTGGATTATCATCTTGCAAATTAGCTAATTCATTTGCAATTTTTTCCCCAACCATATCCGGCCTAGTACTTAATAGTTGACCTAACTTAATAAAAGTAGTTCCTAAGTCTTGGAGCATTAATCTGAATTTTACAGGAACATCATCATCTAATAAAAGACTTTGTGAATCATCATCATCTTTTGGACGAATTTTATTTTTTGCAGTTTCTCCCAAAATTTTATCGAAACCATATTTCTTTAAAGCTGCTCTAATTTCACCTAAACGTTCTTTTGTTTCTTTATCCATTTTTATCACTTTTGTAGTTATAAGAAAATATTTAATTACTCTTATCTATATCAGCCGTGCAGAATGCATCCCATTAATATTAAACATGTTTTAACAGAAATTGTAACATATTAAATGTTCCACTATAGAAAAACAAAGAATAGATGTATACTCCCTATTAATAATAATGAAGTAACTTTCTATATTGTTGATTTTTCAATAACCTTTTTTAATAGTCTCATTAAAACATCTTTGCTTAATATTATTTTGTCCAATAATTAATATATTTTTTCTTGATATGAAAAAAATAAGTCGAAATTTCAAAATGAAAATAAGAAACATACCCAAAATTTGATGAAATTTAATATTTTTAAATTGATGCCCACAAACAAATTATGGAATATTATTTAAACATTAAAAACCAAAATAATAGTATTAAAAATATGTGATAAAATGACAGAACAAAAAAAATCAGAGTGGAATAGTACTTTTGCATTTATAACAGCGATGATTGGTTCTGCCGTGGGTCTTGGAAATATTTGGCGTTTTCCAAATGTTTTATATTCTCATGGTGGAGGATCATTCATGATTCCATACATCGTTTCATTATTCCTTTTAGGAATTTCATTTGTTTTAGTGGAATATGCTGTTGGATTTAAATTTAAAAGATCTCTTGCAAGAATATTATTCAGTGTTAATAAAAAATTAGAACCAGTAGCATGGTTTATACTGTTAATCGTGTTTTTAATTACAACATATTATGTTTGTGTTGTTGGATGGGACTTGATTTATATTATTTTAAGTTTAACTAAAGCTTGGGGAGCAAATCCTGATTTATTCTTCGCAAATAATGTTCTACAAGCTACAGATTCAATATCTGGAATATTTACAATCGTTCCAACAGTGCTTGCATCAGTATTTGCTATTTGGTTTATATCATGGTTAATTATTAAAAGGGATTTAAATGATGGAATCGGTAATGTTAGTAAAATTTTACTCCCATTACTTTGTATTATTGTTGTTGGTATTGTTGGATTCTCCTTAACATTACCTGGAGCATCTATAGGTTATACACAGATATTTACACCAGATTGGTCTGCATTAGGTGATTTGGACGTTTGGTTAGCTGCTTTTGGGCAAATTGTATTTTCATTAAGTTTAGGTATGGCAATTGCTATGACTTATGCAAGTTACTTGCCTGAAGGATCAAAATTAGTGGATAATGCTATAATTGTTGCATTTTCAAATTCAGGATTTGAAATTTTTAACTCAATTGGAATATTTTCTATTCTAGGATTTATGACATTAAGTTCCGGAATTCCTTTTAATGAACTTGTAACTGAAGGGACTGGACTTGCATTTGTTGTTTTCCCACAGGTATTTAATATAATGGGAGATGTTGCATACATTGTTGGACCTTTATTCTTCTTGTGCATATTATTTGCTGGAATTACTTCTGTTATTGCTCTTCTTGAGGGAGTCTGTTATTCAATTTCAGAAAAATTCCTTATTGAACGTAAAAAGACTGCAACTGTCGTTTGTATTATTGGATTTTTAATTTCAACTATTTTTGCAACCGGCGCTGGAAGTACAATATTAGGAATATTCGATGCATTTCTAAATAACCTCGCTTTATTATTTGCGATACTTCTTGAATGTATAATATTTGGTTGGATTTACAAGTTTGATGATTTAATTGAAACATTAAATAAAAATTCAAACATTAAAGTGGGTAAAACCTGGAAAGCAGTAATTAAATACATATTACCTATTTGTATTGCAGGTCTTTGGATACAAGGAGTATATACTTCAGTAACTACTATGGATAGCATCAGCAGCATAGTAATGATAATATTAACAATAGTGTTAATAGTTGTTCCATTTATTTTTGCAAAATTACCTGCAATAAATGAAAATTACTATGATACATAAAATTGACTTTAAATAGCTAAAATATTAGCTATTTACTTTTTTTATTTTATTTAAAAGAATATACTTCGTTTATAACTTCTTATTTTTTATATGATTAAGTTCTAAGTAATATTACTGAATTTAAGAGGTTATAAAATGATAAACATTTCTTCAATAAAAACACATATGTACTGTCCAATGAAACTTTATATCCAAAATCATGTAGAAGTTAGTGAAAATAATGATTTTCAACTTGCAATTGAAATAAAAAAACTTAAAATTGACATTATAGATTTGATTCAAAAAAATATGCGAAAAATCAAAAAAGGCATGGCCATGATTCAAATCGAACAAATATTATCACAAAATATCGAGTCATACATAAAAAATACAACTGAAGCAATTATATCCATGGATTTAGGTCTTGATAACAATCAAATTAATCAAATCATTGATAATGCATACTTTAACATTAAAATAACTGCTTTAAAAATCAAACAGGCAATGAGTATACTTGACAAAAATGCATATGAAATAATCGATATGTTTTTTCCAAATTCAATGTATTCATATCTTCTAAAAGACTCTCAACTTGAATTAATCGGAATGTGTGATAAGATTGAAATAGTTGATGGTAAATATTATCCAGTTACCATAAAAAACTCAACACCACCAGTTAAAGGAGTTTGGGACCAGGATGCAATTGAACTAGTAGCTTATGCAATACTTCTTGAAGAAGAATTTGAAACAGAAGTATATGTGGGCTTTGTTGATTATGAAAAAATAGGAGATAGGCGCCCTGTTGTAATGGATGTTAATCTAAGAAAAGGATTATTTGATGTAATGCGCGAAGTAAAAGAAATTACTGATAATAAAAAACTTCCCAACGTCCATAAAAATCCTAGAAAATGCAACAATTGCGAATATAAAGAAATTTGTTTTAAAGATTAATAAAAAAAATAGTTAAGTAAATAATGATTAAAATAATCATTATTTACCTATCAGAGAGTTGTAATAACTCACTATATGTCCATAAACATGAATTTTAAAATTTAATATTGTCTCCAAGCCTTTTGATATCAAAAACGGCAGTATCCGCAACTGACATTACTGCTAAAACACCCGCTTGGATTGGATCAGTGATGATTAAATCAGCATATTCAGTTACGCTTCCAGGCATATTAAGAGAAATTACTATTACATGACTTTCTTTTTTAACTTTTTTAACGGCCTTGGTAATTTCTCCACCCATAAGTGAACCTGCAAGAACCAATGCACTAACACGAGGCAATCTTGAAATGGCTTCAATAGCTTCCGCTAGAGTTTTCTCACCGACAAGAGGAATAGTATCTATACTTATACGTTCTCCACGTATATTATGTCTATCAGCTTCGGTTATAGCACCCATTGCTACTTGTGATACTTGTGCTCCGCCACCAATGATAATTATACGTTTTCCATAAATATCTAATTGAGAACCATGAAGTTCAACTGATTTTATTTCTTCAATGTTTTTTAAATCTTCAACTAACTCATCGATATCTTCAACATGTTCCAATTCTAAGTTAATAGACCCCATGTTGTTTTTTTCGACAAAAAGATGAACATAACTAATATTAGCACCATGACTAGTGATAACATCAGTAATATCATCTAACACGCCTTTTTTCTCATCAGATTTAATTGTTAAAGTATAATCACTCATTTTCTGGCCTAATCTTATCTAATTCTGCATGGGTTCTTTTCCATATACTTAAAAAATTATCATCTTTAGTTACTGGAATAACTTCAAGACCCAATTCTTTATGTTCTGCAATCCATTCTTCATGAAATACTGGAATTTCTATTTTAATTGGCTCAGAGGTTTTATTAACAATTATTAAGTTTCTGTAAGGAAAATCCCATTCAACAATGTATCCTCCAAGACTTACCATATGATACGGTCTCATAACAAATTTCATCAAATCACCTCTATAATAATCCAATTACAACAGCCAATACTCCAAGTAATGTTGTTCCAAGTATTGTTGGCAATAATTGTCTGTTTGTAAATACTGGGCTAAATGCTGAGAAAATTCCCATCATTAAGACAAATATTAATACAACAACAAGGTTAACTATAAAACTCCAAGATGTAATTAATGGTGGAATGCCTAAGAATAATACTGAGAATAACACACCAAGCACCATCATGAAAAATCCTCTAGTCAAATACACAATTGCCCTATATTTAGCAGCATATTCCATATATGGTCCTTCAATTACATCAGATTTTGCTTTAATAATTGAAAATGGATATTCATTTAAAATAATCATATAACCTATGAAGAATACAATTGCTGCAATTGCTCCGGATATGGTAAATAAAATTGGACCGTGAGCTTGTTGATATGCAAAGATGTCCTGCAAAAAGATACTTCTAGCCTGAGTAATAGGAGCAAATAATGCTAAATATAGTGGGAATGAACCATAAGTAATCATTCTTAGAGATCTTCTTGAACTTATATCTTCAACAAATGATCTTGCAGTATTATTGTGAGCAGCACCTTTGATTTGATCAGGGAAAGGCATCCTAACAGACATTACGGATTTAGATAATGCTCCCATCAATACATAAGATATCTCTTCAACTTTCAAAAGCCCTACAATTGCAACTAAGCTTGAAAAAGCAGGAATTGCAAAAGCTTGAGGAGTTAAAGCAATAAGCAAACATGTAACAACGATGAAGCAAAATATCGGTAAACTCTTATATAATCCTGGAACCGGAGATTCGACTTTAACATTTTCTTTAAACATGAATTTGAGTGGAGCCATTATTCCTGGAGCAATCAAAATAGGCCCAATTCTCTGTTGAATTCTTGCATGAACATATTTTCTCTCGATACCCGGCAATAATGTTGAAATTATAAAACAGACAATAACAGTTATCGCAGCTACGAGAATTGAATTAACCATAACATTTGAAAACATTTTCTATCTCCTAATAATTTCAATTGCTCTGTCAGTACATGTGAAACAAGGGTCACATTGTACAATACAAAGTTGCGCATCTGTAAGTTGATCTCCAATACAGGCATATTGCATAGCTCCAATATTTGCCATTGATGGAGTTCTTATAACACAGTGCCTTACTCTTCCACCTTCAAGTGCATAAGAATGATATAGAGTTCCTCTTGGAACTTCAATATAACTTTCAATCATACCAGTATCAAACATTTCCCAATCCCTATTAACAATTTTACCTTCAGGGATATTAGCAATAGCTTGACGGAGGATTTTAATTGATTCAAATGATTCAAGTGCTCTCATTACTAAATTTGACCTTACATCACCATCAGGTTGTGTAATTACATTAAAATCAAAGTTTTCATATTCAAACATGGTAGTTCTGAGGTCTCTTGCAACGCCAGTAGCCCTTAAAGTTGGTCCGGTTACTGCCAGTTCAATAGCCTGTTTTTGTGGAAGTACGCCAATTCCGGTAATCCTTGATTGCAATATGGAATCTGATAAAAACCTATTAACAAATCCTGTAAGACCCTCTTCAATTGCATTCAAATCATTTTTAATCCTTAATAATTTTGCTTCATCCAAATCACATCTAGGCCTAACTCCACCTAAAACCGGACATCCATATTGTACTCTATTACCTCCAATCATTCCAAGCAATTCCATTACAATTTCTCTTAAATAGAATGCCCTCATTGAAAATGTTTCATGTGACAATACTTCACAACCATGCGCTAAATACAAAAAGTGAGAGTGCAAACGTTCAAGTTCACTCATTATGACACGAATGTAAGTAGCTCTCTCTGGAATTTCAATACCTAAACCAATTTCTGCGGTTCTGCATGAGTTCCATACATGTGCATTAGAACAAATTCCACAAATTTTTTCAGTTAACGCATTGGCTTTTTCGACCGGAAGTCCTTCCATGATTCTTTCAATACCACGATGATTTACACCAATGGTAATTTCTGCTTCTTGAACTATTTCATCTTCTACGAAAAATCTTACTCTATATGGTTCCAATGCAGCAGGGTGAACTGTACCCATTGGAATTTCCGTTTCAATAATATTACTTCTTGGTACTTTTGCATCCATTTAATCCCCCCTTTTAATCCGCATCCAATAATATAGGTAACAGTGATACAACTCCAGCTAAGACATCTTGAGGCCTTACAGCACATCCTGGGATTTTTGCATTCACTGGTATAATATTTTCGACTGGTCCTTCAATTTCTTCTGATGGAATATCACCATGACAATTTTTGTATACTCCACCCATTAAAGCACAACTTCCTGCAGCTACAACTAATTTAGGATTAGGTATAGCATTATAAATTTCTTCCAAAGGTTTTCTATTTAAATGTGTAACAGGGCCTGTGACAACCAATACATCAGCTTCACGAGGATTCCATGTTAAAAACACATTATATTGCTCTGCATCAAACCTTGGTGATAATATTGAGTTAACAATTTCAATATCACATCCGTTACACCCACCAGTGTAAACCAACATGACATGTATTGCTCTTACTCTAGAAAATGATTTAATACCCATCTAATCACCTTCCTCATTATTTTTTAAAACAGTTGTATCTGACAAGTATTGTGCGATAAATTTAAGTTTGTCATCTGAAATTTTAAATGGTTGTTCTATGAATTCTGAAACATCTACTTCCTGATCTCCTACACAACTTGGGTGTATTGTACCTTTTTCACCATAAAGAGAATATATTGGACAGAAATCATGACAGTAATAACATACAACACATTTTTCAAGATTAATTTCAGGTACTTCACTTTTAGTCCAACCATCAGTTATTTTAACTGGGCTTGTTAAATTTTTCATCTCTACTGCACCTGTTGGACAGACATTAGCACATCCACCACATCCAATACAAGCTTTTTCATCAACCCTGTCATCAACTTCTACTGAAAGTGTTGAAATTTGCCTTCTAAGTTCCATGTCTGTAACTCTATCAGCTGCAAAAAAGATTCTTTTAAAATTAGTAAAAGCTCCCTCTAAAGCTATTCTAAGCATATCTCTCATTTAAATACCCTCTATTGAATCTTTAAAATTTCTTTCGAACAAAAATGCCCTTGCAGGACATGCGTTTTTACATGCTCCACAGTAAGTACATTTTTCTTCATTAACCACAAAGTTACCATCAATTTCATCAATTGCATCATATGAACATGTTTTATGACATAATCCACAATGCATACATAATTTTTGCTCAATGAAGTTAAATCCATCTTTAATTTCATTTTTATACATTGTAGTTTTAGGAATTGCATCAACTGGACAGTGAACCGCACAGTTTTCACATAAAATACATTTATCGAGGTCAACAGATATTGTTCCCCTATGCAATGTAATTGCACCTTCCTGACATACTTCTGTACATATTCCACATGAAATACAATCATCAGTTACATTACCGTCCCAACTAGCAGTCATGAATTGACGAGCTTCAACTTCATCACATACTTGAACACACTTACCACAACTTACACAGAATCCGGCAAGTGTTGAAAGTTCTACATCATCATATTCATCATAGATAAACATTTCATCATCTTCACGCAATGTGTGAATTGGACAAGCATCAATCGCTTTTTCATGAGTCCTGTTTTCTATGTCATTTGATGGATCATACCTAAGTTTTGCATCAACATTTTTAAGTGATTCATTTTCACATAAATCAGCACATAATCCGCAATTTAGGCAAGAAATGATTTTACCAGTTGGTTTTTGATTAATTTTATTTACTATAATTTCAAAGTCCTCTACAGAAATTGCATTGTGAGGACATGCTTTCATACAATTTAAACATAGTGTGCAGCTTGATTTAGAAACAATTTGATGTTTATTCATTGATCCGTTAGGACAAACATCACTACACAATCTACATTCACTACAAATTCCTTCATCTCTGTCAATTTTTACACGAATTGCACCTGTTGGACAATATTGACTGCATCTTCCACATAAGATACATTTCTCTATATCAGTTCCAAAGTAAGTTCGTGTAACTATCTTAGTTTCACTTTCCTTTTTGGAAGGAACATCATCTAATGGAGGATTTAGAATGTTAAATGCTCTTATTAAATTAAGTTGTTTTGATTTTTCAAGTTCCCAACCATCTACACGATTCGCACAGACTTCGGAACAAACCCCACAACGTGAACAAATTCCATATACTATTCCATCTTCAATAGTGATATTGTTTGTAGGACAATTGTACATGCACATTCCACAGCCATTACATTTAGCTCTATCTACTACATATCCTCCGTAGCTATTTTCAAATATTGCTCCGTTTGGACAGTTTTTATAACATATTCCGCATGTAAGACAACTAAATGCTTTACCATTAACATATTTAATGGCTTTTGTAGGGCACTGTTTAATACAATCTCTTTTTCCTTCACATGTATTAGCTGTTAAAAACATATTTACCCTCCTTATTTACTCCGTGCAAATAATAGTTTGCCTACAAAAATTCCAATTAATGCAGATAAAAATGCTGTAGAAATCGGCAAATCATTGTAAAATGGATAATTGCCCAATTGCCATGACACAATAATTCCTGCAATAAATATTACCACAAATGAGCCAAGAGTGAATTTCGCATCACTAACATTAAGTTTAATTTGAGATCCAATAACTAAACCCAATATTAAACCAAATATAATTGGTCCTAAAGATAACATTATTCACCCTCCTCAACTAATTTCTTAAATCCTGCAAATGCTATAACAATTGAGGATAATCCTACAAATACTTTCAAACCTACAAAAATATTGAGGTAAGGAATAATACCAGCATTAGTGACATCCGGATAGTGGAATACATTTTGAATTGCTGCCGGAACGATATTTAACAAATCTGTTCCAAAGTTGTAGAGATAAAATCCACCTACAAACAAACCAATTAAACCAAAAATTACAAATCCTAATGCACCAATTGATTCTAAAACTTCAATATAAATGTGAGACAGTTCTAATGGAGAATTACCTAAGCCATAAACAAGAATAGATAATACAATTCCACTAGCAATCATTGCACCACCTTGGAAACCTCCACCAGGAGTGATGTGACCACCAAGGATGGTCATTATACCTAAACAAATCAAAATAATTGAAAGAGGAAAAGATATAATTTTTAAAATCATACTACCTTGACTCATTGTTTATCCCCCAATAATCCTCTACCAAATATTAATAATACTACTATACCTGCAGTTAATAATATTATTGATTCTCCTAATGTATCAAATGCTCTAAAATCAAAAATAACTACTGTAACCATGTTTGGAGCTATTTTAGTTCCCAAAGCATTATAGATATTACTTACACCAGGGTTAATTATCATACTTAAATCATATATTGCATCGATTAAAGTAACTGAAAATATTGCTGTCAATATTGCTGCAAGTAAATTACGAATTGTTGTTGTGCTAGACAAAATTACCACCCCAGTACATGAATGTAACAATAATAGCAAGTGTTAACACTGCATAAAACAACATTTTCTCTAAAGAATCTTCTTGTTCTATTCTGAACTTAGGAATAAGTGGAATATTTGAAATCAATAAAATTGCCAATATAAATGTGACTAAAGCTGCAAGAAGAACACTAACATGTCTTAGTAATACTGCAGATAATACTAATGAAACAATTAAAAATATTTCTGCTGTAATACTTCCTGAAACATCTGCATTAGTTACAGGACCCGGTGAAAACAATTTCTTAAATTGCTTTACAACATTGAATATTTGATCATAAAGTTTCATAATATCCCTCCTACAAAGTTAGAAATTCCATTAGTTACAACATCTGGGAATATACCTAATAATAAAATAATGATTAATAATACTCCCATAGCAAAAATCATTGTTCTTGGAACATCTTTTTTCCCTAAATCCAATTCTTTAGGTTTTGGTTTTAAAAATATTGTATAATATGTTTTTACAAATACTACAAATGTAGCTATACTTACCATAATTGCGAGTATGGATATTTCCGGATATCCGCAATTTAAAGAAGCTTGAACAAGCATTAATTTGGATTGGAATCCGTTTAAAGGAGGAACTCCCGCCATTGCTAAACCGCCAATTAAAAGTAAGATACTTACTTTTGGATGGTATGCCAGTAGCCCTCCGAGCTTGCGTGTATCAACTTCATCAGTTGCATTTACAATTGCACCAAATCCTATGAATAATAATGCTGTAATAATTATTTCGTTCAATGCTTGGAAAAGACCTGCAGTAATTGCAAATTGTGTTCCAAGCCCAATACCTAAACCTATAAATCCTAACTCACCTACAGCTAAAAATCCAATCATCCTTCTGAAGTCTGTTTGAGTAAGTGCAAGAGAAACACCTAATATCATAGCCAAGATAGAGAAGAAGACTACGAAAACTTCAAAGATAGGCAAGGATGAATAAATTCTAAACATGATTAATACAATTGAAATCATTGAAATAACTGTAAATGATTGAAGCAATGCTGCACCATGAGGTTCCGCTTTTGAATAAATTCCAGATTTTATAGTATGGAATGGTGGTAGACCTGATGCATATAACCAACCAAAGAATATAAACGCGAGTGATAATAAAAATACTGGAGATGTAGCGCTTACTAAACCATTATGAACAGCATATACAATATCTGTAATATTTACACTACCTGTTAAAGCTAGCAGGAATCCAATTCCCAAAAGCATTATCGGTGATCCAATTGACCCTAAAATCATATATTTTAAAGCCATTTCATAACTGTAGTCTATTGATGACGCCGCAACGATACCGACTTGAGCTAGAGCTAAAATTTCAAAGAATACAAACATATGGAATATATCATCTGTAAGTAACATTGCAGTCACAGCAGCAGTTCCCAAGAACAATAAGAATAAATAAGGTCCGGAAACTTCCTTATATTTAGTTAAATAGATGAATACAACTAAAAATGTTAAAAGCCCAACAGCTGCAATGAATATTTGCTGCAAGAATGTAAATGAATATGTAATCGCTGGATGATACATTACATTTGTTACATTATCCAATATAGGTTCATATCCTCCAAAGTAATGAAGACCATAATTAGAGGCAAGAGGTATGATTGGAAGACAGATTGCCACAACAAAAGCAAAAATCTTTGTTACTTTGTTAAACTTTGAAAATGCTGAAATAAGCAATCCCGCCATCAAAGGAACAATAACCATAAGTGGAATTAATTCATTCATCGTATTCCTCCTGTTTTGATGTGTCAGCTAACATTACCTTAGTAGATAAAGTGCCATATCTTCTGTATAAAACCATTACTAAAGCAAGCATTACCGCTAAAGTACTTGCTCCAATTACAATACTAGTTAATACTAAACCGAAAGGAAGCGGATATGCAGCATTTGTTGCAAACCATGAGGTATCCATGCCTGGCATTAAAATAGGTACAACACCATCTGGCCTATAACCAATAGCAACAATGAATAAATTAGCACCCTCTTCAATAAAACTAATACCAATTATCTTTTTTATGATATTATCTATGAAAATTGCTGAATATACTCCAATAATAACTAATAAAGCAGCAGTAAATAATATCGTAATATGAACGTATGCCATTAGCTATCCTCCCTTTGAGTTTTTTTAACAGCTAAAGCAATAAACACAGGAATAATTACCGCACCAACAATGGCTTGAGTTAAAGCAACATCAGGTGCAAGTAAAACTTGGAAAAGGATTGCAATAGCCCCAGCAGCAAATCCAGTTAGAATTGCAGCCTTTAATAAATCCTTTTGAATAAGAGCAAGAATTGCACTTAAAACTATTATAATCATTAATACCAATTCTAACATCTTACTCCCCCTCATCAATCTCCAATGTAGTAACTGAGAATCTTTCATCAGCCTTGAGTTTTTCTGAATTTTCACTTTCTAAGGATCCAAATTTATCTTTAGGATGAATAAAAGGATTATCATAATCAGGTTCTTCTTCAACAGTTACTAACTCTAAATTATTTTCTCTATCTTCTTTCTTCCAATAAGCATTAGCAATCGCATGTGCTGTAAACGGTGCAATAATAAAGTATATTCCCGCAAGCAAAAATTGGCCCAGACCAATCATAGCAATAATACAAGCAATATCAAAAACACCAACAATATGAATTCTTGCATAAACTGCATTCTTAGTGTTTTTAGATAAACTAATAAGCCCTACTGCAGATATTATGATTAAAAATGCTGAAATAATAAGAAGGGCAGATTGAATAATTTCTATCATTCATCATTCCCCCCTAAAACAGTAGCAAAAGCAACAGTGCCTACAAAACCAAAGAATATTAAAGCTAATGATATATCTTTATAGAATCCAAGATTATACAAATCTCCCCCAACAAGTAATGCCATAGCAAAAGCTACAACAACTACAGAACTTCCTAAAAGTCCCATTGAGCTAGATTTATATGCACTTGCTCTTAAAGCGGCCAACATCATGATAATTAATGCTATAACCACAATAAATTTTGAAATAATCAATATATCCATACTATCTCACTCGATCATTTTAAAAGAAAATGATTATTCAAGCATTTTCTTAATATATTTTTCAAAAGGAATAATGTCCTCTTTTTCTCTTGGAGAAATAGCAGCTACTTTAATAATGTTATTTTCACTGTCCAAATCAACAGACAAAGTACCAGGAGTTAAAGAAATACTATTTGCTAAAATTGTTTGAGAAACAGGCCTCTCTAAAACTGTTTCTATATCAACAACTATAGGATCAATATTTCTCCCCATAACTGAATTAAAAGCAACACTAAAGGTTGCTTTAATGATTTCATAAATAAGGTCTAAGAAATAAATAATTCCATAACCAATTCTAGTCAAAAACA
>JAEIGA010007926.1_pt1 | contig 16129 bp, 10 predicted proteins | sample 9270691 | NCBI WGS metagenome assembly JAEIGA01 (sample SAMN17057246, study PRJNA624740) | gut metagenome | biome: biome; isolation source: fecal sample | host: Bos grunniens | place: China: Xizang | collected 2019
ATGCCAAGCAACTCCTGAAAGGGAACCGGCTTTACGGTTCATGGTATGACCGTTCCGGGCGGTTGAATGCGATGTTCCGGGACCCGGACGGCACTCATGCCGAATGTTCCATCGACCCTTTTAAAGTGGAAGATTGCCGTTGCAGCAAGTGCGGACGCGGTCAACTGTGTACTCACGGTGCGGCACTGGTGATGTATGCCGGGAAGTTCCGGGTCTTCGACGCTCCCGCCGAAACCGATCCCAACTACTACGGCGGTCTGAAAAAACAGGACCTTGCTCAACTTGCCGGACGCGGCTTGAGTTGTGCTGCAAAACTCTTCATCCATGTCGCTTCCGCCGCCCCTCACGCCCCGAGCAAATGGGAAAACATGGTGCTTCAGGTGCGGCTCAAAACTGCCACCCGGGAATACACCGGAAATCAGAGCAATCTGCGCCAGCTCTATTTCGATAAAACCTTGAGTGTTGCGCTCAAATTCGATGATTTTTCTCTGCATGAACAGCAGTTGATCCGCTTCCTCGCCCTCAACGGCGAAGCGGAAAACTCCAATATCACGCTCAATGCCGAGCAGACTGCCGAATTTTTCCACGCTCTGCCCGGATTCCCCCGCTTCCTCCGGGACGGCAGACACATCACCGTGCATCCTGACCGGGCGGAACCGGTGCTGATCGAATCCAAAGGCAAAGTGCTCCCCGGTCTGCGCATCAATGGGGCGATCCTGCCTTTCTCCGGTGCCCGGGTGATCGCCGGCAGAGCCGGATGCTGGATCGGCCGGGATGATGAATATTTCTTCGTCGGCGGCTGCTGTGAAACCGGTTTTCTGCGGAACTTTTTCCGTGCCGTACCCCAGATCGACAAGGGATTTGATAATTTCCCGCTCCCCCGGGTCGGCGGTAACGACTTTGAACCGACTCAAAGAAGCGGTGCCGTGCTTCTCGACGGTGTATGGAATCCTGATGAACACTCCGCATTTCTGCTCACGCTCAACTACCTCTATCACGTGCAGAACAACTGCGCCGTCTACGCCCCCGGAACCGGAGCGCTCTGCACCGACGGAGACCACTTCTGGAAACGTGACCGGGAATTTGAACGCCGTTTTGAAAATGAACTGGCTCTTTTCGGAGTTGAACTTTCCGATGACGGTGGAACCGCCCGCTTTGCCACTCTGGAAAGTGCTGCGCTGTTCCTCGACCGCGCCCTTCCCGGCATCATCGACCGTTACCCGGATACGGTGCTGGCTTCCCGCCTTGCCAAACTGCTTCACGGCGCCGGTAAACTGCCGGAGATCAATCTCAGCTGCCGCTTGAATTCCCGTGCCAAAAACGGTTCGTTCATCATCTCTTACTCCTTGCAGCTCAACGGCAGAGAGATCGATTGGAACATCTGTCAGGATCAGTGCCGCAACATGAGTATTTTCCTCAATGCTGCCGGTATTCCCGGCCGGATCCCGACTGCGCTGGGCATATTCATGCGGGCGGTTCCGACGGTTCTGCGCAAACTCGATGCCGCCGCCCGAACCTTTGAATTGCCCATTTGCAATGTGGAATACTACAATGCGCTGACCAAAGATATTCCCGGTGCCATGCTGCCGGAATTGTCCACGCTGCTCTACACTCCTGCCGCGGCGATCGCCCCCGGAGAAGGATTCACCTTCCAGGGCGAGCTGCGCCCCTATCAGGAGCAGGGCGTGGCTTTCCTCCAGAAACTTACCGACGGCAACCTCAACGTACTGCTTGCTGATGAAATGGGACTGGGTAAAACCGTCCAGCTTCTGGCGCTGCTGGCTTCCCGGCTGCGCAAAGGCGGACAACCGGCACTTATCGTTTGTCCGGCTTCGCTGGTGGCGAACTGGGAGCGTGAAGCCGCCCAGTTTGTCCCGGGACTGCGGGTCAGCGCTCCCTCCGGCAACACCCGGAGCAAGGTCATCGCTTCACCGGGCAAATTCGATCTGCTCATCCTCTCTTATACTGCCGCGCGGCTTTCGGTCAAAGAGCTGACCAAGATCGAATTTTCATATCTGGTGCTGGATGAAGCACAGCATATCAAGAACCCCGGTTCCGGAAATGCCCGTAACTGCAAAGACCTCAACGCTTTGCATCGCATCGTGCTTACCGGTACTCCGCTGGAAAACTCCTCCGAAGACCTTTGGAGCGTGATGGACTTCCTCCAGCCGGGAATGCTCGGTACGCTTCCTGCCTTCCGCAAACGCTACTCCGGCATCGCCGACAGCCCGGAACTCCAGCAGGATCTGGTCATGCGGACTTCTCCGTTTATCATGCGGCGTACCAAAAAAGAGGTCGCAGCCGATCTGCCCTCCAGATTTGAACACATCCTCTGGTGTGATTTCACTCCGGAACAGCGCAAACTTTATGACGAGATCCTCGAAGAGGGCAAAAAACGGATCTTCGCCCCCGGCGGCGACGAACGCAAATACGGCGCCGAACTTTTTGCCACGCTTCTCCGGCTGCGGCAGGTCTGCTGCCATCCCGAATTGCTTCCGGACGGTCAGGGCAACGGCATCCCGTCTGCCAAAACGGAACTGCTTGCCGAATTGCTTGCCGAAACGATCGACTCCGGTCATAAAGTGCTGCTTTTCAGCCAGTTTACTTCAATGCTCCAGCTTTTGATCAAAGAGGTCGAAGCGTTGGGTATCAAGTTCGAATATCTGGACGGTTCCACGAGAAACCGCCAGCAGCGGATCGACAACTTCAACAACGATCCCAATATCCAGCTCTTTTTGCTCAGCCTGAAAGCCGGCGGTACCGGTCTCAACCTCACTTCCGCTGACACCGTGGTCATTTATGACCCCTGGTGGAACCCCGCCGCCGAACTGCAGGCCGCCGACCGTTCGCACCGCATCGGTCAGACCCGCCCGGTCTCCATCGGTCGTCTGGTCATGCGCAACTCTATTGAAGAGAAGATCCTCCGTCTGCAGGCCCGCAAACGTGAACTTTTCTTCAACCTCGTTGAAAATCAGAGTGCAGTCAGCGGATTGTCGATCGACGACCTGCGCGCATTGTTGAACTGACTTGCCCGGTGGTGAGATGGTCAGATCCAACCGGCACGATGATCGTTAGGCAGGGCGAGTTTTGTCAAGGCAGCTGAGAGGGAGTGTACGACTGTACTCGACCGAACAGATATCCGCAGACAAGGCTCGAAGATGCTTAACGGGGGCGTGCCGTACATAATATGCTAACAAAACAACGCAACAGGTAATACATATATGCATGGTTCAGTAATCTTCTGGTTGTGGAACGCTCCGCTTGAAGCGGACGAGATCCGTCGTCAAATCCGTGATATGCACAATAAACATATCGGCGGTTTTTTCATCCATCCCATGCCGGTCGAATTCCGGGCGGATGACTTCCCCGGCGGTATGCCCGGATACCTCTCCGAACATTACTTCAAAATGGTGAGAGTCGCCGTCGAATGTGCCGCCGAATACGGCATGGAAGCGTGGCTCTACGATGAAGGCGGCTGGCCCAGCGGCACCCTCAACGGCGAACTTATCCAAAAATATCCGGAACTCGGCGGACGCTTTATCAATGAAAAAGGCGAAATCACTTACAGCACCAGCCGTCCGGATCTGCTCAATCCGGAAGTGACCCGGATCTTCATCGAAGAAGCCTACGAAAAATATGTTCCCTATGTCAAAGAGTATTTCGGTACGGTCATTCCGGGATTTTTCACCGATGAACCCTCTTTCGGTTCACTCAAGAGCGGTCAGCATGCCATGTTTTCTCCGATATTTGAACAGCGCTTCAATGCGGAAAAAGGCTACGACGCCAAAGAAGCCGTCCTCCGGATACTCAACGAAAACGATCCCGATGCCCGGCAGGATTATAACGAGATCTGGGTCAAACTCATCATCGAAAACTACCTCACTCCGATCAAAGAGTGGTGCAATCGCAACAATCTGCTCTTTGTCGGACACTTCAACGGTGATGATACGGTTGCCAATATGCAATGGCTCTTGGGAAGCGACATCTTTTCTCTGCTCAAACAGATGGATGTCCCCGGATGTGATGCCATCTGGCGGCAGATCCATCCGCTGAAACCGGAAACTGACTATTCACGCTTCGTCTCTTCCGCCGCCGGTACCAAGCCGACTTTCAGCGAAACCTTTGCCGTTTACGGAACCGATCTGGCGCTTTCCGAAATGAAATACACCGCCGCCATGCAATTTGTCGCCGGAATCCAGGCGGTTGCCCCCATGGCATTGCACTACTCCAATGAAGGCGGACGGCAGATCACGACCGTATCCAACTTTTCCGGTGCTGACACCCGTTGGGACTTTTTCCAGCACTATGCCGATTTCAGCGTGAGAATGCACAAAGTTTTTGCCCGTACCACTCCGGTGATCAAAGCTTCTGTCCCCTTCCGCCGCCGGGAACTGCAGCGCGGTGAACTCGACGGCGCCCAGTACAACGATGAACTTTTCCGTCAGGGTCTGGCTCTTGCCGCCCGGCAGATAACCTATGATTACCAGTCGGATATCCCGGAATTCACCGGCGAGATCGTGCCGGATATCAAAGTTGCCTCCCCCACTCCGGCACTGCGGACGCGCCATCTCAAATCCCCCCGCGGCGAACGCCGGATACTGGTCAATGCCGGACTGGAAACGATCTCTTTCAAATTCACCGCTCCGGCGGGATTCAATGCCTGGTATGATCCCTCCAGCGGCAAACATTGGGCGGCGATCCCGGATCAGGACAATCAGATCTCCTGCGAACTGCCTTTTGCCGGATGCATTGTGCTGTTGACCATTCCGGGCAAAAATGCCGCCGCAACTCCGGCAGCTGCCGTCGAAAAAGCAGTTAAACTGGATTTCAGATTTGAAAAAATCGTCCGGCAGGTCAAGGCTTCTGCGACCGGTTTGATCGAAGTTGCTCCGGATCAGGAGTGCCAAGATCACTTCTGCGGCACCAGGCGCTACTGCGCCGTGATGGAATCCTCCGATGCCGCTTCTGCCAAACTCCAATTGCCCGGCGCTCTGCGGGCGATGTGTACCCTCCGGGTCAACGGTATCGATGCCGGAGACCGGGTCTGGCCGCCGTACTGCTGGGATATTGAACTGCAAAACGGCACCAACCGCATCGAACTGGATATCACCGGTACTCCGGATGCGGCGATAACTGCTCCGGAACACATGGCATATCTTCAGGAAAACAAATTCGACAACGTCTATCTGCAGCGCTGTTTGAAATTCGAAAAGCTCTTCCCCAACGAAAATCCGTTGGAAAATGCGGTGATTGTACAATAAGGCGCAGGAAAACGAATGTTGCGCGATTACGGGCGGCGGGCGCTCGTGACAGAGAAACGAATGTTGCGCGATTTACGGGCGGCGGGCGCTCGTGTGCGCTAACGTCGTCAGCGGCAGGTCTCGTGAACGGGAGTTCACGTCGCCTGCCGCTTCCTTGTTATCATCACACGATCATCCCGCCGGGTGGATCCGGCGATTTTGGATGCAAGATTGGTTGGTGGTGCGGCGCTAAAGCGCACGCACAGCCCTGCTTTGCAGGGGGCTGGCGCTATGCCGGGAACCCATCGCCAACAGCGTTGTCTTTTCAGCACAAAAAAAGCGTTGACTGGAAAAATTTTCCAATCAACGCATTTTTTTTGCAAACGCTGTTGACGTCAGCGGGCGGCAAGTTCCGCCTGCAATTCGGCATCGGCGGCAAGCACCTGTTCGCGCTGTTTTTTGCGGAAATCTTTGAGTTTGGCAGCAAGTTCCGCATCGGAAAGCGCCAGAATACTCACCGCATAAAGTGCTGCATTTTTGGCTCCGGCTTTACCGCAGGTGACCGCAGCGACCGGAATGCCGGGAGGCATCTGCACGACGGAAAGCAGGGAATCCGCCGCCTTGAACGGTTCGGAAACCATGGGAATACCCACCACCGGCAAGGTGGTGTGACCGGCGATCACGCCGCCGAGGTGTGCAGCCATACCGGCGGCACAGATGATGACCTTGATACCGGATTTTTCAGCGTTTTCAGCGAACTCAGCCGCTTCGACGGGGGTACGGTGCGCCGAAAGGATGCGGGCGGTGAAAGGTACGCCGAAACTGTCCAAAACATCAAAAGCGTTGCGTACCACTTCGAGGTCGCTTTTGCTGCCCATGAGGATTCCTACCATAATAAATCTGCCTTCTGTTATTTTGCCGGAGGATAATATTTTCCGGCAAGTTTCAGTGATTTGAGTTCTTCAATAAGGTTCGGGGTGAAATTTTTCTGATTTTCCGGATCTTCCAGTTCCGCCCGGTTCCAGAATCTGATCTCATCGATCTCGTTGGGATCAAACTTGAATCCGTCAGCGACAAATGCTCCGAAAACCCGGACATTCTCCGATTCGATCGTGTTGCGTATCGCAGAATCAAAGATGTGAAAGAGCCGGACATTTTCGATGCCGAGTTCCTCGGCAAGTTCCCGTTCGGCTCCGGTTTCAAAATCTTCGCCCAGAGCGAGATGACCGCCGACTGCGGTATCCCACTTGCCGGGCTGGATATCTTTGGTCATCGTGCGTTTCTGAAGCAGAATATCGCCTGATTCCGGATGGATCACCACCACGTGCGCCGTCCGGTGGATCAGTGACGGATCGCCGTGACAGCGGGAACGCAATGCGGTTCCGATATGATTGCCCTGTTCATCAAAAATGTCAAACAGTTCGTCCATAATTACTTCTCATCCCCGGATGATCGCCAGCAGTTCGTCCCGCTTTGCCGCCATAAGTTCCGGAGTATCGGCTTCGACGATCAGCCGGAGGAGCGGCTCGGTGTTGGAAGAACGGATATTGAACCACCAATCGGGATATTCGACCGAAATTCCATCCAGTTCGAACATATTGCCGTCGGTGTATTTCTGCCGGATGGTATCCAGGATCGGCTGGACATCGGCAACTTTGCTGTTGACCTCTCCGCTGGAAAAATATTTGCGCAACGGAGCGATCAATTTGTGGAGCGGCTGTTTTTTGGCGCAGATCAGATTGGCAAGCATCACCATCGCCAAACCCTGGGATTCGGCGGTGAAATTCTGCTTGAAGTAGTAGTGACCGGAAAGTTCTCCGGCAAATACCGCATCATTTTCCCGCATCTGCGCCTTGATGAACGCATGACCGACACGGCTCTGGATCGCTTTGCCGCCGTTGGCTTCGATGCACTCTTTCACCGCCCGGCTGCTGCGCAGATCGTAAAGTATCGTCGCCGGTCCCCGGGAGAGAATATCCTGAGCGATCAGCGCTGTAAAGAGATCCATCGGGATGATATTGCCCTGATCGTCAATGAAACCGCACCGGTCAGCGTCACCGTCAAATGCGGCACCGAAATCGGCTCCGGTCTCTTTGACCTTGGCGCAAATGGCATCGAGGGTATCGAGTTTGAGCGGATTGGCTTCGTGGTTGGGGAAAGTTCCATCCAGCTCGTCGTAGAGCGGGATGATGTTGAAAAGTTCTTTGATCCCGGCGATCTCATAAAGTCCCATGGCGTTGGCATAATCGACCACCACCGTAAGTTTGCGATCGAATTTGGCAAAACTGCGCAGATATGCGCCGTATTCCGGAGCGATGTCGTAAGTTGAAACAGTTCCGGTACGGACGGGAGTTTTCCAGGAGCGTTCTTCCACGATCTTCTGGATGTCCATAATACCGGTGACTCCGGAAATGGGGACCGCCTCGCTGCGGCAGAGTTTGACACCGTTCCAGTTGCCGGGGTTGTGGCTGGCGGTGATCATGATACTGCCGTCGGCCTTCAGAGTACCGTTGGCGAAATAGCTTTGCGGAGTGGAACACAGTCCGATATCGATGACATCGGCACCCTGTTCAGTCAATCCCCGGGTCAATCCCCGGAAAATATCCATTGAATGGGGACGCATATCCCGTCCGACCACCACTTTGGCGGCACCGGTGAATTCCACAAACGCTCTGCCGATGGCATAAGCGATCTCTTCATTGATCTCGGTCGGGAATATCCCCCGGATATCGTAAGCTTTAAAAATACCGGACATAGTTCTCTCCTGATTGGAACATTTGACAAAAACTCCGCCGGAGTAGCTTGGCTCCGGCGGAATCAGATTCAGTTATCAGTATAACTGTTCACAATGATTTTTCAACACCGGCAAAGGGGAAATCCTCTGCCGGTGCCGGAAATCGCAGTCAAATGTTATTCGCCGCAGTGGCCGTGGCAGCCGCAGGAGCAGCCGCCTTCGCCTTCGAGGTCTTCCTCGTCGCAGCTGAAGTAATCTTTGATCTGTTCGACGATGCCTTCCGGAGTGAAGCCGAACTTGTCAGCCAGCACTTTGTAGGGAGCGGAAGCGCCGAAGTGATCCAGACCGATGGTCAGACCGTCCAGACCGGTGAAGCGTTCCCAGCCGAAGGTGCTGGCAGCTTCGATGGAAACCACCGCGCCGCAGTAGCTGGGCAGGACCTCTTCCTGGTATTCGTAATCCTGCTGGAGGAAAAGTTCCTGAGAGGGCATGGAGACCACACGGACGCGGACTTCCTCTTCACGGAGCAGTTTGGCAGCGCCGAGAGCGAGGTTGACTTCGGAACCGGTGGCGAGCAGGATGAGATCGAAATCTTCTTCATCATCGACCACGAAGGCACCCTTGGAGACGTCGACTTTGGAAGCGACTTCCGGAGCATAGGGAGCCAGATCCTGACGGGTCAGCAGCAGCACGACCGGACCGTCAGCCTGCAGAGCGGTGGCCCAGGCGGAAGCGACTTCGTTGGCGTTCGCCGGACGGATGACGGTGACACCCGGGATACTGCGGAGCATGGCGATCTGTTCGATGGGTTCGTGGGTGGGACCATCTTCACCGACATAGAAGGAGTCGTGGGTGAAAATGTAGATGACATGGAGATTCTGGATCGCCGCCAGACGGATGGCGGGTTTCAGATAATCGCAGAAGACGAAGAAGGTCGAGCAGTAGGGGATGCAGGTCCCGTTGAGAGCCATACCGTTGGCGGCAAGACCCATGGCGAATTCACGGACACCGAAGTGGATGTTGCGGCCGGCGTAGTTGTCCGGACCGAATTCACCGCCGTCTTTGACGTTGCTCTTGGTGGAGGGAGCCAGGTCGGCGGCACCACCGAAGAGAGCGGGAACCAGTTCAGCAGCCTTCTGGAGCACCACACCGCTGCTGGCGCGGGAAGCGGTCGGTTTGTCGACCGGAGCGGCAGCGATCAGCTGGGCTTCAATGTCAGCGGGAACGCTCTGGTTGATGTAGGAAGCGATCAGTTTGGCACGATCGGCATCGGCATCGAGGAATTCCTGATACTTTTTGTCCCAGGCGGCGGCTTCAGCTTTGAGTTCAGCGACGCGGTTGGCGCAGAAAGCTTTGACATCGTCGGCAACGGTGAAAGGAGCCGCGGTGTAGTTCAGATTGGCGCGCAGAGCGGCGATCTCTTCGTCACCGAGCGGTTCGCCGTGAGCACTGGATTTGCCCTCTTTGTTGGGAGCGCCGAAACCGATTTTGGTCTTACCGACGATGATGGTCGGACGGCCGTCGGAATTCATCGCTTCGGCGAGAGCCGCATCGACTTTTTCCACATCGTTGGCATCATCGCAGCGGACCACGCGCCAGTTGTAAGCGGCGAAGCGGGCGGCGACATCTTCGGTAAAGGCGATAGCGGTGTTTCCTTCGATGGAGATATTGTTGTCATCGTAGAAAACGATCAGTTCGTCAAGTTTCAAATGACCGGCCAGAGAAGCGGATTCGCTGGTGCAGCCTTCCATCATGCAGCCGTCGCCGGAAACGACGAAGATCTTGCCGTCGTAGAGACCGCTTTTGTCCAGACCGGTACGGGCGGCAAAGTGACGTTTGGCAATCGCCATACCGACGGCGGAGGAAAATCCGCTGCCGAGCGGTCCGGTGGTGACTTCAACACCATCGGTGTGGCCGTATTCCGGATGGCCCGGGGTCAGGCTGCCCCACTGACGGAAACTTTTGAGTTCTTCCATATCCAGACCGTATTCGAAGAGGTGCAGCAAGCTGTAGAGCAGCATGGAACCATGTCCGGCGGAAAGAACAAAACGGTCGCGGCCCAGCCAGTTGGGGTTGGCGGGATTGTGACGGAGGTATTTGCTCCAGAGGACGGCGGCATAATCAGCGCAGCCCATGGGCATACCCGGGTGACCGGATTTGGCTTTCTGAATAGCTTCAGCGGAAAGTACGCGGATGGTATCCGCAGTCTTTTTGACCATTTCGACGTTCAACATCAATAAACTCCTTTGTTTTTTCGCCGTAAGAGCGCTTTTCCGGATTTTTTCAACAAAATCCAAAAAAATATCGCCCGATTACTGGCATTTTGTGACATTTTGCGTTACTTTAACTTAAAGTATCACTTAAATGCAAGAAAAACAAGTTTTATAACAGAAAAAATCGCATAATGGCTGAACGTTTTATCACTTCAAAACTCAACCGGCGCGATCCGGTCAAGGAATCGACCCTCCGGCCGCCCTCTTTTGATCAGTTCCCCGGTCAGCACCGGGTCAAGGAACAGCTCGAGCTTTTTGTCCGCGCCGCCAAAGAACGTGACGAAGCTCTCGATCACATCCTGCTGTGCGGCCCTCCGGGGCTGGGCAAAACCACGCTGGCATACATCATCGCCAACGAACGGGGCACCAATCTGAAAAGTTCCAGCGGACCCGCCATCGAAAAACCCGGCGATCTGGCCGGTTTGCTCACCTCTCTCGAACCCGGCGATGTCCTATTTATCGACGAGATCCACCGCTTGAGCGCAACTGTGGAGGAGTACCTTTACAGCGCAATGGAAGATTTCTTTATCGACATCATGCTGGAACAGGGCGCCGGTGCCCGGTCGGTCCGGCTCAATGTCCCCCGCTTCACCTTGATCGGAGCCACCACCCGTCAGGGCATGATCTCGGCGCCGCTGCGGGCCCGCTTCGGTCTCAATATGCGTCTGGACTATTACGACCCGGAAAGTCTGGGCAAGATCCTGCACCGTTCCGCTGACATCCTCGGTGTCCAGCTCGAACCCGACGGTGCCAGACAGATTGCTTCCCGCTGCCGGGGAACCCCGCGTATTGCCAACAATCTTCTGCGCCGCGCCCGGGATTATGCTCAGGTCAGAGCTGATTCCATCATCACTGGAAAAGTTGCTTCCGATGCTCTGGAAATGCTTCAAATCGACCGGGATGGTCTGGATGAAATGGACCTGCGCATCCTCGAAGTCATCATCAACAACTTCCGGGGAGGCCCTGTCGGATTGAAAAATATCGCAGTTTCTCTGGGAGAGGATGAAGATTCTCTCGAAGATGTCTATGAACCTTTTCTCATCCAGCAGGGATACCTCACCCGCACCTCCCGCGGGCGGGTCGCCACTCCCAAAGCCTGGGACAAACTCGGTATTTCCGGTGCCGGCAATGCCGAATTATTTTGAATTTCAACCAAATAACGGAGTTTGATATATGAAAAAACTTTTTCTGTTGTCGCTTCTGGCTCTGATTGCCGGAGGCTGTGCCCTCGTATCCAGAAACAACATCAAATGCAGCGGTACCACCTACGCCGCCGACGTGGTGAAACCCTACATCCAGTCCGGTGAACTTCCCGGCATCATCACGGTTCTCGCCAAGGGTGATGTCTACGAGATCCATTGCGCCGGCTGGGCAGATGTGGAGAAAAAGATCCCCATCACTATGGACAGCATGTTCAGACAGTGTTCGCAGACCAAAGGTTTCTGCGGTGTCAGCATCGCCATGCTGGTCGAAGAGGGAAAAATTTCTCTCGATGACCCGGTCGCCAAATATCTGCCGGAATTCAAATCTTTGAAGGTCATTCAGGGCAAGGGCAAAAACAGAAAGATCGTCCCCGCCAAAAATACCCTCACCATCCGGATGGTTATGAATCACACCGGCGGGTTCCCCTTCGAAACTGTGACCAAAAACAAAAAAGGCTGGTGCGCCGCTTCGCTCCGTGACAGCGCTAAAGAGGCGGCTGCAACTCCGCTGCTCTTTGAACCGGGTACGGCGGTCAAATATTCCAATACCGGTATCGACATCGGCGCCGCTGTCGTCGAAGTCGTCACCGGCAAACCCTGGGAAGTGTTCCTCCGGGAACGGATCTTTGAACCGCTCGGCATGACCAACACCACCTTTTTCCCCACCGAAAAACAGCTTGAAACCGCCATTTCCGCTTACACCGTCCGCAAAGGCAAAAAGGCGACCGCCCTGCCGGTCTACCGCTGGATGCCGCCGCCGTACAATGGCAAAACCGTCTTCCCCTCCGCCGGTGCCGGTCTGTGGAGCAGCGCCAATGACCAGTTGAAGTTTTACCGGATGCTGATGAATCTCGGTAAAGGCGACAACGGTGTCCGGCTGCTCAAAGAGGAGACAGTCAAAACTCTGCTTGCTTCCAGCACCCGGGAACCCAAGTTTGAAAAATATTCGCTCGGCCTGCGCACCAACGGCGAAGGTTCGTTCGGTCACGGCGGCGCGCTGGGAACCAAATGCACCGTCGATTGGAAAACCAAACAGCTGGAATTGATCGTCGTCCAGCTGCAGGGCAGCCCGCGCCCCTGGAACAAAGCGATCAATCAGGCCGCCAAAAAGTTTTTCACCACCGCACTTGATACCGCCGGTACCGATGCCTATACCGGCAGAATCAACTGAAAAAGAAAAGGAAAAGAAAAATGAATAAAAAATTTATCGCATTGTTTGCCATGATCGCCATCTCCGCTTCTGCGGGGATCTGGAAAGATATTCCCTATTATGAAAAAGATGCTCCGAAACAGGGCAATCTCCAGTATCTTGAAGAAAGATGCAAACTCGACCTGGAAACCCCTGCTAAACGGACCAAATTCCCCACTCTGGTCTGGCTTCACGGCGGCGGTTTAAAAAAGGGCGGCAAAAAGAAACTGGCGATCCTCAATACCGGTGCCGTCGCTGTGGCGACCGTGAATTACCGCCTCTCCAGCAACCGCGCCTCCTGCCCGGATTATCTCTATGATGCGGCGGCGGCAGTAGCATGGGTCATCAAAAATATTGAAAAATACGGCGGCGATCCCAAACAGGTTTACGTTGCCGGTCTCTCTGCCGGCGGCTATCTTACCGCCATGATCGCGCTGGACAAACGCTATCTGGAAACTTTCGGCGTTTCACCGAAACAGCTCGCCGGAACCTTCCCGGTCAGCGGTCAGATGAGTACCCATTTCCAGATCCTCAACGAACGCCGCGCCAAAGATCCCTCCGTCCGGGATTTTATGATCGATGAATATGCACCCATCTACCATGCGGCAAAGGATACTCCGCCGATGACCATGATCGCCGGAGACAGCAATCTGGATTGGCCCGCCCGCGTCGAAGAAAATCAGCTTCTGACCATGCGGATGCGCCGGGTCTATAAAAATGAAAATGTGGTCTTTTACTCCATTCCCGGTACCAACCACGGCACCTGCAGCCGTCCGAGTCTGGCGATCATCAATGATATTCTCTGCAAAGTCAGCAAGAATAATTCACAGATCAAAGAGTAAAAGGAAATCGTCAACTTTTGCCCCGTGGATGAAATTCTCCACGGGGATTTTTTTTGCCGCTTGAGAAACAGTTTCAAAATCCGGAGCAATACCGTTGAAGTAAACGGCAATATTTTCCGCCGGTTCAGCACCGAAAAAATCTCCGGTCAGCGCAAAGTCGGCTATTTTATTGTCCACCACATTGAAACTGATCCGGCAGCTGCCGAAATCAAAGCGGAGTTTCTTGGTATAGCTGTAATTCATCGCCGTACCGTAATTCCACATCCAGGTGCGGTATTTGGTATCAGCAAGATCTTCTGCGGCACGGATCAGCTCCGCCGGCAGTGAATAATCGATCGCTCCGGTTGCTTCGATCAGCTTATCTTTGAGGATCTCAATAAATCCATCGACCGACAATTGCGGAAGAAATTCCTGAAGATTGGCGACACGGGAACGCACCGATTTGATGCCCTTGGCGCGGATTTTTTCCGGATCCGGAGTCAGTACCTTGCCCAACATCTCCAAATTGGCGGAAAAAAGCAATGTACCATGAAACAATGTCCGGTCGGTCAAAACAGTTTTCGCACTGCCGGAGATCTTTCTGCCGTCAGCTAAAATATCGTTTCTGCCGGAAAATTCCGCCGGAATCCCCAGCGACCGCAACGCTGCCAGCACCGGAGCGGCGTTGGCAGAAAAAGATTCCGGAGACAATTGACGGTCACGTACGACAATAGTGTAATTTATATTTCCCAGATCATGATAGACCGCCCCGCCGCCGGTCATCCGGCGGATAACCTGGATATTATTGTCCCGGACAAAAGCGGCATCTATTTCCGCAGCGGTATTCTGATTTCTGCCGACGATCACCGCGTTCCGGTTGCGCCAGAGCATGATGATGTCATCTTGAAAAAAAGAGGGCAGCAACTCCTCCAATGCCAGATTGAATGCGGCATCAGTGGAGCTGTTGAACAGAAATATCATCTTGATCCCTTTCCTTTTTATCAGGGCATCGCCATAAAGGAGAAAACCAGAGCAAAAATAGCACAGGTTTCAACCACACCCAGCACGATCAGGTAGTTGGCAAAACCTTTGCCGGTTTCAGCGAAAGCCACACAGCCGCCGGCACCGCATTTGCCCTGAAAGATCGCAGATGCCATCTGGGCAAAACCACCGAGCAGACCGAGGCAGATGTAAGCCAGAGCAAACTCCGGTTTGTCGACGATCGCCTGTTTGGAAAGCACCATCATCAACATCGCATAAATCGTCTGACTCAAAGGAGCGCCGACCATGGCAATAAGCAGAAACGGCGCAGCTTTACCCTGCTGATAGCATTTTTTCCACGCACCGATCGCGGTGGAACCGGCAAGACCGGCACCGATTGCTGAACCGATTGCGGCAAGACCGACTGCCACATAACCGACACCGATCGCCAACGACTGCATTGAAGTCATTTCCATAGTTTGATCACTCCTCAAATTTATTTGATTTTTTAAATGGATTGAAACTTTGGCCACTCCAGGACAAACCGGAGTGATTGGAAAATTCCAGCGTATTGAGACGCACCGCATGGACCAGTACACTCAACAGCGCCAGAGCGATATTCAACAGATGACCGACCAGCGCCACCATTATACCGGCGGGGATCAGCCACGCTGAAACTGAGCTCAAATCAAATGCCATACCGTTGAAACTTCCGGCAATACACGCTCCGGCAAGACCGACCGCAAACAACCGGATATAACTCAACACATCGGTAAAACTGCCGATGATATCAAACGGAAACTGAAAAATATCCGCCGCATTTTTCCAATTCACTCCGCACAGCATCACCAAAAGTAATCCGACACCGTACAAAGCATACATGAATTCAGGAAATTCTCCGGGATAAACGATCAATCTTACCGTCAGGAAAAAATTTCCCCAGATGATCAATATCCACCCGAGATGCTGGCCGCACGCGCGCCAATTGCGTTCCCGGAGAGCCCGCCAGATACGACCGGTGGAAAGCTGGATCACCGCCAGAATAAAGCAGAAAAACTGGATATTGGCCTGTTTTGCGCTGCTGGAAGCAAAATCGCGGAAACATTCCAATCCCGGGATCTTGATATCAGTTCCCGGAATTTCCGACAACCCGAACCAGCTGCCGCACAGCGCACCCCAGATGGTGGCGGCAATACTCAAAATCAGAAATAATTGCATCGGCCGTTTGAGTGCCGGTTTCTTTCCGGCAGCAGACAGACCGAGCAAAGAGGCTATGCCGAAAACTATTCCGTATCCGGCATCACCGATGATTATAGCATAAAAAATGGTGAAAAATATCAATATTCCGCCGGAAACATCGATCTCCCGGTATCCGGGAACGATGCCGAGAAAATCAAAAAGCGGCTTGATCAACCGGGTCATGCGGTTGTTTTTCAGCAAAACCGGAACCTCATCATCTTCACTTGGATCATCGATCAGAAGTCCCCAGCCGTATTGACCGGCAGCGGTCCGCACCGCATTTATTTCCGGCTCCGGAACAAATCCGCAAAGCACCGAAATTTTTCCGTATTCGCGCATGGCATCGGCTTCATCAGCCCAGGGATCCACCACAACGGGGCAGATACCATATTCGCCCAAACGGCTGATCACATCCGCCACCTTGCTGTTGCGGGTGTCGGGGCAGTTTTC
>JAEIGA010007927.1_pt1 | contig 16129 bp, 19 predicted proteins | sample 9270691 | NCBI WGS metagenome assembly JAEIGA01 (sample SAMN17057246, study PRJNA624740) | gut metagenome | biome: biome; isolation source: fecal sample | host: Bos grunniens | place: China: Xizang | collected 2019
GTTTGTTCATTTTCTCTCCAAGACTAACAATTTTTCTATTGAATTCTCTTAAAGTCTCCCAACCTTCTACTTGACCTTCACGAATCATGTATTCGTTATTTGCTAAAGGTTGAATTTCTAAATAATCATAATAATTTGCAATTTCTTCTAATTCTTCATCAGTTTTTCCTGCAACTATAGCTCTATATAATTCACCAGCTTCACAGGCACTACCAATAATCAATCCTTCCCTATATTGGTTAAGCATTGATTTTAAAATTCTTGGTTTCTTATAGAAATAATCTAAATGCGAATAAGAAACTAATTTATATAGATTTTTAAGTCCAACATAATCTTTAGCTAAAATAATCATGTGATATGTTGGTAGTTTTTTGAAATCTGTTTCAAATTTATTATCGAAATCGTCAATTGTTTTTCCATCTCTGTCTTTAGCTTTTTCAATCATTTCTTTGAAAACAGCAACTAAAGTTTTAACGTCGTCAAGCGCTCTATGAGCAACTTCAACTTTAATACCTAATTTATCCGCAATAAATCCAAGTTTATATCTTGAAAATTCAGGATAAATAGCTTTAGCAAGACGAAGAGTATCTATATGAGTAAAATCAAAATCTAATCCTAATTGCTCACAATTATATTTCATATAACCAATATCAAAATCGGCATTATGGGCAACTAAAACAGATCCTTTCATAAACTCTAACACTTTTGGCATAATTTGATCAATTGTTGGAGCATCTTTTACCATATCATCAGTAATATGTGTTACTTCAACAACTTCTTGAGGTATTGGTTTTTCTGGATTTACAAATGTTTCAAATGTATCAATAACCTCACCATTTTTAATTTTAATAATACCAATTTCAGTTATTTTTTCTGTTAAATGTGATATACCTGTTGTTTCTAAGTCGAATACACAATATGTTGTATCTAAATCTTGACCTTGAGAATTAATAACAGCAGGGTCTTTATCTGGGCAGAAATACGCTTCTACACCATAGATAACTTTAATGACATCACCTGTTTTTCCTAATAATTTATGTGCATCAGGAAAACTTTGAACAACACCATGGTCTGTAATTGCAATAGAATTCCATCCCCATGATATAGCTCTTTTTATTAAATCTGCGCAAGGAGTAATAGCATCCATTTGACTCATTTGAGTATGCATGTGAAGCTCAACTCTTTTTTCTTCCGCATTATCCATTCTCTTTTCTTTTTTGAATCCTGTTGATTCAATTATAGTATTAGCCATAATCTCAACTTCTTTAGAATATGGACTATATTTAGCTACACCTTCGATTCTTAAACCTTTTGCACCAGCAACTCTACCTTTTACTTCTTTTAATTTATCTTTAAGTAAGAATGCTTTACATCCTATAGTGCTTGTACCATCAAAAAGGTTAAACATTAAGATTGCTTTTTCATCTTTAATATCTCTTGAATCTAAAGAACCTTCTAATACTTCACCATCAACACATACTTTCATTTCTGCATCTTCAGTCATAGGTATATTCTCAATTTTAACAAGTTCTGTTCTTATCATTAAGCTTCTACCTAAAATTAATGGTGATGCTTCATCTTTAACTTCAGGATCTTTATTTTGATGCGCTTCAATTTTGGCTGCAAGTTCAGGATTTTGTTGTCTTAATTCTTCTTTTAGTTTTTCATCTTCTAATCTCTTTCTTTCCTTCTCTTGCTCTTGTTCTATTTTCTTACGTTCTTTTGCTTGTTCTATTTCTATTTTAGCTTGTTTTTCAAGTTCAAGAAGAGCTTCTTTTTCTTCTTGTTTTTGTTTTTCAAGCAGCATTTTTTCATAATCTTTTGATACGTTTTCTACAAATTCTACTACATAATTTTTATTATAAAGATTAGCTAAAAGGTGTTCTAATCCTTTATCAAATTTTTTCGCAACTAAAAAAGCAGCACCTTTCATAGCCAAATTTACTAATACTTTATCATCTTCGATTGTTATCTTGCTATTTGTTAACATAGCTTTACTAAATGGTTCTTTTTTAGCAATATACGCCAAAATATTGTCCCAATTATCTTGAATATTCTGATCTATTTCTAGATCAGAATATTTAATGTCAATTGAAACTTTCTCAACCACAAAAGTCTTTATTAGATAACTCTCAAAACTTTGAATATCTTGTATAGTAATTGGCTTAGAAGATACTACTTGCACTTGTAGTTTATTAAGTTTTTTATATAAATTAATATTCTCAACTTTTGCATATATTAAGTTATTATCATCAACGTTATAATCATTGAAAATTTCTTTTATACATTTGCCTTGCATTTAACTTTAGCCTCTTATCATTATTCTTTATCTTGAATAAATGGACGTACTATTTCTCCTATTTTTTCAAGTGTTCCTTCAACATCTTCAACGTTTTTAATTTGGAATCCGTTTAATAATGTTGTTCCTGGAATTGGTCCTCTTGCATAGAAGCAAAGATCTCCAAATCCATGTTTCTTTTGTCTAATTTTTTGAAAATATGTTACATCTTTAATATCTGTATATTTAACAACTTTTTCAATATGAATAAATAAAAAGTCAAAATTGTATACAACTTTTTTCTCATAAAATGTTGCTTTAGTTGCCATTGCAATTCTTTTATCCCAGAACATACAAACGCCTAACACAGCAAACATTAATAATAAGCATAGAAATCCTTCTACTCCATTTCCAAATGCCCAACATCCCATAGCTGAAAGTATAAATATAATATATAATTCAGTATATTTTACTACTTCATAAGGAACTGAGTATTTTCTTCTAATTTTAAAAATCTCTTTTTTGTCTTTCTTTAAGTCTTCTTCTTCTTGATATGCTTTATAACAAGTTGTACAAATGTCTCCTGCTTTCTTTAATTTTGCACCACAAATACTACATCTCATAACATATTTCCCCTTTACTTAATTATCTTTTGTTATTATATTAATGTTTTTAATAGTCTTATTAAATCATTTATTGAAACAAATATTGCAAGTCCAATAAGTAGTAAAAATCCAAATGATTGAATCTTTTCTTCTACTTTTTCACTAAGTGGTTTCCCTCTAATTCCTTCTACAACTAATAGAATCATTTTACCACCATCTAATGCTGGTATTGGTAAAAAGTTTGTAATACCAAGTGAAACTGAAATAAATGCTAGTAAGTATAAGAAATCATACCAACTATTTGATTCTGCAATTATATTAGAAATTCCAATTGGTCCTGCAAGTTTATCGATACCTAATTCTCCAACTAATAGTTGTTTAATATTGTGGAACATATCACCAATAAATGCCAATGTTTCCCAGAATGAATAATATAATCTTTCTTGGATTGTACCATCTTCTGCAAGAGCTACTTGAACTCCCAATATGTAATTTTCGTCCATATATTGAACTGGTGTTACAGTAAATGTATGTTCCTCACCATCTCTATCAATGGTTACATCTATTTCTCCACCATCAAAACCTTCTAATCCTTTTGTTAAATCGTTTTTAATTCTAATTTTCTTTTCACCAACTTGAGTAATTTTATCTCCAACTTGTAGTGTTGATGAAACACTCACGTCAGCTTCAGGTAAAATAGCTGAAATATTAGTAGACATATTAAATCCACTTATCGCAGACATTGAAAAATAAAGTAATAATCCAAATAATACGTTAACAGTCGCACCAGCTGCTACAATGAAAAATCTTTGTAACACTGTTTTTGAATTAAAAGCACCTTCACCTGCTTCTTTTCCTTCTTCTCCATACATTCTTAAAAATCCACCAAATGGAATAGCTGCTAGAATGTATTTTGTTTCTTTACCTTTTTTCTCCCATAATTTTGGACCAAATCCTATAGCAAATTCTTCAACTTTTACTTTGCAAAGTCTAGCTGCTATAAAATGTCCACCTTCATGAATAAATATCAAAAATCCTAGTATAAAAACGATTTTTATAAAATCTATAACAAAATCCAATTTGTCTTCCTCCTAAGTATAAAATACTTTATACAAATAACATCAATAAAAGATATGCAAATGGTGCAATAAACATTACACTATCAATTCTATCTAACATTCCTCCATGTCCTGGGAATATATTACTATAGTCTTTAACTTCAAAATGTCTTTTAATTACTGATGCTGCAAAGTCTCCTACTTGTCCAACAACACTTAATGCTGCACAGATTAATCCCATTGTTAAATATGAGATTGAAAGTCCTGCAAAAGTATTTAATGCTAGAGTATATAAAAGTGATGTTAATATAGCACCAAATATTCCAGCTACACATCCTTCTATAGATTTCTTTGGACTAACTTTGCTAAATTTATGTTTTCCAAATTTCATTCCAACTAAATATGCACATGTATCAGTACCCCAAGAAGCACAGAATACATACCATATTAATAATTTACCACTTACATTTCCATCCATACCATAGATTAATGCTACAGATGCAATTAATGGTACTACATATAAAATTCCCATAAATGTATATGCAATATCTTCAAATGTAATTTTCATATCAGTAACAATTACATGTAAAAATAGTACAAATAAAAGTACTGGAATTAAATAAGTAAATGCTATTGGTAATACACTAAATGGTATAACATGTATAACACTAATTAATGCTGCAACCAAATAAGCAACCCACTTAACTGGTTTTACATTCTTATTTGATACACATCTTGTGTATTCATACACACCAATCATAGCAACAATTGCTAATAATACATCCATTACGTATTTGTTCGCAAAAGCAAATACTAGTACAACAATTGGCAAACCAACTATTGCAGTTAAAAGTCTTTTAATCATTTTAATCTTGTCCTTCGCTCTATTATTTTGCTCCAAATTTTCTATTTCTTTTATTAAATTGTTCAATAGCTTGATCTAAATCTTCTTCTGTAAAATCAGGCCACAATTTATCTAAAAACAAAAATTCAGAATAAACTAATTGCCATGGTAAAAAGCCACTTAGTCTTACTTCACCACTAGTTCTTATTAATAAATCTGGATCTGGAATTGTTCCAGTATATAAATATTCTGAAAATTTAGCTTCATCTAAATCTTCAACATTTAATTTTCCATTTTTTACATCGTCTATAATACCTTTTGTAGCATTTACGATTTCATTTCTTCCACCATAATTAAGACCGATATTGAAAACAATACCAGTATTATTTTTTGTTCTATCTACTGCAGATTGTATACTTGCTTGTAACGCTGGTGAAAGAGCATTTAAATCTCCAAGTACTCTAATAACAATATTTTCAGAATCAGCATCTTCTGTAAAACTAGCAAGATATGATTCTAATAATTTCATTAAAGCATCAACTTCTTCTTTACTTCTTTTCCAATTTTCTGTCGAAAAAGCATATACTGTTAGATATTTAACACCAATATTATTAGCGTGTCTAACAATCTTTTTTAAAGTTTCAGCGCCTTGTTTATGGCCTAGTTTGACAGGCAAATTTCTTTGCTTTGCCCATCTTCTATTACCATCCATTATAATTGCTATATGTTTAAGATTATTTTCTTCCATTGTCTCTCCAATTAAATGTTCATTATTTCTTTTTCTTTGTTTTCTAAAATTTTATCAATTTCAGCAACATATTTGTCTGTTAATTTTTGAATTTTATCTTCAAAGTCAGCTTTTTGATCTTCTGTTATTTCAGATCTTTTTTGTTCTTCTTTAACTGTATCCATTCCATCTCTTCTGATTGAACGAATGCTTACTTTAGCTTCTTCAGCTATTTTTCTAACTTCTTTAGCTAATTCTTTTCTTCTTTCCTCTGTTAAATCTGGGAAATTTAATCTAATTACTTTACCATCATTGTTTGGATTTAATCCAATATCAGATGCTAAGATAGCTTTTTCAATAGCTTTTAATACGCTAGCATCCCATGGTTGAATAACAATCATTCTAGCTTCTGGAACAGAAATACCAGCAACTTGATTAATTGGTGTTTCAACTCCATAATATTCTACTGAAATTTTATTTAATATAGCTGGGTTAGCTCTACCAGCTCTAATTTCTGATAAGTTTCCTTCGTAAACTTCTACTGATTTTAACATTCTTGATTCTAATTCTACTAATTCCATATTTACATCCTTCCTATTTAACAATTGTTCCTATTTTTTCACCTTTAATTGCTCTAACGATATTTTCTGGATCGCTAATAGCAAATACTAAAAGTGGCATGTTATTATCTTTGCATAATGCTGTTGCTGTTGAGTCCATTACTTTTAAATCTTGTGCAAGCACATCTTTGTATGATATTTCATCATATTTTGTAGCTGTTGGATCTAATTTTGGATCCGCTGAATATACACCATCAATTGTTTTAGCAAGTAAAATAATTTCTGATTCAGTTTCAACAGCTCTTAATGCTGCAGCTGTATCTGTTGAGAAGAATGGATGTCCTGTTCCACATGAGAAAATAACAACTCTTCCTCTTTCTAAATGTTTTGCAGCTTTTCTTTTTATATATGGTTCTGCAACTTCTCTCATTTCGATTGCAGTTTGTAATCTTGTGTATATACCTCTTGATTCTAAGGCATCTTGTAAAGCTAAACCGTTCATAGCTGTTGCAAGCATTCCCATGTAATCAGCAGTTGATCTATCCATAGAGTGACCATTTCTAGCTCCTCTCCAGAAGTTTCCTCCACCAACAACGATTGATACTTGAACTCCCATTTCTACGATTTCTTTAATCTTGTCTGAAATTCTTCCTAATACTTCAGGATTAATTCCATGTTTTTCGTCTCCAGCTAAAGCTTCTCCGCTTAGTTTTAATAACACTCTTTTATAGGCTATCATTTTTTTGCTCCTTTATTTAATTTTCATGAGCACATACGTACCCACTTTATATTTTTTATCATTCTATCACAAAATCTATTTTTTGACACTATTTTTTTGTGTTTTTTTAAATATTTTTTTAGTTTTTATAGAAGATTAAAATCTTTCAAAAGTTTTTCTCTAAACTCCTCTGGTAATAGTCTAATTTCTTTCATTTTTTCTTTTGGTACAACTGTTGGAATATATGATCCTCTATCTGCATATTTAGGATCTCCAGAAAATTCTGGTCCTTCTCCTGTACCTAATGTTCCAGCTTTATAAACGCAACGGAATAAATACTCGTCTAAGTCTTCTTTAATGTTTCTAAAGTAAAGTTGTTCTTTTACTTCAACTTCAATTCCAAATTCTTCTAGGATTTCTCTTGCTACCCCTGCTTCTAAAGATGCGTCGTCTTCTTCAAGACCTCCTCCTGGAAATACATAGTATTCACCATGTGGTTTGTTTGGATTATCAAGTGATGGTTTTACATTCATTCTATGCATTAAAGCATATCCACCTTCCATTTCAATTAATCCTGCAACTCTGATTCTTTTCATAACAATACCTCCCTAAATAAAAAATTTTTTTACTACAAAAATAGGATATATGATTTTGCCATATATCCTACTAAAGTCAAACTTATTAAATTATTTTTTGATTGATAAGATTTTTAATTTAATGATTCCAACTGGAGCTTGAACTTCTACTACATTATTTCTTTTTTTACCTAATAATGCTTGCCCGATTGGTGATTCGTTTGAGATTTTGTTAGCAACTACGTCTACTTCTGTAGAACCAACAATTGTATACTCAACTGTTTCATTAAATTCAACATCTAATACTTTAACGATGTTTCCAACTTGAACTACTTCTGTATCAATTTCAGATTCATCGATTATTTTTGCATATTTTATTTTTTCTTCTAATTCAGCGATTTTAATTTCGTTTTGTGCTTGAGCATTTTTTGCTTCATCGTATTCTGAATTTTCTGATAAATCTCCAAATCCTAAAGCTACTTTTATTCTATCAGCGATTTCATATCTCACTTCTGTTTTTAATTTTTCTAATTCTCTTTCTAAATTATCGTATCCTTCTTGTGTTAGTAAATATTCTTTTTCTCCCATAACTTTAAGGACCTCCTTTTTAATCTTTAATGTTCCCCAATATAATAAGATTAATTTCCCGTTTTGTCAAGTGAATTTACTACTTTTTTGATATTTTTTATATATTCAGATTTTTTAATTTCACCTTTTTTTCCAAGTAGTGATAAAATCTTAATTTTATCTATATTGATTATTCTATTTATATTCTCTGGAAGTGTGTTTTTATATATTAAACTTTCATATAACAAATTCCTATCAAAGCCTTCTAATAACTGCAATTTATCTTTTATGCATTCATCAAAATCAATTTTATATCCAACTACATTTATGCCATTAAATGATTTTGTTTTTACTTCAATACACTCTTCAAAATTTATTAATACACATCTTCTTGGAATAATAAAATTATTAATTTCATCTTCAGAATAATCATAATTTAATATTATGTCAGATTTTAAAAATGCTTTTGGTCCATATGGAAAATTTAATATAATTCCATATTCATTATAAAGCTTATCTTTTAATTTCTTAAACATTTTTTCATTCTTAGTAACTACATTTACAAGTTTTACCTTTTGAGAAAACATTTCTATAAAATAAACAATAGTCTTATCTATATGATTAGTTACAACTGTTATTTCTTGATAATCCAACCTCTCATTTTTTAAATTCATAATATAATCTATAATCTTTTCTGTTAGATTTTTAAATAGCCACTTGCCATCATAATAAGATATTTTATTTTCTTTAATAAATTCCATAAAGTTATTATTTCTTAATAGTTCATTTGAAATGCATAATGAATTTATACAATTTTGATTTAAAAAATTCTCAAGTTTATTTAACGTTTTGCCAGAATCTTCTCTGAGTGTTATAAGTCTACTATCAATTTCCTCTATAGATTCTATTTCAAATCCTTTAATTTTATACTTTAACTTTTCTAAAAAACTAATCTCTTTTTTAGAGTCTAATTTTATATAAATCAAAAAAATCACCTCATATGTATATATGAAGTGATTTTCTTATTTATTACTATAATTTATTACATAGCTTCTCTATATAATCTGATGAAGTCTTCTTTTGTAACTTCTCTTGGGTTACCTGGTCTACAAGCATCAGCCATAGCTTTGTCAGATAACATTTCGATGTCTTCTTCTTTTCCACCAACATCAGAAACTCTTTGTGTTACACCAACTGATTTTGATAATTCTTCAATCATCCATACGAATGTATTGATAACATCTTGATCATTCATTTCATATGCATCTGTTCTTCCTAAGTGAGAAATAATTTCTCTGAATCTATCAGCACATACTACACCGTTAAATCTCATAACTGTTGGAAGTAATATAGCGTTTGCAATTCCGTGTGGTGTATCATATACAGCACCTAATTGGTGAGCCATTGAGTGAACAATTCCAAGTCCTACATTTGAGAATCCCATACCAGCCATGTATTGAGCCATAGCCATTTTTTCAATAGCATCTTGATCTTTTTCATTTACAGCTTTAGCTAGGTTAGCAAATATAAGTTCAATTGCTCTCATATGGAACATATCTGCCATTAAGTTGTGACCTTTTGTAATATATCCTTCAACAGCATGTGTTAATGCATCAAGTCCTGTTGCAGCTGCAGTTCCTTTTGGAAGTGTTTCCATTAATTCTGAGTCTACAATTGCAAGAACTGGTATATCATTAGGGTCTACACATACCATTTTAACTTGTCTTTCTTCATCTGTAATAACATAGTTAATTGTTACTTCAGCAGCTGTACCATGTGTTGTTGGAAGAGCTATCATTGGCATACCTTTTGCAGCTGTGTTTGATAATCCTTCTAATGATACAACATCATATCTATCTGGGTTAGTCATTATTATTGAAATACCTTTTGCAGTATCCATTACTGATCCACCACCAACAGCTACAATAACGTCTGCTCCATATTCTCTACAAGCATTAACACCATCTTGTACATTTTTTACTGTTGGGTTTGGTTTGATTTCTGAATAAATAGAGTATTCAATTCCAGCAGATGTTAAAACTTCTGTTACTTTTGAAGCTACTCCACATTCTAATAATGATTTGTCTGTTACAAATAATACTTTTTTAAATCCTCTTGTTTTTATTTCGTTAGCAAGTTCTACTCTTGAACCTCTTCCAAAATAAGATGTTTCATTTAAAATAAATCTTTCTGACATTTTAAATTTTCCTCCTTTGAATTTTTTATAATATTCATAACAACATTATCACATATAGCATTTTTTAATGCAAGCATAATTTTTTTATTTATAAAAACAAAAATAGTATCCACATTTTATGCAGATACTATTCATATTTTATCTAAATTTTAATGTTATTTCTTTGTTTCCTTTATCAAATTCTTTAAATATATTTTTGTAAGATCTATATTTGATAACTGTTCTTTTTACTTCATCTCTACTTAATTTAACTCTACAAACATCTCTTTTAAATCTTGTTTTGTGAGCATTCTTAATTGTAAACTCTTCATCATTAACAAGTAAGAATTTTGTAGTTCCCATTGTTTTAGTCCATGTTAAATCTACATTAAACCATTTACCATCAATCTTAACTTGATTCCATGCATGATTAAACATTGATGCTGAATTTTCTTCTTGATTCCCAAACGCAAATCCTTTTACAACATTACATTCTATACCAAGTCTATCTAAACATTTCCAAAGTGCAATCGAATAATCTAAGCATACACCATTTCTTAAGATTAACGCATTAACTAAACATGAATTCATTATTTTTGAATTAAGTGTATTTACATATTTCATATAATCCATAAGTGATACTATTGTAAATACAACTTTCTCATATTCAGATTGGCAATATCTGTTACAAATTTCTTCAAAGAAATCTAACTTCTCCATAATCAAAACATAAGATGTCATATCAGTATATAAAACTTGATTTTGAGCAACTGCTTTGCTAGGTTCCATATATCTTTGATCAATATGTATATCTCTTCCAAGTTCAGCAAATTCTTTTAAGTCATTATCATCAAAAGCTCTAACCTCTTCAATCAAAATAACTCTTTTATTTTGCAGAATAAGTCTTTTAATAACAAGTTTTAGTACTTCTTTTTCCTTTGCTAAATTTGTATTAATAGAGATAGCAACTTCATTAACATACTCTGCTGCATATAGTTCTGAAAAACTTTTTATTAAAACATTTTGTTGTGTTTCAGGTATGTATACGAATCTCTTTTGTAAGAACTTATTTAATTTAGATTTGAAAATTATTCCGAAATATTTTAATTTTATTCCAATTCCCATATATATCTTTTAAGATCTCCTTCAAATTACCTTTTTAAAAAACGCAATTCATTTACTATTATACCACACCGTTAACATAATTTCAATCACATTAACCAATTCTTTCCTATATTTTATTTACTTTAAAGAATTTATTAACATTATTTAAATTATTTTTTATTCCTATAGACTTTTTTTTATTTTTTGTATATGATATTTATATCGTATTTAATACATGGAGGTTCTTATGAACAGATTACTTAAAATATTATTAGTTTTAACAATACTATTATCACTTTTTGCAGTAATTACATCAGTATATGCTACAGAAAATGAACCAACAACAGTATCAGAAGAAGTTATTGATGGCACAGAGTCTAGCACACTTTCGTCACTTAGCCCATCAACAATAACAAGTGTTAATCAACTAAATAACTATTCACAAGCTAATCTAGAATTAAATAATATTCTAAATGTAATATTAATTTCATTATGTGTATTATTAATATTACTAGCAATAGCTATTCTAGTTAAAATAAAAAAATAAGATAAAAAATAAATGAGATGTATTTAAAATAAAAATACATCTCTTTTTATTTAGTCATTTGTTTGTGTTACATAGTACCATATAGCAGCAATTATAATTGTTGTTGCGGCAATTAATGTAATCCACATCCAAGTTGTCATTGTGTCTTTATCAATACCTGACCTTGATACATCTGTAGCTCCTGTTCTTACTGCATTATAATTTCCTGAATCCTTTTTATTATTATCATTATATTCCATTTTTCTTGTTTCATCTTTTATCATGCCAGCTTCATCTTTTACCATATTACCGGCATTACCTACTACATTTTCTACACTTTTAATTCCACCCTCTACTACATTTCTTGTTCCAGTTACAATATTACTTGTCACAACTTTATTAAAACTATCTGATGTCTTATCCATTGATCTTGTAATTTCATTCCCAAGATTTACTGTAGTATTATCAGCAGCAAAACATACTATAGAAGTTAAAGATAAAATAACAAATAAAGCTACAATATAAAGCATTTTATTATTCATTTTAAGCCTCCTAAAATTTATATGATTTTTTCATATATCTTTATTATTCGGCAAAAGAATTTTTTTATTCAAACAATATTTTCTATTACTTTCTAGAAATACTAATGTTACCAATTTCGACTTTTAGCTCTCTTTGAATTATATTTTGAATTTGTGATATTTCTTCTTTATTCAAAAGTGAACTTTTTACAATAACATTTACCATACCATTATTTTCTAAAATAACTACTTCTTCTATCCCTTTATTTTTAATTAAATTTTCTGAAATCAATATTCCGTTTTTCATTGTATTAATTCTTGATATTTCATTTGTTGCAATTAACTTTTGATCATTTGGAGTTTCTTTGTTGTCTAATATTTTTTGATATATCTCTATAGATTCTGAATACATTCTATCTCTTTCAAGTCTTGTTTCATTAAAATAGTTATCCGTATTATTATCTTTATTATTTTCACTGTTATTATTATCATTATCATCTCCATTATTTAAACTATCATTTTCTACTATAGCTGGAGTAGAACTTACTAGTTCTACATCTCCTAAGTTCTCTTCTAGAACATTTCTTGATGCTACTTCTAAAATCTCGCTTGCATAAGTATTTTCTTTAGGTTCTTTATTTAAATTCAAAGTTCCAAGTACTATAAACATTATAGCAATTACAGTTAGCAAAACTTGTTTTTGATTTTCTTTACTTTTCAAAAAATTAAACATATTATTCTCCCATTTCAAACACTTGAATTTTATGAGTCATTACTCCGGTAACAGCTTCTACTGCTGAAATAATATTTCCTTTTACAGTAGGATCTGACACTCCTTTAGCAGTTATAATTGCACCTTCAATTTTAGGATTTAACACTTTTTCTAGCACTATATTGGATTCAGAGTCAACAACTACTTCTTTTTCTATAGAAGCGGTTTCTTCATCTTTATTTTTAGAGTTTGATTCATTAATATTATAAATAGGAACTTGAGAACTTGATTCATTATATGTAAGCATAACAGAAACATTGCTTACTCCTTTTAAAGTTTCTAATATCTTTTTTAATCTTTCTTCTAAATCATTACTTTTTATTCTATTTACATTTTCACTTTCATTTTCATCAATTTTAAAATTAACATCACTTATATCTTCACTTTTAATAGTTGCAAGATAAGCATCTTCTTTTAATTCTTCTTTTGTTTTTATTCCATCATCGTTCCATATTCTATTTATAATTATTAATGTAATAACTAAAATTATTAATAAACTTATCAAGTTTTCTTTTTTCTTATCTTTATTTTGAAAAATATTTTTAAGTTTATCAATCATAAAAAATCTCCTAACTATAGCTTATAAAAATTAATTCTTTATCTATTTGAAATGTCTTTGCTAAAAATTCTTTATATACATTTTCATCATAATTTTCGCATTTACTTTCTACTTCTAATTCAAGCTTTTCTACATTTTCGCACTTTAAATCAAACGTTATAAATACATTCTTTACATTAGCAAAATCAATTGAAGCTTCTTTTATTTTTTCTTCTAAAGCAATAATATATACATCTTTTATTTTAGAATCTATTTTCTCATATGAATCACTTGATACTTCTTTATATCCAAAATAATCTTTTATATTAAAATCACTTTTTCCATTTAATATTTCTATAAATGGATTTAAAACCATAAACATTAAAAATATTCCAGATATAACTTTAATATACTTTTTATTTTCCATACTCTCTGGAATTAATAATTCTATTAATAAAATCGCAATTACAGAAAGTATTAAATTCTCGCACCACAGTTTTAATTCTTCCATAACTTCCTATCTATACATTAAACTCATATTTGTTGCTTTAAGAACAATTGCAATTCCAATAACAAACATTATTGTTATTGAAAATAGTATCCCCAATAAAACTTTATAATTATCTGATATTACTTCAAAAAGATTAACAACATTTTCATCTGCACATGGTTCCGATAGTGCTGCTAAAGCTTTAAACAAAATCCAATAACATGCAACTTTCACTGATGGCATCACAGCTATTACAAATATTATTATTGTACCCATAATTCCTACTGAATTTTTAAGTACATTCACACTTCCTAAAACAGTATCTGCTGAATCTCCCATTATTTTTCCTACTACTGGAATAAATCCTGATACCGCTGCTTTTGTTGCTTTACCAGCTAGTCCATCTACGCTACTTGTTATAGTAGATTCTAAAGATAGTACTGTAGTAAAAACAGTAAGTACAATTCCTAAAGTCCAGATTGTTACATTTTTAAATATATTAGATATTTTTTCTAGTTTTATTTTTCCGAGCAAATTTGCAAGTATTGATATGACAAAACTCATTAAGCAAAATGGTACTACAAAACTATTTACAAACATCGCAACAAAATTCATCATCATTATTAAAACCGGTTCCATCATACTTGTTGCTACAATATTACCTGTTGTTAAAACTAATGTTATTAAAATTGGAATTAGCATATTCATAAATCCAATTACTCTATTTATAGAATCTATTGTTGCATTTAATATTGGAACAAATGAATTTACTATCAAGATTACAATTACTAGATACTGAATAAAATATATATTTTTACTTACACTAGATACATTTAATGATTCTAAAATATTTTTAAGAATTGAACTTATAATTATTATCTCAAGTATTATAACAAACAATTTAACTACGCTAGACATTTCTATTGCTATAGATTCTTTTATATTCAAAGACTCAAATACATATGCAATATCTCCTGACAAAATACTATCCAAACTTTTATCTAAGTCTACTTTTCCGATTACATCTTTTGTATAAATTTTTGCTTCATCTAAAAAGTCATTTATTCCTAGTATCTCTTTTTGACTTTTAATTAATTCATCCAAAACTCGCCTCCTAAATTAATCTAAGGCATTATTTTAAGTAGCGTATTTAATGATTCTGAAATCACTGGAATTGTTAAAGATATAATTATAAGTTTGCCACCAAAATCGATTTTATTTGCTATAGAATTTTCACCAAGGTCTTTACATATTGAAACAGAATACTCAACTAAAATTGCTATTCCTGTCGTTTTTAAAAGCACTTCTAAAAATGGTATGTTAGATACATTAATTTGATTAAATTTTTTAATAAATACCACTATTTGTTTTAACGTATCCAAAGAATATAAAAAGATTATCATACATCCAACAAGCAGTGCATATATCGCATATTCTTTTTTATACTCTTTCAAAATATTAGAAATTAAAGCTGCTACAAAACCAACTCCTACTACTTTAACAATATCCATTATAGATTAAACACCGTCCTTACTGTTTCAAACAAAGTACTTATCTCTTTTACTATCACTGTAAGAACAATTACAATTCCAGCAAGTGTTATCATCATTGCTTGATCTTCTCTACCAGCTTTTGAAAGCACTTGATTTAAAACAGCAATTAATATTCCAATCCCAGCAATTTTAAACAATAAATCTATCTCCATAGCTTTTCTCCTAAATTAAAATAATACAAATGCTAATCCCTGATGTTACTCCTAAAGTTTTATATAACTTCTCATTTTTCAAAAGTATTTTTTCTGCATCTTTAATTTGTTTATCTATTAGTTGGGCGCATAAATCTATTTCACTAATTTGTCCATTCTTATCAGTTTTTCCAAGCATTTTTCCAAAGTTTCTAATTATTTGTATATCTTCTTTTTTTAGTACATCTTTATAAATTAAAGTAGCCTTTTCCCATTCTCTAAAAAAATCATTTGTATTTTGTTTTATACTACTAAATACATTCTCTTTATTTTCATAGACCACAGCTGAAATATCTTCAAAAATATTTTTAATTGGATCATAAGTA
>JAEIGA010007928.1_pt1 | contig 16128 bp, 13 predicted proteins | sample 9270691 | NCBI WGS metagenome assembly JAEIGA01 (sample SAMN17057246, study PRJNA624740) | gut metagenome | biome: biome; isolation source: fecal sample | host: Bos grunniens | place: China: Xizang | collected 2019
AATTAAAGATAGAAAATGTTGATAAAATTTATGATGTATGTTTTGAACGTTCGCCATTTAAACTACGTAATTTGAACGCTTATTGTAAATTGAAAGAAATTATTAATACGGAACATTATGATATCATTAGTTGCAATACGCCGGTTGGTGGTTGGTTGACTCGAATTGCTGCAAGAGCAATTCGAAAAAAAGGAACAAAGGTGTTTTATACAGCACATGGTTTCCATTTTTATAAGGGAGCCCCACTTAAAAATTGGCTTATATATTATCCGATAGAAAAATGTATGGCAAGGTTAACGGACGTATTGATTTGTATAAACCAAGAGGATTACGAACTTGCAAAAAGAAGGCTTCGAGTACATGTAGAACATATGCATGGAGTTGGTGTTGATGAATTTAAATATCGACCTATGCAAATGGAACAAACCCAAGTTTTTCGAAAGAAGATGGATTATCAAAATCGTTTTGTGGTTTTGTGTGTTGGAGAACTTAATGTTAATAAGAATCAAATAACCGTTATTCGTTCAATTTCTAAGTTGGTGGACATGTATCCAGACATCTTATTATTATTGGCAGGTAATGGACCAAAAGAAGCGGAATTGCGTGAGGAAATTCATAGGCTACACTTAGAAAGAAATGTTCTCATGTTGGGGTATCGTACAGATCTGCATTATTATTTGAATTCTGCTGATTTAGTGGTTTCTATGAGTTTTCGCGAGGGTTTACCGCTAAACATAATTGAAGCTATGATTAACTGCAAACCAATTATTGTATCAAATAATAGAGGACACAGAGAATTGATTTTTGATGGAAATACTGGATTTATTATTGATGCAGGAGATATTAATGCTTTGAGTGATAAAATTAGGATTCTCCGAACAAATTTAGAATTACGAGAAGAGTTTTGTCGTAACTTAGAAGGACAAGCAACTCCATACCTAAGTCAAAATGTCATGGAGGAGATGAAAAAAATCTATGAATTATAGTATAGAGGATAAATTGGTTAGTATTATTGTTCCTGTTTATAATGTGGAGCAATATTTAGAAACATGTATTGAAAGTATACTTAATCAAACGTATAGAAATATAGAAGTCGTTTTAGTAGATGATGGTTCAACGGATTCATCAGGACGAATTTGTGACGAATTTGCCCTTATAGACCATAGGGTAAAAGTGATTCATAAACCTAATGGTGGTTTGTCTAGTGCACGTAAAGCAGGCATTGATGTAGTAAATGGCAGTTATGCAATGTTTGTTGATAGTGATGATTGGATTGAACTTACCATGATAGAAAAAATGCTGGGTATTGCAGAACAGTATAATTGCGATTGTGTTTGTTGTGGTTATACTCGCGAACGAGGGGATGCATCTAGTGAGGTGCATTTATATTCTGGTAATCAGGGGATAGGTGATTGTGACTTTACAGAAAAATTTTATCGTAGATTATTTGGACTTAATGGAGAAGAACTTAAATTTCCAGAAAAAAGTGATAGTACTGTCTCTGCTTGTATGAAGTTATATAGTAGTGTTTTGCTAAAAAAGGCAGATTATATTGATGAAAAGATAGTTGGAAGCGGAGAAGATGTGTTGCTAAATATAAGTGCATTGCGAAAGTGTAAACATCTTTGTTATATTGATGAATGCCTATACCATTATCGAAGAGATGTTACTACATCGTTGACATCTAAACCGGGAAAAAATCTTGAACAACAATGGGAGAAGCTATTTTCATATATAGAATCATATATTAATGAATATCATTTGCCTAATAGTTATCAAGAAGCGTTAAATAATAGGATATCATTAGGAATGATTGGATTAGGTTTATATGTGATTTCAGATCCAACATTTTCTTTTTGGAAAAAGAAAGATAGACTTTCTAGAATATTAAGAAAAGAGTTGTATGCGAACGCAAACTGGCAATTGGATACAACGTGTTTGCCATTAAAGTGGAAAATATTTTTTTGTATGTGCAAGTACAAACAGGCGTTTGTGCTTTCATACATGTTGTTGTTAATGGATTTTTTGAGAAAAAGGAAAATAAAATTTTTGAAATAGTTTTATATGAAAAGAGGTCATTAAATTGTTTTTAAGTGTAATTATTCCTGTATATAATGTGGAAAAATATCTGCAGCAGTGTGTAGATAGCGTGATTCATCAGCAATTATGTGATATAGAAATAATTTTAGTTGATGATGGTTCGTTAGACAACTCGCCTCAAATTTGTGATGAATATGCGTCGACATATGAGTATATTAAGGTTATACATAAAGAAAATGGTGGGCTGTCTAGTGCACGGAATGTTGGTCTTGATGTAGCTCAAGGAAAATATATTATGTTTATGGATAGTGATGATTGGTGGAATCCAGAAGTAAATATGAATTCAGTACTTAAGCAAGTTAGAGAACAAAAAGATAAAGAAATGTTTTTGTTTTCTTCTCTTGATTATGTGGAAGGTAATGGACTTTATAAGAGAAATGAGCATCATCATTTTGATAAGATATCCACGGAATCAGTAGAAAAATACTATCAATCATTGTTAGAGAACGGCAATCTAGAGGTGTCAGCAGCAACCAAAATAATAAAACTGGAATTTTTGCGAAAAAACAATTTATACTTCACACCAGGAATTGTGAGTGAGGATAATGAATGGATGCTTAGGTTGCTAAGATGTTTAAATCATGTAGGTGTGATTGATGAGTCTATCTATATATATAGGGCAGGTAGAAAAGGCTCAATTACAAACACTATCGGATTAAAAAACATAAGTGATTTATTATGCATTATTGAGAAAAGTTTATCTTATTATGATGATTCTCAAAATAATCACGTATTAAAAGAAAAAGAGTTGTGCTATGTGGCATATTTATGGTTTTCAGCATTGGGGTTAAGTTATAAATTAAAAACAAGTGAAAAGCATTTTATAAAAAATAGGTTTGAACAGACCAGTGTTGTCTGTAAATATAGTAACTCTACGAAAACAAAACTTTGTTATTATGTATATAAAATTTTAGGTTTTCAACTAACAGAATGGATTTTAGGTTTGTATATCAAAATGAAAGGTAGATTTCAGTTTGGAAAACAGAAACTGAATGCATGGAAATGAAAGTATTAATTATATCAGCAGAAGTTTGGCAAGAGAGAGCAAATGGGGGAAATGTGTTGTCAAACATATTTGACAATATGAATTGGGAATTTGCTCAAATCTATTGTAACCCGGGAGTTCCTTGTAACAAAATTTGCAAAAAGTATTATCAAATGACGGATAGCATGGTATTACGTAATTTGTTTACACATCGACCAATTGGAAAAAAAATAGAATTTAATCATTTTGATGATATGAATTATGAATCGAGAATGAGTGTGAGTGATGCTCCGGAAAAGGCAAATAAGAAATTCTATGGATTTTTTCATAAGTATCGGTGGGGTGTTTTTTTTGCACTCAGGCATATGGCATGGAATGCTTCTAATTGGAAAAATGATAAGTTAAGAATGTTTGTTGACGAATTTGAACCAGATATTATTTTTGCTCCATGTTATGGTGATAAGTTTATGTTACGTTTAACTAGATATTTAGCTGAACATACAGGAAAAAAGGTGATTTCATATATTTCGGATGATTCATATACATTGAGACAGTTTAGTTTATCACCTTGGTTTTGGTTTAAAAGGTTTATAGTGCGGCATGAGTTGCGAAAGACATTTCCATATTATTCGTTGGTTTATACAATGACAGAAGCACAATTACAACAATGTAAAAAAGATTTTGGCGCTAATATGAAAATATTACTTAAAACTACTGTTTTTGAACAGCATGAAAAATCTAAGGAGGTGAACACACCGATAAGAATGGTTTATGCTGGAGGTATATATCTTCAACGTTGGAAAACACTAAAATGCATAGCAGAAGCATTAAAGCGTATCAATAGTGATAACGTGAAAATAAGATTAGATATTTATACGGCAAATGAAATTTCGTCTAGAGTCGAAAGGCATCTAAATGATGGTAGAAACAGTTTTCTTCACGAATGTGTAACTCAAGGGGAACTTGCGCAAATATATCAAAAAAGTGATATAGCATTACATGTGGAATCATTTGGGTTAAAAAACAGATTACTTGTAAGAATGTCCTTTTCAACCAAGATAGTAGATTGCTTGTCAAGTGGGTGCGCAGTAATGGCAATTTGTGACGAAAAACAAGGAGGATATCAGTATCTTAAATCAGAAGATGCGGCAATTTGTATCAATTCCTTGCAACACGTTGAAAGAACAATCAGAAGATTAACAGAACACCCTGTGTTGATCTCTGTATATCAGGAAAAGGCACAGAAATGTTGCGATATTAACCATAATAGGGAGCGGATACATAATATGATTAAGGACGATTTTGAAACGCTGGTTATGTCGTAGGAGTTTATTTGATTAAGAGAGGCATAAAAGAATGAAAGTGATGTTTATCAATGCGGTCTATGGGTATGGTAGTACTGGTGTTATCGTTCGGGATTTGGAGCAAATGCTTTTGGAGCATGATGAAGAGGCAATGGTTGTTTATCAAAATGCTGACATACAACCTATAAATGGATATAGAGTAGGGAATCTTCTTGATTGGAAATACCATGCTTTGTATACGAGAATTTGGGGCAAACAGGCGTATGCAAGTGTGTATGCAACTAAAAAGCTGGCGGAGTATATTAAAAAGGAAACTCCCGATATAGTACATCTTCATAATTTGCATAGTAATTATATCAATTTAAAAATATTATTAAGTTGTTTGATAGAGAAACAGATTCCGATAGTGTTGACATTGCATGATTGTTGGTTTTTTACTGGAAAATGTTGTCACTTTGTGGGCTGTAATTGTGAAAAATGGAAAATAGAATGTAATCAATGTCCGCAAAACAAATCAGATGTAAAGAGTATGTTTTTTGATAATACCACTCGGGTTTTCAAAGATAAAAAAGAATTATTTCAAGATGTTCAACATCTTACGATAGTAGGGTGTAGTGAGTGGATTAGAGATTTAGCACGACAATCACCTATGTTTCAAGGTAAACGATTTGAATGTATTCATAATGGAGTAGATATACAGATGTTTTCTCCTAAAAACGAGGAAGAGGTTCGCAATAAATACAATTTGCAAGAACATTTTGTTATATTGGGAATGGCGAACAAGTGGATGGATTCTAGAAATACAAAAATTTTATCTATGATTTTAAATAATATGGATGAGAATGATAGATTGGTTTTGGTAGGCTGCCGAGATGGTCAGAAAGAACTGTTGAGAAATAATGAGAAAGTATTAATGCTAGATTTTATCTATGACAGAAATGAAATGGCTGAACTATATAGTATGTCTAACGTTTTTATTAATTTGACATTTGAAGATACTTTACCAACTGTAAATATGGAAGCAACTTGTTGTGGCACACCTGTGATTACCTATGATTCGGGGGGGTGTGCAGAACTCGTTAAACACAACGAAACCGGTTACATTATTTCGCCATTGGATGGAGTAGCATTACAAGATGCTATTTTTAACATAAAAAAACATAAAATTTCGAGAGAAACATGTCGTCAATATGGAGAAGTTCATTTTGATAATCAAAAACGATATATAGATTATCTGGATTTATATAGGAATTTATTAAATAACAGTTAAAAGGATAGAAAACATATGATATATTTTGGGTTATTCTTTTTAATGTTGCTATGGGCTGAATGCCATGGCGGAAGTGAATTAGTGTATCGCAGAAAAAAATATAAGAACATAGAGATATTGGTTTTTGTTGGCATTTTTGTATTAATTGGGTTTCGTGATAAGCGCATAGGTACGGATACAATTACATATGTATATCAATTTTTAGGAGCTCCCAAGGATTTTACCAGAATTCAAGGCTTTTCTAAAGATAGTCTAGAACCACTTTATACAGTATTACTAATATTATGCCGACAAATCTCTGATAATTACACTGTTTTTTTGAGTGTGTTCGGATTTCCAATTGCATTTTGCTTTACGTGGTTAATTAAAAAATATTCGACTGATTATTTTATTAGTGTACTTTTATTTATTATGTTGGGCGTAATGGGATTTTGCATGGCTGGAATCAGACAATCTGTAGCTATTGCATTTACAATGATAGCATATCATTTTGTTTATGAAAGAAAGATAATACCTTTTTTGTGTTTTGGATTAATTGCAATTGGTTTTCACAATACAGCATGGATTTTTCTGTTGGTTTATCCGCTGATGCAATTGTCAGTCGGTTGGTATCATTGGGTGGCTGTAGCAATAGCATTTGTTTTGGGAATAACTAAGAACGATGTTGTATTGCAAATTTCTAATTATTTTGCAATACAAGAACGTTATATTGTGACTGAATTGCCTGATGAAGGATTAAATTACACCATGTTTTTTATACAAATTGTTTTGGTTTTTTTCTGTTATTTGTATAAGGAACGAGTGATTCAAGAAAACAAAAAAAATAGAATATTGTATCATTTGGTATTTATAGGTCTTATTTTTCAATCCTTTGTTCCTATTAAAGGAGAGTTTTTCCGTGTTAGTATGTACTATAGTATTTATTTGTGTTTGCTGGTTCCTAGAACGATAAAGGTTCTTCCAAATGCAGGAAATAGAAGATTGGTATATTTTGGATTTATAGGTGCTGTGTGCTTTTATCTATTTTGCCTTTCTTCTAATATTATGCAAGGATATAAAATGTTTTTTTAGGGTGATGAGGTTGAGTGAATATGAGAGAAGAATTAATTAGTGTTATTATACCAATTTATAAGACAGAACAATATTTGAGAAAATGTATAGAAAGTATTCTGCAACAGACATATACCAATTTAGAGCTCGTTTTAGTTAATGATGGTTCACCGGATAATTCCTTGCAGGTGTGCATGGAATATGCGAAGCGAGAGGTGCGTATAACGGTTGTTAATAAACAAAATGGTGGTTTATCCAGTGCGAGAAATGCAGGGTTAAGTGTAGCTAAAGGTGAGTATGTTACTTTTGTCGACAGTGATGATTATTTAGAATTAAATGCAATAGAAGTGTTATACGATACTCTAAAAAGAAATAATGCAGATATAGTCTGTATGAATTCTATTATCGTGGATTCTAATTATAAGAGAATATCTGCTGAACAGGAAATGACAAATAAAGAAGAAGTATATAATGCAGAAACATATTTGAGAAAAATGTGTCAAAGAGAAGTGTCATGTTCTGTTTGGGATAAATTGTTCGTTAAAAGTATTTTAGAAAAAGTACGATTTATTGAAGGAAGATTGAATGAAGATTTCCTTTTTATATCTGAGTTATTGTTTAGGCATTCACCTAAAATTGTAAAGATTGATTTCTGTGGATACAATTACTACACAAGAGATAATAGTATTTCGCGGGGGGGATTCAGTAAGTCTCTAAAGGATGCGGTTTACAATACGATGGAAATGCAGCAGATAGCTGAAAAACATATGCCTCAACTGGTGCCGTATTATGGCGCGTATGCAGTTTATCAAGCGAGGACAGCTCTTGTTTTGATGACATCAAAGCAATATAACATAGAATATGATTTTGTAGCGTTTTGTAAGAGTGTGATTGGTAAAAATGGGCAATACATATCAAAATCTAATATGGACGTAAAAGACAAAATCTTTTGCAATTTATACTTGATTTGTCCGCGGTTTGCATTGGTGTTAGCAAGATGTTTTCGGAGGATAAAGAAATGAAGTGTTTATTTATTATATCTGACTTGGATATGGGAGGTATTACTTCTTCATTGCGTAATCTATGTAATGAATTAGTAAACAAGGGAGCTCAAGTAGATATTCTTAATCTTCCAAAAGTGAAGAGATTACCGAATGGATTCGATAAGCGGGTTAGATTGGTTCCTGTTTTTGGGAAGGCTATCTATTGGAATTTAGGAATGGAAAATGTAGCGGAGGCAAGATTATTAAAAAAACCATTTTTGCTTTGCTTGGGTCTTGTAAAAAAAATCTTGACTAGATATAAAAAATGGAATCTTTTTATCTTTTCGCAAATGCCAAAGTTGACAGGATATGATGCTGCAATTGCATTCAGACAAGGACCAACAAATTACTATATTGTATCTCATAAAACAGATGCAAAATACAAAGTAGGATTTTGGCATGGTGACCCTACATATATGGGAGATACATCACTGTGGGATAGTTGCGTGTATGAAATGGACAGAATTGCCTGTGTATCTGACGCAGTTAGTAGTGAAATGGAAAAAAAATACCCCCCATTAGTTGGAAAAGTTTGTACTGTATATAATATTTTTGATGCAGATCAGATAAAAAAGCAAGGGGAAGAATCCGCTGTGGTTTTAAACCAAAATTATTTTAATATTGTGACAGTGGCGAGGATTGAATTTGAACAAAAGCAGTTGCAAATGATTCCTGTTATATGTAGAAAATTAAAACAAGCGGGAGCATTGTTTAATTGGACAATTGTTGGGGATGGCCCAGATATGTTGCAATTAAAACAACTGATTGAGCAAGAAAAGGTATCAGATTGTCTGCTTCTTGTTGGCTCGAAGGAAAATCCATACCCATACATTAAGCAGGCAGATTTGTTTGTTTTGACGTCCATATGGGAGTCGTATGGAATGGTAATTATGGAATCTTTGATTTTGGGAACTCCTGTAGTTGCTAGTGAATATCCTGCCCTTAAAGAAATTCTTTCACACGAAAAGGAAGGAATGATAGCACCTAATTGTCTAGAGGGTGTATTTGAAACGGTATATCAAGTGATAACGGATGAGAAATTATACCAAAAATTAAAGGCAAACTGTATGGAATATAAATATGATTCTGAATTTACTTATAAACAATTTTTGAAATTAATAGGAGAAAATGATGCCTAAGTTTAGTATTATTGTACCAGTATATAATGCAGAAAGCGTGATTCGACAATGTGTTGAGAGTATTCTAGCACAAGACTACAAAGATTATGAACTTTTGTTAATTGATGATTGTTCGCAGGATAGTAGTTTGGATTTGTGCATGGGATATGCTTCAAGTAATGCAAATGTTTTTGTATATCATCAAGAAAAGAATAAAGGGGTGTCAGCAGCTCGTAATGTTGGGATTGAAAAATCTTCAGGAGAATATATTTTATTTATTGATTCAGATGATTTTATTTCACAGGATTATTTAATGGAGATAAACAAATATACATTGAATGATATTTATGATTTGGTGGCGTTTGGTAACTATAATTATCTTGTATCTGAAAATGGGGATGGTAATGTAAGAGCAAGTGTATTGAATTATACGTTAGATGGAAATATGCCGAGCAGCATTGAATGGGAAAGCCTCTTTGTAAAAACTTTTTTTGCATCACCATGTAACAAATTGTATAAGATGAATATAATTAAAGAACAGGGGATTTATTTTAATGAAACATGTGTATGTTATGAAGATTACTTATTTAACATATCATACTGCAAATTTGTAAAAAATTTTATTTCAATAGCTACTCCGCTATATTATTATCGTCAAAAGGTGAACGAAAATCATGTACTGAAGAGAAAATGGGGACAGCAATTTCAAATTAGTCGTAAGGTTGCTATTGAGACAGAACGATTTATACGACATAAAGAAGAAAATTTTAGAAGCCACGATTTGTGGAGATATCCATTCCAAGCATATCTTGTTGAATTACAATATATTTATCATGCTGACAGAGAAAAGTATGAGAGTGCAGCCAAACAATTGTTGTTGGATGATTTCTTTAAAAAGGCGGTATCGGAAATAAAGCCATCAGGAAAGTGGTTATTTTGTTTAAAGATGGCAATTAGGATGCATAATTATAGGCTTGGAATAGAACTTTTGAGGTTAAAAATGTAAGTGAGTTTTCTACTGTATAAATAGGGTGAAGATATGAATTTATCAAATGGTATTAAAAATATTACGTTTTCTATAATTGGTCAGTTTGTAACGTTGGCAATTGGAATTGTAATTCCACGTTTAGTCATTGTTTCATATGGATCCGAATATAATGGTCTGTTGTCATCTATCGGACAAGTTGTCTCATATTTGGCATTGTTGGAAGCAGGTATTGCAACTGCTTCAAGTCAGGCCATGTATAAACCAATAGTACAAGATGATAAATATGAGGTTAATAGAATTTTAGCAAGTATTCATTATTATTATAGACAAACGGGAATTATGTATTTGTTGTTGATTCTTGTAATTGCAATTTTTTATCCATTGTTTATCAATAGTCAAATTCCTTATTGGACCATTTCGGTTTTAATTGTAATTAATGGAACTCCAGGAGTTATTAATTATTTTTTTCAAGGTAAATATCGTATTTTGATTCAGGCAAGAGGAGAATCGTATGTTTTAACTAATATATCAACTATTCTTTCCATAGTTGCAAGTGTAACCAAAATAATCTTTTTGTATTTCAGATTTAATATTATTTTCGTGCAGTTGATCTATTGCACAACATCTTTGCTACAAATGATATATGTTATGCTGTACATAAAGAAAAAATACACATGGGTTAATTTGAAGGTAGAAAGGAATCTCGATGCTTTAAAACAAAAATGGGGAGCTTTAATTCATCAAATTGCGGGGACAATAACTTATGGCACAGACGTTGTTGTTTTGACTTTATTTTGTGATCTTAACACAGTCAGTATATATTCTTTGTATAATATGATATTTAATCTTGTTGGGAATATCGTATCTTCTATTAATGGAGGAGTACAATATATTTTGGGACAAACATATGGAAAAAGTAAAGCATTATACATACGTGTAATTGCAGCGTATGAAACTTATTATATTGCTATTTCATCAGCTTTATATGTGGTTGCTTATATTCTAATATTACCTTTTTTCTCATTATATACAGCAGGAACAGATGTTGATTATTTGAATGTAAAATATGCCATGTGTTTTTTGTGGGTGAAATTCTTGGATGCAAGTCGTTCGGCAGCCAGTAATACGGCATATGTATCAGGGCACCTTAATGATACAAAAAAACATGCTATTGTGGAGGCGGTTATAAACTTAGGTATATCTATCGCAACAGTACAAGTCTGGGGGATTTGTGGTGTTTTGTTAGGAACTATTGTAGCCTTCATGTATCGTTGTATTGTTTCGATTTGGTATGCAAATGTGAGAATTTTGCATAAAAGTCCATTAAACTCATGGAGTAAATGGATTTTAAATATGACGCTAATCATAATAATGATTTCTTTATTTTCCAAAATGAATTGGTATACAGAGAGTTATATTATGTTAATGTGGCATGGTTTGGGTTTGACTATAGTAAGTATGATTGTTTTCCTAACTGTTAACTCTGTGATCGACTATAAATCTTTTGGAATGATATCAAATGTAGTGATTAAACGAATAAAAACTATATTTAGTAGGAGATAAGAAGATGAAGAATATAGCTATATTGCTTCCGGCTATGCGAATGGGTGGTGCAGAGAAAGTTTTTTTGAATTTTCTATCGGATTTAAAGCAATATTACAAAGTGACAGTTATATTGAATAAAAGAGAAGGGGAACTTTTAAATGAACTTCCAGAACAACTTGAAGTGTTAGAGCATCCAATATTGAGTTTTAAGCAAGTTGTTAGAAGGGATATACAAAAAATAAATTGGAAAGGGTTACTTTTTGATTTCATTTATTATTTCAGAGTAAAAAGCAATCGAATTTCAGAGAAGGATTATGAACAATTAATTAGTCGAATGCCTATGTTGGAAAGAAAATTTGACTGTGCAATCGCCTATGTGGGAAATGTTTCTACGCAAATCTTTGAGTTAAAACACAGAATAATGGCTGATAAAAAAATTGTATGGATACATGGCGAAACAAATGAGTTACATGACAGTGAACTATTTGGAAAAATCTATTCTTCATTTGATAAGATATATACTGTATCACAGGTTAGTCGTAAGCACTTTATTGAAAAATATCCTTCTTGTTCATTTATTACCGATGTTTATTATAATCGAATTGTTGCACAAGATATTGTTGAAAAAGCCAAAATGCCTGTGAAATTTGGAATGAATCCCAATAGTATTAATATAGTTACGGTAGGTAGAATGTCTCCCGAAAAAGGTCAAATTCTAATACCAGATATTGTCAGGATTTTACGTTCTAAAAACATGCCAATTGAATGGTATATGATTGGAGATGGAACCGAAAAAACAGTTATAGAAAATCGCTGTTCTGAGTTACAGATGTCACCATATGTACATTTTTTAGGTACTATCACAAACCCCTATCCTTATATGAAAGCATGTGATATTTATGTACAACCGTCATTTGAGGAAGGATATAGCACTACCATTTGTGAAGCGGGAATTTTAGGAAAGCCAATTGTAGGAACTATAACATCCGGTGGAATTACAGAGCAGATTATTGATGGTTTCAGCGGCCTTTTAGCACAACCGACTGCGGATAGTCTCTCGTGTAAAATTGAATATTTAATAACACATCCTGATGAAAAGCAGAAAATACAGGAGAATATTCAGAGGGTTGATTTTTCAAACAAGAATGAGATATATAAAATATGTAATGTTATATAGTATTGGAATTGTGGAAAGATGGCAGTTGAAGGAGATTTGATTATAGGATATAAAAATTGACTCTAACAACTAAAATAAGAGTTGTGGTAGTTGGTATAACGATACAAAAATATTATAACTAAGAAAGTAGAAATGAGATGCAAATTAAGAAAAAAATATTCAGAAGATGTGCGCCATGGTTATACCATTGTATTGCAAAAAAAATGCCTATTTCGTATAAAAAGTGGGGATATTATGGAAAAAGGCTCCGAGCGTGGTGTGCCAAATATATGATGAGTTATGTTGGTGAAAATGTTAATATTGAAAAGGGTGCAGAATTTGAGTGGCAATGTGAGATTGGAAATAACTCGGGAATAGGTATTAATGCAATTATCGGAGGAAAAACCATTATTGGTGAAAATGTTATGATGGGAAGAGAGTGTATTGTTATTTGTCGTAACCATTCGTTTTCTCGCACAGATATACCAATGATACAACAGGGATTTGAAGAGAGTACAACAATTACGATAGGTAATGATGTATGGATAGGTGATAGAGTTACAATATTACCTGGGGTTTCGATTGGCAATGGATGTATAGTAGCCGCAGGCGCAGTAGTTACAAAAAGTTTTCCAGACTATTGCATTATAGGTGGAGTGCCAGCTAAAGTGTTAAAAATGCGAAAGAAAAGTTTATGAGTTATAAAAGGCAAGACTTATAATACGTTAAAATTTCAAAGGAGACCAAGTATGAATAACTTAAAATCGTATCAATTGCAATTGTTAGACTTAGTCTCTTTTGCATTGTTTGGTGAGGGTCGATGTGATATACCATTAAATAATGAAGTGTTACAGGAGGCAAATGTTCAGGCAGTTTTGACATTGTTAAATGCAGAAAAGAAACTTGCTGAGGATTTACACTTGATGCATATGCAGACATTGGTAAATAATGTACGTATTGATTATGAACATGTCGAAGCACATCGCTTGATGACGAATGCAGAAGTCTCTTATGTTATTTTAAAGGGATCCGCTTCGGCATCCTATTATCAAGAGCCTTTGCTTAGAACGATGGGAGATGTGGATTTGTTGATTGACAAGTCTGATTTGCCAAAAGTCGATGCAATATTGCGGGAACATGGATTTGTTCCAACAGGAGGTAAAGAACATCATTTTCATATGGCATATCATCGAAAGGCTTATGGTTCCATTTCTACTTGGGAAGTACACTGGGAGCCAAGCGGAGTTCCGGAAGGCAAAGAGGGTGAGAAAGTTCGGGAATATTTGTCAGATATTATCACGAGCGCGGAATGTCATAATGCTCCTGAAGGGGAATATTTAGTACCAACCTCATTTCATCACGGACTAGTAATGTTGCTGCATGTTGCGGGCCATTTGATTAATACTGGAATAGGTCTTCGACATTTGTGTGATTGGGCTGTGTTTGTGGCGAAGTTTTCCGATGAGGAGTTCTGCGAGATGTTTGAAGAGAAACTAAAAACAGTTGGCCTGTGGCGATTTGCGCAGTTACTGACGCAGTTGTCGATAAAATATTTGCATTGTCCTGAGAGAGTGTGGTGTGGCGTTGGCGATGATGATTACTTAGAAGTGATGATGGTCGACATTATGAATGGCGGAAATTTTGGTGTAAAAGATAAGAATCGTATTAATCAAGCCAAGTTAATGACGAACAGTATTAAGGGGAAAGTGGATAACACAAGTTTGTTGAAACAACTGTTCTTAACGATGAATGAGAAGGCGAGATGTGGTATGCCACTTACTGTAAAGTTACCAGTTTTACTCCCAATTGGATGGGTGTATGTAGGGGGGAGACATATCATTCGTATTATGCAAGGTAAGAGACCAACAATTAATGTTGGAGATATGATTGCAGGAGCAACGGAACGAAAGAAGATTTATAAAGAGTTTCGCCTGTTTGAGGGAGAGTAAGGTATAGCTAATAAAAAAGCTTAATCGGCTTAGGCGTTAAATATCACCCATGTTACTTTACTGTCACTCCTGTTTTGCACCCGATGGGCTATGAGGGTGACATAAAATACAGGCAGATAAAAGGTAATCAAGCCGATTAAGCATAAGTATGCGTATACGCACATTAAATTCCTACAGTAGATTTACGCTATCTTTAGGTGTAAAAAACTGGTAATATGTCAAAATATGTGATATCATAGATATAGTCTCAAGAGTAAGGAAATAAAGAACAGGGATGTTCTTGTGTTTTTCTTACTCTTTTTTTGAAAAATATTGAGAGGAGTAAAGATATGATACAAAAAAGAGGGATATCAATATATGATTTTGAGCAGGAGAAAGATAAAACGGAGACTAAGCAAATTTTACGACAACTTATGATGACAAGAAATTTAGTTCCAGTAATTGGTGCAGGATTCACCAAGGGATTGGCAACTCGATATGGAAGTGTACCATCAACAGAGGAATTAAAAGCAGAGATAGTATGTATTATGAATAATATAGAAGGTAGCACTAACGGTGAAATTGAGGGCATAGAGCTGAATGATTTGGCGGATGAATTTTGGAATGAATTACAAAATGACAAAAAAACAAAATATCGTAAAAAGTTTCGTGAGTATGTGGATTCAAATTTTACAGAAGTTAATGACTTGGAACAGGCTAAAAGACATTTTCTAAACTCAGATTGGGGAACATTATTTACTTTGAATTATGATGATGCCATAGAAAATGTACTAGATGTTGATGTGGTAATTCCATATGATAGATTTGATTGTTCATTAGGGAAACCAACTTTAATAAAATTGCATGGAGATGCGAAACGTTACGTTACGACAGGGGACTCAAAGTATTTTGTATTAGGGAACCATCAGTATGTTGAATTAATTAAAGCGCCAAATAATATAGATATTGTTCATGCATTGGAAAACACATTCTTTTCCCAAAATGTGATTTTTGTAGGTTGTAGCTTAAATAGTGAACTGGATTTGTTATATTCGGCGGGAATGGAACTAGAATCAAAAATAAAACAAAACCAGGAACACCATATTATTTATATGTTATATGAAGGGCAAGCAGAAAAAGTGAATCCACTATTTTATAAAAAATATGGCATTACAGACATTATAATTGTTGATAAAAATACAATCGTTGATGTCTATGAGTTCCTGTATGAAGTTAGTAAAGAAAGAGAAAAACTCCGTGAAAAAGATTTGTTAAAAGAATTTACAGATATTAAATTTGAATATTTAGATAAACGGAATACCGAAAATTTAGATTATCTTTTTTATAATGACAAAACAAAAATTACAGATGGTGTCATAAAATTTCCTTCTTTTATGACAGAACGAACTCGCGGTAAAGAGATTGAAAAAGAAATTCTAACAGGACAAAGTACTCTTAATGTTATATGTGGAACAAAATTTAGTGGAAAAACATATGTATTGTTGCAATTGCTAAAAAATATAATAAATAAAAAAGTATATTATTTTCCTTCGTATATAACATTAGACGATTCGGTTGTGAAAGGGTTATTGGAGAAAGAGGATACAATTTTTCTAATAGACGACAAAGCAATTTCTTTTG
>JAEIGA010007929.1_pt1 | contig 16127 bp, 12 predicted proteins | sample 9270691 | NCBI WGS metagenome assembly JAEIGA01 (sample SAMN17057246, study PRJNA624740) | gut metagenome | biome: biome; isolation source: fecal sample | host: Bos grunniens | place: China: Xizang | collected 2019
ATCTTTGCAAGGCTTTAGAGCATATTCTGACCGAATATTAACTATAAAAAGAATATAAAACTATTATGGCACTATCATCAATCACCAAGAAGCTTATCATGAGTATAAGCGGATTGTTCCTGATCCTTTTCATGTTGCTCCACACAACAATCAACACGTTCGCTGTGGTTGACTTTTTCAAAGGCACATGGGGCGCACCTGCAGGAGAAGGCTGGTATGCAAGCGGATGCTGGTTCATGGCAACACCTGTAATCGACATCATGGTTCCAGTTCTTGCACTCGGTTTCTTCGTACACATCATCTACGCTCTTATCCTGACCTATGGAAACAGGAAGGCACGTGGTCCTCAGCGTTACGCTGTTGCACATCAGGGTAAGTCAGAGTCTTGGGCTTCAAAGAACATGCTCGTTCTCGGAATCATCGTTCTTGGAGTAGTAGCATTCCACATGTCACACTTCTGGTACAAGATGCAGTTCGCAGAGTGGTTCCAGGATGCACACGTAGCACCTGAGAGCGTATACGGTCTCCTCGAGGCAACATTCTCACAGTGGTGGATGGTAGCTCTCTACATCGTATGGTTCGCAGCTCTTTGGTTCCACCTCACTCACGGTTTCTGGAGCGCTCTTCAGACAATCGGATGGAGCAACCACATTTGGGAGAAGAGACTCATGTGCGCAGGTAAGGTTATCGCAACCCTCATCTTCGTATGCCTTACAGCAACAGCGATCATTTCACACATCGTTGCAACCAACCCTGGCGTTCTCGCATACTTCAAATAGTATTGCATGACATAATATAAAAAGCAGAGTGGCCGAGATCATCACATCAGCCACTCTGCTTTTTTATATATCCATCGTTAAACCGCTTTACTTCTTTGCTTTGATCCGGTAGTAAATTTCTCTTACCACCACAACCGGCGAGGTGAGCAGCAATATCCATCCCCACGTCTGCCATTGCAGAGGCTCGGTCCTGAACACTTCACCGCCGAACTGAACCATAATTATGGTTACGACCAGTATAAGGGCCATTATACCCAAGAACTTCTTGTTCCTGCCCAATCCTGAAAAGAGAGACTTGTTCTTGCCTATGACCCTTGCATTGAACATGCTCCACCAGTTCAGAACCATATATGAAGCGAAGAAAACCGTTGGGGTCATTGATGATTTCACGACATCCAGGTTGTTCATACCCCACAATACGAAGGTACTTAGAATCCACACAAAGCCACCGAAGCCGAAAATCGACTTTGCCAAGGACTTGTCGATGATAAACTCATCACGGTTTCTAGGCTTGTCAAGAAGGACTCTTTCATCTGCCGGCTCTGATGCAAGCGCAATGGCAGCGAGGGCGTCCATTACAAGGTTGATCCACAGGAACTGAGTGACGGTGAATGGCATTTCCACTCCCACAAGCGGTCCAAAGACAGCAACCAGACAGGCTGAGACATTGATACTCAATTGCAGAAACAGGAAGTTCTTGATGTTCTTGAAAAGCGACCTGCCCCACTTTATACCTGTGACAATCGATGGGAAAGCATCGTCCAGAAGCACGATATCTGCAGCTTCCTTTGCCACAGATGTACCAGATCCCATGGCTATGCCCACGTCGGCATAATTAAGAGAAGGTGCATCATTAACTCCGTCACCCGTCATGGCACATACATACCTCCTCTCCTGAGCCCACTTAAGGATCTTAAGCTTATCATCCGGCGTACATCTGGCTATGACATTAGGAAGAATGCGTCCGTTAGATGGTTCTGCAACAGCAGACCAAAAGTCCTTGGCCTCTATAGCCCATATATCGCGGAAGCCTGCCTGACGGGCAATCTCTGTTCCGGTCTTAAGGTTGTCTCCTGTCATCATGACAACATCCACCCCAGCCCGATAACATTTTTCCACAGCCTCAGGAACATCCGGACGTAAAGGATCCTCAATATACCAGGTACCTATATATATACCATCACTGATGACTTCACCTCTTTCAAGCCCGGACTGGACCTGCACAAAATTGCTACCTCCTATTACGGCAGCGGAAATGGCTCTTCTGCCACGTTCCTGCTGCAGCACCACATTTCCCAGAAACGCATCATATCCGATAATGCCTGCAACCACTTCAGGCGCTCCTTTTATAACGACATATTCATCCTTGGTTTCAATGTTACGGATGTGGCTGACCATATATTTCTTCTGACTCGAGAAGGGGATGCAGGCCAATACGCTATAGCCGGTCCTGTATTGTGCAGTCCTGCTTTTACCTATAGATTTCAGGATGGCACCTTCCGTCGGATTTCCCAGCACCCGGTCACCATCGCTCCAGTCAGCAGTCGAGTTCAATGCTCCGATGATGTCAAGCATCTGACTGTTTTCCACGGCCACATCCTTTTCCACCACTGTCATACGATTGAGGGTGAGGGTTCCCGTCTTGTCGGTAAAAATGACATTCACTGCACCAATAGTCTCACAAGCGTGCATCTTCTTTACCAGATTGTTCTCCTTTGCCATAGTCTTCATGGAAAAGGCCAGAGCCAAAGTCACGGACAGAGGCAGACCCTCAGGCACGGCGACAATGATCACGACTACTGCACCCATAAGGAAGCGTACCTCCTGAAGGATTGTTTCCCAGCCCCATGTAAACACATGGTCTCCAAATGCCCAATCCCAATGAACAAGATTGAGAACCACAAACATCAATGCTGCTATGGTGAATGCCGCGATATTGATCTTACCGGCAAGTTCGGTCAGCTTTTCTTCGAGAGGGGTCTTGGAGTCGGTATCTTCCGACGCCTGACGGGTGGTCTTGCCAAGCTCAGTCTCATCACCCACCTTGACGACAACTCCTTCACCCATACCATGTTCGACGACAGTGCCTCGAAGCAGAAGGTCTGGCGCAAAACCAGAGCCGACATAAGGTTTATCGAGAGGATATTTGCTTATTGCCGCCGACTCGCCTGTCATGCAGGCCTCAGCGACCTTCAGATCTGTAGCCTGATACAATTCAATATCTGCCGGAATCTCGTCGCCAGCAGACACCACAACGACATCTCCCACCACCACCTGATCCTTCGGAATCTCAACCATCACTCCATTTCGGCGCACTTTTACAGGTTCGTGGTCCTTGTCCGACTTCATTGCATCGAACTTCCTCTTTGCATCATACTCCTGCCAGAATCCAACGCCTGTGGCGATCAGGACTGCGAAGATGATACCTATGGACTCTGTAAAGTCACCATGTATGAATCCGAATACAAGGGATATTCCCGTGGCGACCAAAAGAATGATGATGATCGGATCCTGGAACTTTTCCAGGTAAAGCTTCCACCATGGTGTGTTTGCAGGTGGGGTTATAAGATTCCGTCCGTACTTTTCACGACTTGACAGAACCTCTGCTTCAGTCAGGCCATTACTGTTTCTGTTCATCATATGGCGCGTGTCTTGTCCCTTAACCAAAGTGCGGTCTCCTCGGAGAGCAGAGGAGAAAGCTCACGGTAGACTCTTTCATTATATGCATTAAGCCATGCCTTTTCCTGATCGTCGAGAATATCTGCAATGATCGCAGACGTATCTATATGGCAAAGGGTCATGGTTTCGAAATCCAGCCATTCTCCGAATTCAGAAGAGCCGGCCTCACGGCAGAGTATAAGGTTCTCATGGCGGACTCCATGCAGGCCTTCACGGTAGAGAGCCGGTTCGTTGGAAGTCAACATGCCTGGAATAAGCGGCTGAGGGTTGTACTGGTAGCGGATGGACTGGGGACCTTCATGTACACAAAGATAATAACCCACACCATGACCTGTTCCGTGACCGAAGTTTCTCTTTGCCTTCCAAAGCGGCATACGTGCCAGGGCATCGATCTGACATCCGGCTGTTCCACGTGGGAAGACAGCCATTGAAAGATCTATCATGCCCTTGAGGACCAGCGTATAATCCTCCTTTTCCAGAAACGAACACTCTCCCATAGGTATGGTGCGTGTAATGTCTGTGGTTCCTGTCAGATACTGACCTCCTGAGTCGACCAGATATAAGCCCCTAGGCTGGATATATACAGGATTATCTTCTGATATTACATAATGCGGGAGGGCTGCCGAAGGGCCATATGCCGAGATGTTCTCAAAGCTGTTGCCCCGATAACCAGGAATCTCAGCTCTGAATGATGTAAGTTTCTCCGACGCCTCCCATTCGGAAACTCCCCTTCCACTGGCGACCTCTGTTTCAAGCCAGTGAAGGAACCTCTCCATGGCGATGCCGTCATCAACAAACGTCTGACGAAGGTGCTCTATCTCACTTGAAGTCTTTACAGCCTTCTGTAGGATCACCGGTGATGTTCCGCAGATGACACCCCCTTCCGGGAAAGATTTCCTGATATAATTGAATATGTTTGAATTCAAGGTTGATGGGTCGACAAAGATGGTTCCGCATGATTCGCCGTCACCTTCGTCCGAAAGTCCTCCAAAGACCTCATCATAAGCCCAGATATCGACCCCGTCCTGCTGGAGTTCTTCAAAACTGTCCCATGTGTCAGGGAAATCAGCATCGTATAGACCAGGTTTCTTTACGAACCAACGTACATAATCCTGAGACACCACAAGGTATGAGATCACCAAAGGATTATAGTCTATATCGGACGCTCTCACATTCAACAGCCACGCTATCTCGTCCAAAGAAGAGAGAAGCATCTTGTCATAGCCGTTCTGAAGCATCCATCCGCGCAGCCATTGAAGCTTTTCTCTACGCGGAATGCCGCCGAAACATTCGACATCCAATGTCGTGATCGGACTTACAGGACATGCCGGACGGTCAATCCACAGCTCTTCCAGCAGGTCAGGAACGTCCACTATGATACCCTCTTCCCCCAATGCAGCCTTGAGTTCCTTGACTGCATCGACATTCTGACAGATTCCGTCAATGGCCACTACCTTAGCCTTGTCAGACAACCACTGAGGTATGCTCACTGCACCTGGAACACGTGTTTTATGCAGCTCTCCCCCGGTAGCTTTCAGCTGGTTTTCAGCCTGAATGAAATAACGGGAATCAGTCCATAAGCCCACATGATCTTCCGTGATCACGACATCACCGGCTTCAGCTGTAAAGCCGATCAGCCATTCAACCTGACGCCATCTTGGAGCCGGGTATTCGCTGCTGTGCGGGTCGCTGCCACCGACTACCACAGCATCCCATCCGTTGCGGGCCATCATCTCACGCAGAGTTCTCACTCTTTCTGCATAAATATTCTCCATAGCACTTGATTTAGACAATCTACAATATTACGGATTTTTTTTGAAATAGTAAAAAGATCCTTCGCTTCGCTCAGGATGACAGGGGGAAGGAAGAAGGGATGACAGGAGGAAGGAAGAAGGGATGACAGGTGGAAGGGGGATGACAGGTGAGATGACAGGTGGGAGGGGTCAGACCAGGGAGGGTCAGACCAGGGAGGGTCAGACCAGGGAAGTGATGATGCTGTCGGAGACGAAGAAGCGGGATTCTGGGATGCGGATTGCGCCGTCCGGTCTTCTGACCAGGTTGCCGCATGCGATAGCCTGATCCAAGGCCTGCACGTCACAATTTGCGCGGAGATATGCCTCCGGCAAACCTGCCGATGTTCTGAGGCCAAGCATGATATGCTCAAGAACCAGCTGTTCCTCAGTCAGCTGTTCCCCACCCTGGATAATAGAGAAATCACCACTCTCTCCTGCTTTCAGATACAGCCCCAGATCTGCCTCATTCCACTGTCGGGACGCTTTTGAAATGAAACTGTGGGCACCTGGACCAAGACCGACATACGGGACGTGGTTCCAATAGGCACTGTTGTGGACGGCCTCATAACCCGGCTGTGCGAAATTGGAGATCTCATAGTGGTGATATCCAGCCTCAGATAATCTGCTGCACAGCATCGCATACTGTCTTTCACACAGCTCCTCCGAAGCTTCTTCCCACTCCCCTCTATCCACCAGACGTGTCAATGCACTTCCTGGCTCAACGGACAGCTGATATGAGGAGATGTGATGGGGCAGACGACCTTTGAATGATATGCCCAATGCCTTATCCAGAGTCTCATTCCACTGGCTGTCAGTCAATTGAGACAGACCAAATATCAGATCTATGCTTATATTAGGTACTCCGGACTCTTCCAGGATGTTATATGCCTTTCGTGCTGTCTGCGAATCATGTCTGCGATTCATCCAACGGAGGATTCCGTCATCAAAAGACTGCACTCCCATACTTATACGGTTCACTCCCAGATTGAGCAGGCCCTCAACATAGGCTTCACCTTTCTCAACAATGTCTTCGGGATTTACCTCCACAGTGAATTCCTCAAAAGGTCCGGCATGACCGCAATCCTTAAGAGTCCTCAACAGGGTGTCAAAAACAGAAAGGGGCAGCACCGATGGGGTGCCGCCGCCTATGTATAGTGTGTTCACCTGATCTGAGATCTCACCTGCACGTCCCACCGCCTCTTTTGAAAGAGCCTGCGAAAACATGGCAAACTTCTGCTGCTCGTCCCTGCTGCATCTTGATGCGACTTCAGAATAGAAGTCTCAATAGGTGCAGAAACTCCTGCAGAAGGGTATGTGAACGTAGATCACGGGTTATCGAAGCATCAGTTCTGTTGTACCGAGAAGAGACTTGGCTGTATAAGCCTCAACTGTGTATACACCCTTTGTGTACTCTGGGATGTCATTAAGATAAATACCCAGATCCACAGCCGAGCCCTGATAGTCGACCTCACGGGAAGCTGAGCAGTTCATGACCTCACCGTTATATTCGAATGCCTTCTGGCTTCCGCTGACAAGGAGGAATCCATCCGGATCCTTTACTCGGATATATACTGTAACCGGACCCTTTGGAGCCAGATCGTTCTCGCCAAGAGTAAGAGAAGTAAGCAGATATGACACTCGGCTGCTTCTGTCTGTGGTCTTATCGGACTTGTTGAATGCCTCGACCTTCAGGCCATATGCCTTAAGCACCGCACCGGCTGAAACCTGACCGGAAAGATCCTGTACGGTCTTTGACAGTTCCTCTGACTTTCTTCTGCTGGCTGCAGCTTCCTTACGTGCAGCAGCGGCATCCGCTGTAAGCTTTGTGTTCAGTTTCTGGAGGGAGTCGATCTGCACGATATAGCCCTTCATTATGGTTCTGAGGGTTCCGAGCTCCTTCTGATACTGCTTGATGGTGGCAGCACTCACCTTGCGCTCGTTCTGGAGCTTCTCCATAAGGAGCTCCACTTCCATACGTGAAGAGTCCAGCTGCATGTTGATCGTATCATACTGCACTGACAGTCCTGAATATGCATCCTGGAGATCGAGAAGATCCTGCATGCTTGCTGCAAGCTCCTTCTTTCTCTCTTCAAGATCAGACTTGTTCTGAGAATTCTGGTACCAGATGAATCCCAATGCGATTGCGAGTACCACAGATATGATGATCAAGGCAACAAGCAGTTTCTTCTGCTTTCCGTTCTCAGAGGCAATATCCTCTGTAAAGTTAAAATCTTCCATCTTTTTGGATTGTTGTTTATTTTACTATAAGGTCGCAAAGATAATAAAATATCGGATTTTTCTTATCTTTGCCTTGTCAATAAGCCACATGCGGCGGTTACAAATTTAAAGCCATGAAATATTTAATCAGATCTGTCAAATACTTCTTCTATTTCGCCCTCATCACTTCGCTTGTACTCTTTGTGCTCATATATCTGGAGATGGCCGATCCCAACATTGAAAACAATTTCGAAGGAGGATACAGCGCATTCTGGAAAATGGGGCTGTTCTTTGCAGCAGTAGCAGCTGTCTACCCTAAGCTGGCATTCATAAACCGCAGGCTCTACATAGACTCAGCCATAGACATAAAGCCAGCTGTCATCGACTTCATGCGTGAGCGAAGATATGAGCTTGAAAGCGACACTCAAGACAAAATGACCTTCCGTCTTAAGGGCTTCGGTCCAAGGATCGTCAAGATGTATGAAGACCGCATCACCATCACACGCACGGCAGAAGGCTACTATATGGAAGGCCTACGTAAGGATGTTCTCCGATTTGCTTCAGGACTTGAGTATAAGCTCCAGAACAAGGAGGATTAAGCCTCCTTGTTCAGCATCTTTGCCGCTTCTTCAAGAGCTTCGTAGAAGTCTTCTCCGAAGTAACGTTCGATAGGTTCGCGCAGGAATTGATATACGCGGATCTTTTCTCTTTTACCCTTTGCGAATGCATCCTGGCAGATGTGCCAGCGGTGAAGGTTAAGAGCACGTGTACCGTTGCTCAGCTGAGTGATGCGGATCGGATAGAGCCAGCAGGATATAGGCTTGCGGAAGTCGCCCTTGCCCTGGAACCAGCAGCGCTCCATCGAGCAGAAGCAGTTTCCATTCTCATCAAAGAGAGTATAGGCACACTCCTCACTGCCAGGCACCAGAGGGGTCACCATGTCTCCATCCATATCTATTTCATAGAATCCCTTGGCAGCCACGGCAGCACGGCCTTCTTCCGACATGATAGGTGAAAATATATGATAGTTCTTTTCAATGGCTTCAGCCTCACACTCCTCCATCGGAGCACCGCTGTCACCTATTACGCAGCAACATCCCTTACATTTTTCATAGTCACATGCATAATATTCTGTAAGTATCTCCTCAGATACCAGACAGTCATCAATCTGATTTATTGTTCCGTGATACATGACTTATTATCTTAACGTGTTTTTCTTACTATATATTCCATACCTGCCCCCTTTTCAAGAAGCTTGAAAATACTCTTTACCTGATCCGTCGAAACCGCATCGATCTTGGCCTGGTAACCTGTCGTGAAGTCTTTTCCTTCCAGATGACGGAGCGGAATCACACGCAGCCAATACTCCGGAGTCTGCATTTTGAGGGCGTAGGCATTCTTTACATACTCCTTGCAGGCTGCCATCATCTTCGGATCCGGATCCTCAGAACAGTCCGCCAAGACCTTTCTGAAGGCCTTTACGTCCTGATGGGAAGCATCCCCAACAAGATCCACACTCACACTGAAACGTTCATCAGGATATATTGTTCTTGAATATGAAAGATTTACGGAGAGCTTGCTGTCTTTAAGTTCCTCTTTGATCTTAGCCTCAAGCATCATGGCCGCCACTTCGGCAGCAAAGTGGTTTTCTGATGTCATTGGAAGCACACAGGAAGAGGCGACAAGCGCAGCATTACTGTTTCCGGAAACCACATAAGCAGACCATCCTGATACTGGATGATACTGTATGGCTGGCCTTCGTGATGCCACATTCCTGACTCTGAATCCGCCTACATAGGTCTGAAGGGTCTTCTTAAGTTCAGCCTCAGGCATGTCTCCGACAATGACCAGGACTCCGTTATTCACCTTGGAGGTCAGGTCTGCAAACAAAGACTCAGCCTTTGCAAACGTTTCCTTGCCGACTCCCGCACCTGTTTTGAATGTGGAGTATCTATAGCCAGGACACATCATGCCGTCCAACACGGCCTTCATGTCTTCTTCACCGGCATATTTCAGATTCAGATCATCACAACGCGTATAATATTCCACTGCTGTCGAGTCCTGTCTGCATTCGTTGGCAACTGCCAGAAGGGCCTTCATCATCAGGCCGGCATTCCTATCCTTCACCTGACCGGAAATGACTGTAGATGAAATATCCACCTTAGTATTCAAAGTCATGCCCGCAAGATCAAGCAGACGCTTGAAGCTGCTTCCCTTCATCCCTGAGATCCAGCACAGGTCATGATAGTCAGAGATATATGCTCCTTCTCCTCTTTCCAGGTTCTCGATATTTGCCAGGCCGCCATTCAGCGACAATGAGTAATACAGTTTCCTGCCGGTCGGCATCTTTTTATATATGACCTTGACGCCATTGCTGAAGGTCCATGCAGAAGCGCCGGAAAAATGATCCTTCCTGGAAATGCGCACCTTCTCCTTGAAGACGGGTTCCTGAAATGCAAGGGTGTCCGACATCAGGATATTGTCTGAAACCGGAGCCAGTCTGGTGTATGAAGAGTCCACATCCAGCAAGGCAGAAGTTATATTGGCAAACACATCACGTTTAGACGATTCTGACATATCCTTTGAAGACAGGAATGCAAGTATCTCCTTCTTACCAGCCATAGGGCGATCATACAAGAAGGCGTCCCTGCATATTTTCACATAATCTCCATTATCCTTTACAGCACGTCCGGCCTCGCCTTCCAAAAGCATCATATACTCATTTTCTGCGCAGAGCATGTCATGAAGGTCAACTTCACCGGCATCCAATGCTGAAAGCACCCCTTCCGCCACTCTTTTCGCCTCTGATGTGTCAGGTTCCGCAACAACAAGCTCCAAGGTAAACTTCTCATCAAGATAACCATTATCATAGCCATCATGACGGCAGGAAATCCGCGCCAAAGGGACATCCATATCCTTCAGGGTACGGCCTATGCTGCTGCACAAGACCCGGCCAAACTCCCACATCGCCTTATCGTACATGACGGTCTGGACTGTATTCATATATTCCTCAGGTGTTCTTGGTGAATCCCATTCGAACCTTATGGATGACAGGCCTTTGAGTGTATCACGGTCTATTGAACTGCGGATCTTTGAGCTGCCACTCCAGGCGTATTCCGGCTTAGGGGAAGCGACTGAAGAATCTACCATCAGAGACATATATCTGAGTCTGGTCATGACTGAGGTCTGATCGACGTCTCCGCTCACTATGACGGCCTGGTCAGATGGTATCTTATCCGTCTGGATTCTGCGCATAAGATGCAGAAGAGTGGAATCAACGGCAGCATCTTCCCCCACCTGCACATCTTTCAGTGCACAAACAACCTCATTTCCGGTATAATCCCTTTTAATGAGAACAAAATCTGCAAAACCCTTAACCGTCTTATTGGCAGCAACATAACATGACAGACCATTAGGAAGGACGGCGTGCTTGATTGATGGATCTGCTGATATTGGCACAAGTGATTGGGCAGATATGACAATTGCATTCATCATTCCTGCCAAAACAGTCAGTATATTTATAATTCCCAGTTTCATATTTTTTAGCCAAAGAGCATGCAAAATTACAATATTTTTTCTATTTTTGCGTGATTGACTTTTTAGTGAAATTATTGTTAAACAAATTGAATATCAAAATGAAGAAACTTGTAATGCTTTTTGCGGCTGCCGCAATGACTATTTCTGTTGCATTCGCACAGGACATCAATGCAGTTACTGAAATCTACAACAATGGAGCAATGGAGCTCGAGATGGGCAACAAAGAGGCTGCTATCGGATACTTCCAGTCAGCGATTACTGAAGCTGAAGCACTTGGTGAGGCTGGAGTAGAGATCATCACCAACTGTCAGATGATGATTCCTGCAGTCATGATTTCTCTCGCAAACGATTTCATTGAGACTGAAGACTATGACACAGCAATCAATTGGCTTTCAAAGGCTGAAGAGGCAGCAAATCAATACGGTGATGTAGAAAACGCAAACAAGGCAGCTGAGAAGAAGAGCCAGGTTCTCATGAAGAAGGCCGGTGACCTCCTGAAGGCAAAGGATTATGCAAATGCCATCGTTATTTATGAGCAGATCATGGCTGCTGAGCCTACTAACGGACGTGCAGCTCTGCAGATGGGACAGGCATATAATGCATCAGGCGACCAGGTGAAGGCTGAGGAGGCATTCAATGTAGCTGCAGCAAACGGTCAGGAGAAGCAGGCAAACAAGCAGCTTTCTAACCTTTATGTAAAGAAGGCTTCTGCAGCTCTCAAGGCAAAGCAGACTCAGGAGGCTTATGACTTCGCAATCAAGTCAAACGAGTATCTCGAGAATGCAAATGCAAATAAGATTGCAGGTCAGTGCGCAATGGCTCTTGGCAAGGCAGCTGAAGGTCTTCCACTCCTTGAGAAGTATGTAGAGCTCTCTCCAAATGCAAAGGATGCAAACCAGATGAAGTTCAACATCGCAGCTACAGCTCAGAAGCTCGGTGACAAGGAGAAGGCAAAGGCATACTACGAGCAGGTACTCAGCGATCCTAAGCTCGGTCCAAACGCTCAGCAGCAGCTTAATGCCCTTAACAAGTAATCCTTGATGAGGCAACTCGAACTACTTGCTCCGGCAAGAGACGCAAATATCGGCATCGCAGCAATCGACTGCGGTGCCGATGCTGTGTATATAGCCGGTCCGCAGTTCGGAGCACGTCAGGCAGCTGGAAATGATATTGAAGAGATCAGAAAGCTGTGTGACTATGCTCACAGGTTCGGGGTGAGGATATTCGTCACTCTGAACACCATTCTATACGACAGCGAGCTTGAGGCAGCATACCGTCAGATGCTGGCGGTGCAGGAAGCAGGAGCAGACGCTGTCATCGTCCAGGACATGGCCATCGTGCGGATGGCGGCATGCGGCATAGGAAACTTCAAGGATGAGTTCCGCCTTCCTCTGCACGCATCGACCCAGTGCGCAATCAGGACTCCGGAGCAGGCGGTATTCCTGGAGAAACTGGGATTTTCAAGACTCATCCTGGAACGCGAACTTTCACTTGATCAGATCCGGGCAATACGTCAGGCCGTAAGCTGTGAGCTGGAATTCTTTGTCCACGGAGCGTTGTGCGTATGCTATAGCGGACAATGCTATCTTTCGGAAAAGATTGCGGGAAGAAGCGCAAACAGAGGTGCATGCATACAGGCATGCCGGTCACTGTATGACCTTGTAGACGGCACTGGAAAGGTCCTTGTAAAAAACAAGGCCTTGCTATCGCTGAAGGACTACAACCTGCGAGGACGCATCGCAGAACTCGCAGAAGCCGGCATCACATCATTCAAGATCGAGGGAAGACTCAAGAACGAGTCATACGTGCGCAACGTTGTAAGGGACTATTCCCTTGCCATCGATGAAGTAATGTCCAGAAGGCCTGAGGAATTCGTCAGAGGTTCATTCGGTAAAGTCACAGGAGGCTTCCAGCCAGACACCCTGAAGACATTCAACAGAGGATATACAGAACTCTTCATAGACGGACGCAGAGGCCAGTGGGCCAGCATGGATGCCGCAAAATCCATGGGAGAGGAAATCGGAACGGTTTCTTCCATAGGTAAGGACGGGATTGCAGTGCGGCTGGCTGAACGCAACATTGTCCTGAACAACGGAGACGGGTTCTCTTTCGTTGCGAAAGACGGCAGCGTCTGCGGATTCCGCGGAGACGTCTGCGAAGGGGGCCGCATCCGCTGCAAGAGTGTTCCGTCAATATATACAGGAGCACGGCTGTTCAGAAACATAAATTCAGCATTTGAAAAAGAGATCGAACGCAACCGCTGCACAAGGGAAATCCAGGTGAAGCTCAGCATGCGGTTTGAAAAGTCAGGAGACATCTGGCATGCAATCGCAGACAGCATCACCGAGGATGGCAGACATATCGTAAAAACCTTCGAAGCCGGCAACCAGGACGCTTCCAATACAGAAAGGATGCTGGGACTGTTCGACGCACAGCTTGGCAAGATGTCGGGAATATTCAGATTCTCTGTAACCGGTATTGACTGCCAGCACGGACTCCCTTTCATGAGCGCGTCACAGATCAACGGAATAAGACGCACAATTGCTGACGAACTGGAAGCAACGCCATGTATAAAAAGAGACCTCCTTCTGAGAAAGATTGAGAAGGATATTCCGGCATGGGGTACCGCCCAAAAGGAGATCTCATATAAATTCAACGTATCGAACAGTATTTCACATAGCGTTTATGCAGATGCCGGAGCGGTTGAGATCGAGAAGGCATATGAGCTTTCACATGCTGCAGGTGCAGAACTCATGCGCACGAAATACTGCATAAGGTATGAGCTGGGGATGTGTCCTGTTCATCACAAGGCAAAGGACAGCGGGCCTTTGTTCCTGCTTAACAATGGTCAGCGCTTTGCTCTTCATTTCGACTGCAGGAACTGCGAGATGACCGTTACAGAAGCTTCGTCTAATACTCCTCGACAGCAAAAGTAAGGTCTACGTCCCCGAAATGGCTGACATCACCACTGCTGGCCTCAAGCCAATTCCAGGCCATGCGTCCACGCCATACGATATCATCCCAGGACTTCACAGGTATGCTCAGTTCGATTCCATAGCTTTTGGAGGCAATTCGTACAAGGGCGGTACATTTCCATTCCGTCCATGTGCCCCCATCGTCCTCTATTATCATGAAGGCACAATGGGTAAGCTGCTCGGTCCAGTCCGTTATCAGCATGGCGTTAAAAGGAATGGTCTTCCCGACCTGACCTCTCTTGACTACGATCATAAAATCCGTGATCTTCGGATTGTATAGCTTCAGCTCAGCTTCCGTGCTGGCGGTGAAGTCTTTTACAGATCCGGTCTTGACGAAGAATTCCGAGGCTCCAGCAAACCAGCAGTCGTAATTTCTATTAGCTTTGAATGTTTTAAGTATCAAGCACTTGGACACAGACGCAGGAGACTTCACAATGATGCTTCCACCACCGTCTTCCCATTCCGGATTTTCCTTGCGAAGCATCTCAAGAGACTTATGGGATGCGTCTGAGTTCCTGTTGACAACCCAGACAGGAGTCTCTAAAGCCATCTGCTCATCCACCATAACTTCTTCAATGGCGCGAGTGCCGTCCTCATTCATCTTCAGGCGGTAACCAACATTTACCTCAGAGTCATCCTCCGGATCAAAGGTGATTGTCGGAAACGTCTCACCATCCCAAGAGTCTGAATAAGGCCAATAGATCTGAATGTCTGAAGCAGTCAGTTCGTCAAGCCATTTCTGGGGATTGGGGATTCCTCCTGTTGCCTTTGTTGCAAGTACATGCTGCTGAATAAGATCACGAAGCGGCTGCACATACTTTTCCGAAGCGCGGGTCTCCAAATCCTCCCCGACTCCCGCCCCCGGGCTTTCAAAGAGATGACCCATCATATATTCTTCATCGTATCCGTTTCCTGACGAAGAACTTACTGCCTCATGCACCTCCTGAAGATGTTCCTTCTGAATAGGAATCCCGGCAAGCACCTGTGCAACCTCACTGAGTTCAACATAAGATTCTTCATCGACATGTTTCTGCGGATCGTCATCCAGAACTTCGCATGAAGACACCATCACAAATGCTGCAACCGCGTAAACAAAATAATAACTTAACCTTTTCATAACTCGCATATTTTTATTCAGCTGCAAAGTTCAGAAGACTTATCCGCGTAACAAAAAAGTACGCGGATAAAGTCAAAAATCGCCCGTAGAGTGCACTCTATGGGCGATTTTGGTGCAGAAATTTGTTGGATTTTTATAAAAAATCAAACAAATTTCCGCACTTTCTGACATGCAACGCGCTGACTGACAGGACATTGCCTAGCAACACGGTGGGGCATTTTACCCCACCGTGTTGCTAGGCATGTTGCTGATTGTGAGCTAGTTAGGTGCCAGAGGTTTAACGCTGTCTTATGAAGCTGACGAAACGGTTTCGGTCAGACAGGTCAGGAACTATCTTGACACAAGAATATGCGTCAGGGCTGAAGATGGCAGTAGTCTGCGGTCCGAGGGCTTCGTTGATCTCGACTATTCCATAGCCGCCAGGGACCAGGAGAGAGTCAGTCCATCGGGCGATGGCGCGGTAGAATACAAGCGGATCACTGTCCGGAACGAACAGTGCAAGGTGAGGCTCATGGTCCAGGACATTGGATCTCATCAGAGCCTTTTCGGAATCCATGACGTAAGGAGGATTGCTGACTATTATATCGAACTTACCTAGTTCATCAAGGGGGCCTGCAAGGACATCAGCCTTGATGAATCGAGGAGCAATGGCTCCGGTTCGGGCAATTTCTTCAGTAAAATCCTGTGACGAGGCGACTGCGAGAGCCTCATCTGAAATATCCACAGCAGTAACCTCGGCACCCGGGATCTCCAGGGCCAGGGTCCAGGCTATGCAACCGCTTCCGGTGCACAGATCCAGAATCCTGAGAGGGCCATTGTCCTGGGCCTGGTGCCAAGTGCTCCAGTGGCCCCCTCCCACTTCGTGGGCCCCGCCCCCTAGCCGGGGGTGGCAAAATGCCACTTCCGCACAAATGGCACCAGGCCCAGGACAATGGCCCTCTCAGGATTCTGGATCTGTGCACCGGAAGCGGTTGCATAGCCTGGACCCTGGCCCTGGAGATCCCGGGTGCCGAGGTTACTGCTGTGGATA
>JAEIGA010007930.1_pt1 | contig 16127 bp, 17 predicted proteins | sample 9270691 | NCBI WGS metagenome assembly JAEIGA01 (sample SAMN17057246, study PRJNA624740) | gut metagenome | biome: biome; isolation source: fecal sample | host: Bos grunniens | place: China: Xizang | collected 2019
CTCGCCAATAAAGCAGATGATGACAGATAGAGAAATAATAACTCTATATAACGAAGGCCAGAAGGAGCAGGCCTTCAATCATATAGTTTCTTCCTATACGGAGAAACTTTATTGGCACGTGCGTCGCTTCACATGCAGCCACGACGACACCAACGACCTGCTTCAGGACATATTCATCAAGATCTGGTCTGCCCTGCCGAATTTCCGTGGGGAATCCCAACTCTACACCTGGCTATACAGAATTGCAACAAATGAAGTCCTGAATCACCTGCGACGACAAAAGGTCAGGGCAATGCTGTCACTTGACTCTGCCTCTCATATTCTTGAGAAAAAGATTGACGAAGATGCATACTTCAACGGCAACGAGATTCAGAGGGAGCTTCACAAAGCCATCCAGAGACTGCCGGAAAAACAACGTATTGTATTCTGCTTCAGGTACTTCGACGAGATGAAGTACGAAGACATCTCCGAAATCACGGACACGTCTGTCGGAGCATTGAAAGCATCATATCACTTTGCCTACAACAAGATCAAGGCAGACTTGGAAAAAATATTTTAAACTTTAGCACAACATATTTGTCTAAGAAACGCTATGAAAATGAATGGACAAGACATATTGACATCTCAACCAGCCCTTAAAGAGAGACCTTACACCGTCCCGGACGGCTATTTTGAGGCATTCAAGGCTGAGACTATCAGCAAAAGCTCAATTTCGGCAGCCAAGCCATTGAGCAAGCTGGTGCCTTACCTTGCAGTCGCCGCTTCGATCGCTCTCCTTCTTGGACTTGGTCTGTCATTCAGCAGAAAAAGCATCGACACCCTTTCTGAAGAAGACTATCTTCTCTTCTCAGACAACCTGATAAGGACAGACTTCGACGAAAGCGATGTCACTGAACAATTTGCAGAGGCCGAACTCTACGACGAAGACATCATAGAATTCCTTATATATATAGGCGAATCACCTGAATCGATAGAACTTTCAAAATAACATGAATATGAAAAAGTTTCTCAATACAGTAATTCTTCTGACAGTGACTCTCGCATCTGCTGTCAACGCTAATGCACAAGGAAAATTCCACAATGACTGGAAAGACAAGATCATGTCCGAGAAAGTGGCATTCCTTACAATAGAGCTTGACATTACCCCTGAGGAGGCCCAGGCTTTCTGGCCGATCTATAACAAGGTGGGAAAGGAGCTGGATCAGGCAAGACACGATGTAATGTCTTCATACAAGCAGCTTTCAGAGGCTATCGCAGCAAAAAAGCCTGAAAAGGAAATCTCACAGTTGCTCGACAAGTACATCCAGGCAAAGATTCAGCAAGACAAGCTTGACAATGCGGCCGTTGACTCATACAAGGCTGTTCTGCCGGTGGAGAAGGTGGCAAAGCTATATGTCGCGGAGGAGAAATTCCGCAGGCAGTATATTCATAAACTTCACCACAAGACGGAAGAGAAGAGATAGCAATCACGCAAATTGATAGAAATCGCGCATGAGGGAAAGGTACTCCGAAGTATACTTTCCCTCATTTTGTATTGTCAGGAGTTCTTCGGCCGGGGCATCACAGCGCGTGCGGGAAAACTGCGCAATCATTCGGCTAGGAGCCTTGCGAGGGACTGTGCGGACCTTGGTCATGCGGAAAAGATGCAGACCTGACATGCGGGCATATCTGCAAAGCTGGGTTTCCTGGTCCGATGGAAGGACAAAGGCCACCCTGCCGTTTTCGGAAAGTCGTTCTGCTGCAAAATCCAGAATATCACGATAAGACAGACCGTCACTGGTGTGGCGGGCAGTACTTTTTCTCTGGTCAGGAGCTGTAAGGGAGTCCTCAAAATATGGAGGATTAGAGAATATAAGGTCGAAGCTATCGTCTTCATTGAGAGACTCGGCATACTGGTCCAAAGAAAAGTTGTGCGCCTGCAGATGGTCTGCCCACGGGGAGTTGGAGAAGTTGAGAGCTGCTTCGGTGGCAGAAGGCTCGTCTATATCTATGGCGCAAATGTGCGGTTTCTCCTCAGAAAAGTCATTCATCAACTGTGCGAGTCGCTGAGCAGCCATAAGAGCAATAGTTCCTGTGCCGGTTCCAACGTCAAGAAGATTGCGGTCTGAGGGCATAATGGTCATCAGAGCACCAAGCAGAACCCCGTCGGTATTCACCTTCATGGCACTGCGTTCGTTGACTACACTGAATTTCTTGAAATGGAAAGTACCCATCGACAGACATTTATATATTATGCGACGAATGTTCCATCGACCATGAAAAGCGAGCGGTCGCACATCTTTGCAAGGTCCGGGTCGTGGGTGACAATTACGACAGTCTGGCCATACTTGTCTCTGAGATCAAAGAAAAGCTTGTGGATTTCCTCCTTGGTCCTGGTGTCAAGATTTCCGGATGGCTCGTCTGCAAAAAGCACAGCAGGTTCATTGATCAAGGCACGGGCGATGGCCACTCTCTGCTGCTCTCCTCCCGAAAGCTCGGACGGCTTGTGGGTCAGACGCTCCCCCAGCCCCATATCTTTCAACAGTTCCCTTGCACGCTGCTCCGCCTCCTTTTTGCCTCGACCTGCTATATATGCAGGAATGACCACATTCTCCAAAGCGGTAAACTCCGGAAGAAGATGATGGAACTGGAACACGAATCCAAGACGACGGTTGCGGAATTCAGCCAAGGCCTTGCTGTCAAGCCTCAGGACATCCACGCCATCTATGACAAGTGATCCGCTATCTGGTGTGGAAAGAGTTCCAAGAATCTGAAGCAATGTGGACTTGCCCGCACCAGAGGCCCCCATTATGGAAACAACCTCTGCCTTAGCTATATCGATATCTACTCCCTTCAACACTTTAAGAGAGCCAAAAGACTTTTCTATTCCTGCCGCTTTAATCATTTTTGGACTAATTATTGCCCAAAGATAGCAAGAATGTGAACTTTTTTGAAAAAATTTTGCAAAATTTAATTTTGAATTATTCCAATTTAAAAAATCTTTTATATCTTTGCATCGTCAAACAACACAAACAAGATTATAAACAATTAAAAATTAAAGAATATGAAATCACTTAAAGGCACTAAGACAGAGCAGAACCTCCTTAAATCATTCGCAGGTGAGAGCCAGGCACGTTCACGTTACACATTCTTCGCAGAAGTTGCAAAGAAGGAAGGATATGAGCAGATCGCTGGTGTGTTCATGGAGACAGCAGAGCAGGAAAGAGAGCACGCAAAGCGCTTCTTCAACTTCCTTGAGGGTGGAGACCTTGAAATCACAGCTTGCTATCCTGCAGGAAAAGTCGGCACAACACAGGAGAACCTCCTTGCTGCTGCTATGGGAGAGAAAGAGGAGTGGGATACTCTCTACGCTGAGTTTGCACAGACTGCATCAGAGGAAGGCTTCCCTGCAATCGCAGCAACATTCAAGAACATCGCCAAGGTGGAGGCAGAGCATGAGCGCCGTTACCTCAAGCTTCTCAGCCGCTTGACAGACGGTGACTTCTTCCACAGAGATGGTAAGATCTGGTGGCAGTGCCGCAACTGCGGTTACATCGTAGAGGCTCAGGATGCTCCAAAGACTTGTCCGGCATGTCTCTTCCCACAGGCTTACTTCGAGCCAATGAAGGAGAACTATTAATATTCTGATACACGCGCATTTACAACAAACCCTCGGTCATCATGCAGACCGAGGGTTTTGTTAAATATGGAATGAATGCAGCGACCTAGAACGGGAAGATCATCGGAAGGACGAAGACCATGATGATTCCCATTATTATCTGAAGTGGAAGACCCACCTTGACATAATCCATGAAGGTGTACTGGCCAGCCGGCATCACCAGGGCGTTAGGCGGTGTCGAGAACGGTGAAGCAAAGCACATTGACGCTCCGACAGTCACGGCAAAAAGGAATGAAAGCGGGCTCACACCGATTCCCACAGCACACTGGAGAGCAATCGGAGCCATAAGTACAGCGGTCACGGTGTTGCTGATGAAGATTGTCATTGTCGAGGTAGCGAAATATACAGCCGCAAGAGCCACATAAGGTCCGCTCGAGCCGAAAGTATTGATAATGAAATCTGCGATCATTGCAGAGGCACCTGTCTTTTCAAGAGCCGTGGACATCGGAAGCATAGCAGCAAAAAGAACAATGGTCTGCCAGTTTATGGTCTTATATGCCGCCTCGACATTTCTCACACAACCAGTTATAACCATCAACACTGCTGCCAGCAAGACTGAAGTGACAGGAGCGACAGGAATGGAATCCACCACCATCATCACAATCATTGCAATCATGATTGCTGCTGCAACCGGAGCCTTATAGTCGAGTGTAACCTTGGCTGCCTCCTGAAGCGGCTCACCAAGAACCACCCAGTTGTCAGATTCGTTGCGCAGACGCGCTATATCCTTCCATGTTCCCTGAACAAGAAGCACATCACCGCTTAATATCTTCTCCGAACCAAGCTCACGCAGAATATAGTCGCTTTTTCTTCTTATACCCAGCACATTGACATTGAACTTACTGCGGAAACCTGCCTCAAACACTGTCCTGTTGATCATCGACGAAGACGGCATGATGAGGATCTCAGCGATGCCGATATCAAAGAAATCAAGCGACGGATTTGAAGAACTGCCCTCGACCTCGTCTGTGTGGTTGTCAAGAAGCCTGATGGAAAAATCAGAAACAAACTGCTGAACATCAGAAAGTTCGCCCGAGAGGTAAAGAACATCACCCTGCTGAAGTACCAGGCTTGGGGATGCAAGCTGCTGGTTTACAGTGCGGACAAAACGGTTGTTGCCGGCACTTCTTCTGAGTTCAAGCACGTTGATGCCATATTTCTTATAGATGTCAAGTTCGATGATTGTCTTTCCTACCGCCTTGGAAGAAGAATCCTTAAGATGCACTCGGAACAGATTTTCCGCCAATCCATATTCCTTGACAAGAGACTTAAGGGACTTTCCCTGCACTTTTGCATCCTTACCCTTCTCTTTCGGAGTAAGCACCCACTTTGTCAATGGCATAAGGAATATCACGCCTGCAATCAGGGTGATCAGACCGACCGGGAGGAAGGTAAAGAAGGAAATATCCTGAACCGAAGCATCCACAAGACCGTTTGCCTTCGCTGTTGAAAGTGTTTCCTGAATGATAAGGTTGGGAGGAGTACCGATGAGCGTCATCATACCACCCATACTGCTTGCAAAGGCAAGAGGCATGAGCAGACGGCGTGATGATGTGCCGGCATGTGCAGCCATACTCACAACGATAGGAAGCATCAGGGCAACTGTTCCGGTGTTGCTCACAAAGGCACCGATGAAAGCTGTCACGAGCATCACAAGGAGAAAAAGCTTCGTTTCGCTTGTTCCGGCAAGTTTAATCACCTGTCCACCAATCATTTTAGCAAGTCCGGTCTGAAAAATTCCACCACCGACGATGAACAGTCCTATCATCATGATTACAGTGGAATTGGAGAATCCGGCAAGACCCTCAGCCGGAGTAAGAATCTGAAACAGAAGCAGAGCCAGAAGGGCACACAAGGCCACAAGATCAGACCTCACCTTGCCGCTTACAAAAAGCGCTGCGGAAATAAGCAGAATTATAAGAGTTACTAACATAATCACTACACTTTTCAAACGCACACAAAGGTACTTATTTTTTGAACCTTTATTTCATAAAACCTACACATATTTATGTTTTTTTTCTACCTTTGTCTTTCTAGTCTAACCTATACACATTTTATGTACTTTACCGTTGGATAAATAGATGAAGAGATTTTTTGTCTTTTTGGGGGTTGTCTTAATGACAATCGGCTCTGCGGTCAGCGCGCAGGAAGTTGGTAGTATGGCGCCATTGCAGAAGTCATCCTGGGGGGATGCAAAAACAGCGGATATAGCTGAATATATTCCGGACATATCCTTGGATATGCGTGGAGGTTATGTTCAGGACTTCGCGGAAAATGCCGGTCGTTTCTGTGGCGACGGTCTCTATTTGAATGTAGATGGTAAGATAAGTGATTCTTTTTCATATAGTTGGAATCAATCCATTGCACCTGCATACGGTGAGTTCAATTCCGGATTCTCCGAAACCAATTGGCTGCTCCTTACATACGAAGTAGGCAGTTTCGCCTTTAACGCAGGAAAGGATGCGCTCCTGGTCGGCAGCTTCGAATATAATGCCAATACCATCGACTCCTATTTCGACATGAACTCCATGTTCTACAACATGTTTGATTGCTGGCAGTGGGGTGTTTCAGCCGCATGGTATCCGGCTGAGGATCAGGCTGTCATAGCCCAGGTTGCCAATTCTCCGTTTTCTTATGACGAACCAGGCCTCTTCTCATACTCGGCAGCATGGCAGGGTGCATGGGATTTCTACGAATCATATTGGACAGCAAACCTTTGGGAGTTTGAGGAAGGCAAATACACCAAGGCTCTCAACTTCGGAAACAGATTCTACCTTGGAGATTTCACTGTGGATCTGGAATTTATGACCAGAACCTACGAGATGAAGGGCCTGTTCAAAGACGATTATACAGCTCTTGTCGCGCCATCGTACGAATGGACCTGGGGACGCGCCTTTGCAAAATATGGCTTTGAGCACATTTCAGATGAAATTCCTTATGAACTGGCATACGACAAGGGAAATTATATGTTCTACGGAGCCGGACTTGAGTTCTTCCCGTTAAAAGAGAATAAAAACGTGCGTATTCATGCCGCCTGGATGGGCAATACAATAGGAATAAGCACATTAGATATAGGCCTGACCTGGAAGATGGACGTCACAGGATCAGTCAGGAGAATATTCGGAAAATCAGACAACTAATCTACGACCCGAGATGAAGACTAACGAGAAAATCATTGAAATCAAAAATATAACCAAGAGCTTCGGCGACAAGCGCATCCTCAACGATGTTAGCCTATATGTAAAGCGCGGTGAGTTCCTTACTCTCCTCGGTCCGTCAGGCTGTGGCAAGACCACACTGCTGCGCATCATTGCGGGATTCGGTTCGGCTGATTCCGGTCAGATTCTGTTCAACGGCAAGGACATCTCAGGTGTTCCGCCGCATGAGCGTCCGGTGAACACTGTGTTCCAGCGCTACGCTCTCTTCCCACATCTGGACGTGTATGAAAACATCGCCTTCGGTCTCAAGCTCAAGAAGATGCCGACTGACGAAATTGACAAGAAGGTTCGCAAGGCTCTCAAGATGGTGAGCATGACTGACTATGAAGACCGCGATGTGGAGTCGCTTTCAGGCGGTCAGCAGCAGCGTGTCGCCATTGCCCGAGCAATCGTAAACGAGCCTTCGGTACTTCTTCTCGACGAACCGCTCTCTGCCCTCGACCTGAAGATGCGCAAGGACATGCAGATGGAGCTCAAGGAGATGCATAAGGAGCTCGGCATCACATTCATCTACGTTACCCACGACCAGGAGGAGGCGCTTACTCTTTCTGACACGATCGTAGTCTTCGACGAAGGTAACATCCAGCAGATCGGAACTCCTACAGACATATATAACGAGCCACAGAATGCATTCGTGGCAGACTTCATCGGAGAATCAAACATTCTCAACGGAACCATGATCAAGGACAAGCTTGTGGAGTTCGCAGGACATCAGTTTGACTGCGTCGATGAAGGATTCGGTGAAAATGTGGCTGTTGACGTGGTAGTACGTCCTGAGGACATATATATCATGAACAGACTTGAAGGCGCCCAGCTTACTGCGAAGGTTAAGTCATGCATCTTCAAGGGCGTCCACTACGAAATGTTTGTGGAGACCGACAAGGGTCTCGAGCTCATGATCCAGGACTACAACGCATTCGAGCCTGATTCGGAGGTTGGTCTCATCATCAGACCTGCCGATATCCAGGTTATGCACAAGGAGAGACTCTGCAACACATTTGACGCTGAGATTGTAAGCGAAAACAAGGTATTCTTCCTCGAGGAAGAGTGGGAGTGCGAACCTCAGACACAGTTCGCAGCTGGAGACAAGGTGAAGGTTGAGGTTGACTTCTCAAAGGTTGAACTCATCGACCACCCTGAGGACGGTATGCTTTCAGGAGAGGTGCATTTCCTCCTCTATAAGGGTGACCACTACCACCTTACCATCAAGACAGACGACGGTGACAATATCTGGGTGGACACAAACGACATCTGGGACAAGGGAGACCTTGTGGGTATCAACATAGCTCCAAAGGACATCAAGATAGTTAAGGCCAATGAATAAAAGAAGCACATGGGCACTGCCATACGCGATATTCTTGGTGTTGTTTGTCGCGTTGCCGCTCATCCTGATCATTCTATATGCATTTCAGGATGGCAGCGGTCATTTCACATTTGCAAACTTCGTCAAGTTCTTCACCGACACTGACGCGATCGAGACCTTTGCCCTCTCGCTTGAGGTGGCGATTGAGAATACGGCCATCTGTATCCTTCTCGGCTACCCTGCCGCCTGGATCCTGGCCAACAAGAATCTCAATAAAAGCGCAGTCACAATCGTGCTTTTCATCCTGCCGATGTGGATCAACGCCCTCATGAGGACACTTGCTACTGCTGAGCTCTTCCATATGCTTGGAATCCAGCTCGGTAAGGGCACCCTCATCACAGGTATGGTATATGACTATCTCCCGTTCATGATTTATCCGATCTACAACATCCTTGACAAGATGGACAAATCATACGCAGAGGCTGCTGCTGACCTTGGAGCAACGCCTTGGCAGGTATTCTGGAAGGTGCAGGTTCCGCTCTCTATGCCCGGAATCATCAGCGGTGTGATGATGGTGTTCATGCCGACTGTCAGCACATTCGCTATTTCGGAATTCCTCACAAACAACAAGATCAAGCTCTTCGGTACCATCATCCAGGAGAACATCAACTCATCGATGTGGAACTACGGTGCAGCCTTGTCTCTTGTGATGCTTGTAATCATAGGTATAACCAGCTTATTGCAGGACAATAAGAAAGAAGTCAGTGGAGGAATGGTATAATGAAGAAGTTTATCGCACAATGCTATATCTGGATACTGCTGATCGTGCTCTACGCCCCGATCGTCTTCATATCAGTATTCTCCTTCACAGAAAGCAAGGTTCTGGGAAACTGGACAGGTTTTTCCACCAAGCTATATTCAAATCTGTTCTCAGGTGACATGGCTGGAGGCAGTTCGTTGATGCAGGCCATCCAGAACACTCTGATCATCGCCCTGGTTGCCGCATCGGTGTCGACTGTCATCGGCACAATTGCAGCCATCGGAATCCACAACATGAAAGGAAAAGGCAAGCAGGCCATCACCTTCATGAACAATATTCCTATGCTCAACCCGGACATCATCACCGGTGTGTCTCTCTTCCTGCTTTTCGTGTTCCTTCACATCAGCCAGGGATATGTGACTGTCGTGCTTGCCCACATCACATTCTGCACACCATACGTGGTCTTGAGCGTACTTCCAAGACTGACCCAGATGAATCCGAACATATATGAAGCGGCTCTCGACCTGGGCGCAACTCCGTTCCAGGCCCTTCGCAAGGTTCTGCTTCCTATGCTCAAGCCCGGAATGATCTCAGGCTTCATCCTTGCCTTCACAATGTCGCTCGACGATTTCGCCGTGACATTCTTCACACGAGGAACCGTGGGTCTGGACACGCTTTCGACATACATCTACACTGATGCCCGCAAGGGAGGTCTTACACCGGAGCTTCGTCCGATGATCACAATCATGTTCCTCGGCATCCTCTTCCTCCTGATTGTCATCAACCTCAGAAAGGCGCGAGCAGCTAAAAAAGCCATCAACTAAAATGAAGAAACTACTCATAATACTTGCGGCCGCAATGGTTCTGTTCGGCTGCTCTGAAGACAGAAGCCAGTATCTTAAGGTATATAACTGGGCCGACTACATCGATGAAGATCTTCTCGATGAGTTCGAGGACTGGTACTTCGAGCAGACCGGAGAGCAGGTGGAAATCATCTACCAGACCTTCGATATCAACGAGACCATGCTCTCCAAGATTGAGCTTGGCCACGAGGACTATGATGTAGTATGCCCATCCGACTACATCATCGAGCGCATGCTTCGCAACGACCTTCTTCTGCCTATCGAGAAGGATTTTGGGGACACGCCTAATTATCTTGAGAACATAGCTCCGTACATCACAGAGCAGTTTGACCTCATCCAGGGCAACGGCAAGAATGCCAACGACTATGCTGTGGGATATATGTGGGGAACCGTCGGCATGATCTACAATCCGAAGTATGTTTCAGACGAGGATGCAAGAAGCTGGCATGCACTTCAGAATCCGGCCTACAAGGGCAAGCTTCTCATGAAGGATGCCTTCCGTGATGTGTACACTGCCCTTCTCATCGGTCTTAACAGAGAGGCTCTGGACGCGGGAATAAAGGATATAAAGACTCTGACATCAGACACATCAGCAGAGTCTATAGCAATTGTCGAGAACTACATCAACTCATTCAAGGATAATATTGCCGGCTGGGAGGCCGATTTCGGCAAGGAGCAGATGACCAAGGAGCTTGCATGGCTCAACATGTCATGGAGCGGCGATGCTCAGTGGGCTATCGATGAAGCCGCTGAAATGGGGGTTGATTTGAAATACAATATCCCGGAGGAAGGCAGCGTAGTGTGGTTCGATGGCTGGGTAATCCCTAAATATGCCCGCAATGTCAAAGCTGCAAGCTATTTCATCAATTTCATGTGTATGCAGGAAAGTGCTCTGCGCAATATGGATATGACGGGATATGTCAGCGTAATCGGAGGAGATGCCATTCTTGAAAACATCACAGACGAAGAAGAATATGAGGCGACAGATGCCAGCTACTTCTTCGGAGAGGGTGCAGATAGCGTTCACGTCAACCCTATCATGTACCCGTCGGCAGCCACAATCAAACGTTGCGGCATCATGCACGACGGAGCCACAGAAGACCTTCTGAAGATGTGGTCGCGCGTAAAGGGAGCCAACGCATCCGCATGGACCTACATCCTCATATTCTTAGTATTTGCAGGCCTTATAACGCTCGTTGTCATCAAATACACACGCAAGGCCTACCGACGCCGCAAATACGTCAGAAAACGCAGAAAATAGCCTCGCGGCTATTTTCTGGTCATTCTAATGGTAAAGTCACAATCGATACGCCAAAAGTCTCTAAATAATGTTGACCCTTCAAGGTCAATCATAAGAGTATCATTATCCAGCTTAAATTCAGCGTTATGTGCATTGCCGCCCTCTTCAATGCGCATCTTGTTTCCGTCTATCTCATAAACAAACCCAATCTCATATGCAAGAATATTTCCAGTAAGCGGGCTGAGGGTTTTAACATCAAAGGTACCACTACCATTCTTATCGAATGCAAATGACATTTCAGTTATAAAACCAAAATGAAGTTCGTTATAACTACTGACTTCGCCATCAGCCTCAACTATTCTGGAGATCAAATGATAAACATCCCATTCGCCTTCAAATGTTGGAGTTTCTTCTTTCTGGCATGAACTTAAACACAAAGCCATCACCATCATAATTAATGAGATTACTGTCTTTTTCATACGCTGAATTTTAAAAGTATTTTACATATGCAACGGCTTAATATTGATTAATGCTGGTGCATTAACATCATCAAGATCAAATTCTATATAGATGTCGGTTGGCTCAGCAAAACGGCCACCTTCTCCTCGCTTGCGAATAGATTTCCTTAAATAATATCCACTATATTCGCCATTGGGGAATGCACATGTATAGTGGACATAATTGTGTTCAATCTCTTCCCAACCAACAATTTTCCAAATGGTTTCACTTTGTCGTCTTTGATAATATTTATATTTAATTAATTCTGTTTTTCTACCATCTTGGATTACTATTTCATCATCTGGAATATCAGAGTCACCTCCTGTTTTTTGATCATCCCTAAAGTATACTAGTATTTTACTATCAGAATTTATCTGTTCGATTAAAATGTCATTATCGAGATCTTGAACATAAGTACATTCATATCCGAGGGATTGCAAGCAACTTTGTAGACCTACTAATGTTGTTGATACATTCGGTGAATTATAATTAGTGCTACTCAGTTCCCCTAATTCTCTAATTAGTAATGCGGCATCCTGATCGCTCATTTGACCCCAATTTAAAAACAAGGAACTTGTTGGCGAGGAAGCAAAGGTTAATGGAATAAATGTAGGATACTCAAATGAAGCAAGAATTTTGGCCAATAAAACTGGGCCACTTCCTGCATTTGTATTGATATTTGCAGAAGTTGTACAATAATTACTATATGGAGCATACTTGTGCCAAGCACCGACCAATGTCTCCCCTGATATCGTAACGCTTGTTGTGGTATCTACACGATTAAACACCATTTCATCATAGTCATTAGACATAGTGGAAGATGTGCTCTTCTCTTGTGACAACTCTTTTAAAATATTTTGAAAATACATATTAAAAGCAGTACTTTCTGTTTTTGTGCCATCAAAGTTACCACTTTCAGTCAAAATAAGAAGTTCTGGATATCTACGATTTGCAGAAATTAGCGCAAATCCTTGATTTTCGTTAAAATTTACAACATACATTAGGGTATCTTCATGAGACTGACTCTTTGTTGTCGTATTGTACAAAACTTGAATATTTCTTCTGTTTATCGTTCTAGAAGGAATTCCTGATTTGGTTTCTATTCCAAATTTCATTAGTGATTTTTCTGCTATGCCAATCGCTTCCTCCACAGTACGAATATTAGATTTGTGTTCTTGACTTTGCATTTCACCGTCATAAGCGGGGTCTACGATTGAAGTGCAAGATGCAGCCAAGAGACCAAGAGATGCAAGTATTATAAAAAATGTATTAATCTGCAGTTTCATAATCATCGTATTTTATAAATTAGACTCAATTACAAATGTGCCGACATAGGAGTCACCATTTTCTGTTGTGTAAACAACCTCATACCAACCAGACGTTGAAGATATCGGCAATAAGTGTTGAGAAACTGAAGATGAGTCAAAAGAGTCTTCCCAAAATTCTCCAGTCGTGCAGTTGGTTACAGCAAGATCAATTTCTCCAAGATCAGCGAAGACAGAAGTGCAAACGACAGAGAGCATACCATTATAATATGCCTGGATTTCGCTGAGGCTTCTGATGGGATGCGATGTGTCGTTCACTCTCTTAATAGGGATTTCTTTTTGAGGAATTGTTGGATTCTCTCCTCGCATTGGCAAAACACATACTAATGAAGCCAATGCAAAAATGAAAGTAAATAGTCTTTTTGCCATAATGATAATGTTTTGTTTTCAGCTACAAATTTATATGGAACGATTACAAAACATCGTAAAAACAGAGTGTTTTTATCTTACAGTTTTTCCTAAAAACCACATAGAAGTCATTGTAAATCAATAAAATAAAAAAGTGTAAGGAACATTTTTCTTACACTTTTTGTAACTACTTGAATTCCAACGTATCACAGACGAGATACACTTCTATTTTTTATGTCAAAATTTCAAGAAATTGATTCATATGCAGTGGATTTTGTTTCTCTATTTTTAGCCTAAGTCTTCTTTTGTGAGCGTATACATTATTCACGCTCATTTCAAGAAGTCGAGATATGGTGGTAGCATCAAAACCAATTATCAGATAAGCAAATATCGCAATGTCAATCTCTTTAAGCTTTGGCATCTCTGCACGTATATTTGTCATTATCTTGTCGAGGTCATTATCTAGCATGCGCTCAAATGCTATACGGTTTTCTGAGTCATTCTTAACTTCATTGATTAAAGCTACAACTTTCTTAAAAATCACAGATTCAATATCAACGCGACCTTCTGATTGATGATATTGATCAGATAACTTTCCGATTGTCTCGAAACGAGACTTATATAATGACAGATACCTTTTCTTTAATTCAGAGTAATCATTCCTTTCAGATTCTTCCAACTGATGCTTAATTTCTTCTGCATACTCTATAAGTTTATTTCTTTCCTCCTGATGTTTTAGGATACGTTTACGAACATTAAAAAATACAACTAAAAAAATCAACGCAAAAGAAACTACAATTGCTATAGACTCAAGGCTTTTAACCTGTAGTTTATATTCAGTCGCTTCCAACATTGTTTGGTAGTATCCACTTTGATAATTAGCCAGGGATTCTGAGAGAATGTTTTCTATGACATCGCTTTGGCTTTTATCTGTAAGCTCATTATATTTTGCTGCTGCCTCATAATCTTCCAAAAGCACTGAGATTCGTAGTTTCCAAAAATTTGCAACTAATTCATCTGTGATTTTGATTGAATCTAAGATTTCTATAGCTTTTCCTTTTTCATTAAGTTTATATAAGGAAAATGCCCAAGCCCATAAATCCTTTTCCTCCATTATTTCTGGACAAGTATCGAAAACCGTTCTAAAATTCTTTTCTATTTGGGTGTAGTTTTCATGATTTAGTTCAATCATCGAATGATTTTTCCCTAAAAGAGATAGAAAAAAACAATTATCTGCAACCTTTGAATTAACTATAATGTCATCATACACATCAATAGCTTTGACATAATCATCGACATTGTGATAAGAGACTGCTAAACAATATTGAGAATGACGAAGAAACTTTTCGTAATTTAAAATATGGAAGATATTATAAGCCAAACTAGAATAATACAATTCTTGATTGGAGTTATGAGTTCTATTATAAATTTGAGATTTTGCAAAATATATCATTCCCAAATAAAGACTGTCGCAGCCCTGCGCAACTCTCTCTGCTTTTGAAAACTCAAGAATGGCCTTGTCGTATTCATGATTATAGTAATAAGATTTACCCAAATAATAGAGCGCTCGCGCACGGTTGCTCTTGGATCCTCGCTTCTGATAATAGTCAACAGCCACCATAGCAATACTATCGTCAGGGACATCAATATAATTCTTGTCAAGCGCCATCGCATGGAGAAGTGCGTGGTGAGCCTTGTTCCTATGTGTCACCAGATCTTCCTTGTTCATGGATTCCAGCACAGAGAGAGCGCTGTCTGGGCGCTCCATAATATATGACTCGACGTCTTTGAGAGTTTTGTTGGATTCAATGGCTGTGCAGGAAATCGCACAGAGGATGATCATTCCAATTGAAAACAGTCTATTCATAGGATGCAAATTTTATCTGCAAGATACGGATTTTTATCGTGTAATATTATAACTTTGCACCAAAGATCGAATAATTCAATTCATAATATCCAAACCCTATCGTCGCCAACTAAACTACGACATTATTTTGGCGATACTCCTTTAAGAAGAATTAAGGAAAGTCGTCAAACCATAATGATTTTGTAGGTCCTTGGACCAAATGTTTTCACACGACGGCTTTCCTTTTATTTATTACTTGAGCTAAATCTGATTAATGCGCGAAGATAAAGCCGAAGTAGATGCGAGGGCCTATCGGCTTGTTAAGACCATCTGAATTGATAGCAAGAAGCCAGTCAGCCTTGAGGGTCAGCCTAAGAGCTTCACCGACTGCATATTCCACTCCCACATACGGATCTATAGCCAGAAACGGCTGTTTGTGCAAGACTGTCTTGGACTCGAGTTCCCAGTCGTGCTTATCTCCTTCAAACATATAGAAGGCTGTTTCCATTCCACCACCAAGGGTTGCGCCTACGTACGGAATAATTTTGCCTTTCTGCCAAAAGAAATCCGCAAGAAGTCCTGTCCAGAAGAGCTTGTTGTGGCTGCCGCTCTCGGCAACGTTGCGTATAGGCGCTGTTGAGAAATATCCCTCAAAACCTGCCCTGAAATGATCTGTAAGGTGGAGTTTTGCACAACCGCCTATTCCGAAGGTCGGACTGCTGATGTTAAGATTGAACGGATTGTCGCAGCCGAACTGGTATCCGCTATGAACCATCATTCCACCGGAAAAGCCTTTGATCGTCTTGTTGTCCTGAGCAGAGGACAATGTGCTGAATGCCATAAACAATATGGCAACAAATATTTTGAGATATTTCATAGTCTATCGATTTAGTTCTTGTGTCCAGGTCCCTTTGGAAACCATCCTTTTCGCACACGTTCGCGCTGCTGGAACACCTCAAGAATGCTCCAGAATGATGAGAAGGAGGTGACGCCAAGGATTGTGGAAAGAATCAAATGGTGGACAAGCAGGGATGCAACCGCAAAGACAATTCCTGCAAATGCGAACAG
>JAEIGA010007931.1_pt1 | contig 16126 bp, 10 predicted proteins | sample 9270691 | NCBI WGS metagenome assembly JAEIGA01 (sample SAMN17057246, study PRJNA624740) | gut metagenome | biome: biome; isolation source: fecal sample | host: Bos grunniens | place: China: Xizang | collected 2019
AATCTTTTCTTTCAGAATATTCACAGCCTTCTTGGCAGAAGCTCTGCCTGGCTTTTCCGGCTCTGCTCCTGTAAGGATCTTTTCCTTGAGCTCCTTGAATTCCGCCTCCTTCAATGATGCGGCCTCATAACCGCTATTAGTGATTCTGGCCACGCTTTCCGCATTGAAACTCAGCATTTTTACTCCCATCAGATCAGGACTGATGAATATGTCGCATTTCTTATGATAATTCTCAAAGTCCTTGTCAGTTATGATTTCCTTCAGCTGCTTGATCTGTGAGAAAATAGATTTCAGTTTTGACGGATCACTTTCCAGACCAGGTGACATACTGACACCGATAATGTAATCTGCTCCTATCGCTCTGCACTGGTCAGCTGGGAAATTGCTTACCAGACCTCCGTCAGCATAGAGTCTGTCGTCAATCTTTACAAGGTCAAAAAGGATCGGAATGGCCATTGACGCCCTTATGGATTTAGAGAAGATTCCCTTGTTCAATATGTCGGCTTCACCGTTGATCACATTGGTTGCTATACAAAGGAACGGGGTAGGAAGGTCGTTGAAGTCTACCGGGTCCGAATAGCCTACAGAAAGAGAATTGAAAAGGTTTATCAAGTTGTCACCCGAAACAATACCAGACGGCAGTGTGTTCTTGAAAGAACTTGTTTTGATCTTTTCTCCCATAGCAAACGGGACGTTGACGAGATATTTGCGACTCTCGTTTTTCATGTCGTAGCAGACCTTCTTTCTCTCAACCTTGTTGCTTATGAGTCTGTCCCAGTCTACTGTGCTGATGAGCTCAAGAATCTCATCAGGAGAATAGCCTAAGGCATACATACCGCCGACGATTGAACCCATGCTTGTGCCGGCGATATAATCTATAGGTATTCCTACTTCTTCAATGTATTTAAGTACGCCGATATGTGCTGCTCCTTTTGCGCCACCACCAGACAGGACAAGTCCGATTTTCGGACGTTTATTAACGGATGTGCTGTCCTGTGAGTACAATGTGCTTGATGTGAATGCGAACAGTATCATAGACAACGCACAAAGTAACAGTCTTGACCTTCTCATAAGCGATAAGAATTAAGTTTCATGTTTAAACGTACGAAGATAGCAATTCCTTTTGTTCTACTAAAATTTATTAATGGAAAATCATGAATATCGACATGTTGCAATCATGAAAATTTGTTAATTTTGCACGATTGTTAATGAATATCTGATTCATATGTTTATAAACATTTAAGGTATAATTAAATAAAATCTGAAATGAGTACAACAGATAAAAGTTTGAAGGAAATATTCGATTATTCGGCAGAAGATGCCAGATTCATGGAAATGGCTATCAATCTGTCTGTCGATAACATTGATACGGGTGGCGGACCTTTCGGAGCTGTGATTGTCAGGGATGGAGAAGTGATAGCTACGGGTACTAACAGAGTGGTGCCCAACACAGATCCTACAGCTCATGCCGAAGTCATGGCCATCAGGAATGCATGCGCTAAGCTTGGAACATTCCAACTGACAGGATGTACTGTATACAGCTCGTGCGAACCATGCCCTATGTGTCTTAGTGCTCTTTATTGGGCAGGAGTGAGCAGAATATGCTATGGTAATACCAAGGATGACGCAAAGGCAATCAACTTCGATGACTCGTTCATCTATGACCAGCTTGACCTGAAATACGACGAGCGTTCTATCAAATGCGAGCATTTCATGCGTTCTGATGCACTGCGTGCTTTCAGAAAGTGGGAATCAAAAGAGGATAAGGTAGAGTATTGATCGATAGTTGTTCATGAATATATTAAGAACCCTGAGATTTCTGCAGACAATTTCCTGTCTTTCCATTATGGCAGTTTCATGCTGTGTAGAGGAACCCGAGCCTTTCGGTGTAACTCCAACCAAGGCACAGGTGGAATGGCAGAAGAAGGAATATACTATGTTCGTCCATTTCGGACCAAATACCTTCACAGGTGTCGAATGGGGCTCTGGTCAGGAGAAGGCAGAGATATTCAATCCATCGGCTCTTGATTGCGGACAGTGGGCATCAATAGCCAAAGCTGCAGGAATGAAGGGAATCATCCTCACTGCGAAGCACCATGACGGATTCTGCCTCTGGCCGAATCCGCTCAGCAGTCATACAGTCGCGCAAAGCACTTGGAAGGATGGCAATGGTGATGTTCTGAAAGAACTCTCCGAGGCTTGCAGGGAACATGAACTGGGATTCGGCATTTACATCTCTCCTTGGGACAGGAATGATCCTCACTACGGAACAGATGAATATAATGATGTCTTTGTAAAGACTCTGGAACATGCTCTTGGCAGCTACGGTCATGTGTTCGAGCAGTGGTTTGACCGTGCCTGTGGTGAAGGTCCTGATGGCAAGAGGCAGGTATATGACTGGCCTTTGTTCAATTCGACTGTCCACAAGATGCAGCCGGATGCCGTTATATTCAGTGACTACGGTCCGGGTTGCCGTTGGGTTGGAAACGAGTCCGGATCTGCCGGCAGAACTTGTTGGAGCACCATAAATGTCAATGAGGATTTTATGGGGCCTCCACTGAGCAGGAGGGATATGAACGAGGGTGTCAAAGGTGGAAATACCTGGGCAGCTGCGGAGACTGATGTATCTATCAGGCCCGGCTGGTTCTGGAGAGAAAGTGAAAATTCAAAAGTCAAGTCCTTGCAGCATCTCTTGAAGATATATTATGAGAGCGTCGGACGAAATTCGCTCCTGCTTCTTAATGTCCCTGCTGACACAAGAGGACTGATTCACGAGGCGGATTCTCTCAGACTGATGGAACTGCGTGCAGCTTTGGATGAAATATTCAGTGTGGATCTTTCTGCTGGTGCCAGGGTAGAGGCGGACAATGTCAGAGGCGGATCAAGACGTTTCTGTGCTCAGAATCTTTTGGACAGCGATTATGATGAATATTGGGCCACTGACGATGAGCTCACTACAGCCTCATTTACTGTATTCCTGCCGGAGGCCAGAACATTCAATCGTGTTCAGCTTCAGGAGTATATTCCTCTTGGTCAGAGGGTTGAGTCATTCTCTATTGATGCACTGTCTGCAGGCGGCAGCTGGGAACGTATAGCAAGCGAAACAACAATAGGTTATAAGCGCATTGTACATGTTCCGACCACTACAGCTACTGCTGTCAGGGTAAATATCGAAGAATCCCAAGCCTGTCCTGTACTTAACGGATTCGCACTGTTCATGGACGGAATCTACACCAGCCATGAAATGAGCAATGTACCTTCTGGTGAGGTGAAATCTGCCTCAGAACCATTAGTCGCCGACTTGGGTGCTGTGACATCGGTACGAGGCTTTGTCTATGCCCCTAAGGTGGATGGAAATGATGGAGTGATTGTGGACTATCAGGTAGAAATCAGTGATGATGGAATATCCTGGTGTCCGATATCACCTGTCAAGACATTCGGAAACATAGTCAATAATCCTGTATCTCAGGAAATTATATTCACTCATTATATTGACACCAGGTACTTGCGACTCATTCCTCTTCGAGTTCTTCGGACTACAGACAACAGCAATTCCGAAAGCTCCACCTACGGCGTATCGGTGTTTGCCTGCATGCAATAACTATAGGTTTCAAATCCCTTAGACTTGCAGTACATTCAGGCTGTCATGAGTATGATCAGTCCGCTGATTCCGATATAAGTATATACCAGATAGGTGAATAACCTGCCGGGGATTCGTCTGAATGCCCAGTTACCTGCGATTACTCCGATGGCAAGACCGCCTAAGGCATAGAGGTAAGTGGTTCCTACTGTCGGTGTGACATATCCGTTATATGCTCTGACTATCAGCATCGTGATGTTTGTAATGACGGCATAGGTCTGAATCATACCCATATAGTGGTTCTTGCTTGGTTCAGAAACTACGAGATAAAGAACGACAGGAGGTCCGTGCATTCCGAAAAGGCCACCCATGACACCACTTGCCGAACCGGTTCCGAGAAGCCATCCCGATGTAGGTCTGATGAATTTCTGCAGTTTCTCTTTGAAGAAGCTGAAGTAGAGGCTTAGAACTATGAGCATGATTCCAAGAATCCTCCTCATTGCAGGGCCTTCTATCTTGTCGAGCATAAGGATTGCAAAAGTGGAAAAGACTACAAATGCCGCTGTCATTGGAAGAAGCCTTTTCCATGTGACGTATTTCACATATTGTATCATCACGACAGTTGCAGAGGTCAGAGAAAGCAGACCTGACAGGGTCACAGCTTCAGCATAGGATGGCATCAGAAAGGGGAGTGCGGTCATGATGAATATACCGAACCCGAATCCGATTGTCCTTTGTATGAAACTTGCTCCTGCCGCAAGGAAGATGATGTACAATATATTCTCCACTGATGCGTCATATTGAATCAGTGCAAAGTTAGTGATATTTCATCAACTTGGTTAACTTTGCACAATCAAGATATGTTATATGGATACAAACTCTCGCGAGAAGTCAATATACAGGGTAACATGGATTGGAAGTATAGTCAACTTCCTTCTTTTGGTGTTCAAGTTCGTTGCAGGAATTCTTGGCAACAGTTCCGCTTTGATTGCGGATGCCGTGCATTCCTTGTCGGACTTTATAACAGATATCATCGTATTGGTCTTTGTCAGGATATCAGGCAAGCCTGAAGATGAGGATCACAGATATGGTCATGGCAAATATGAAACTCTTGCAACAGCCCTCATTGGTGTCGCTCTCTTTGCTGTGGGAGTCGGTCTGCTTGTAAACGGTGCCACAAAAATTACTGATGTCATCAATGGAGCAGTACTTCCGGCTCCGACCTTTATCGCGTTGATTGCAGCATCTGTGTCAATAGTTTCTAAGGAGATATTATTCAGATATACTGCAAGAGCAGGAAAGAGCCTGAATTCTCAGGCCGTGATAGCAAACGCATGGCATCATCGCAGCGATGCCTTCTCATCGATTGGAACACTCATCGGTATCGCCGGCGCCATCTTTCTCGGAGAAAGGTGGAGGATACTCGATCCGGTTGCTGCCATTGCAGTCAGCGCCTTTATCATAAAGGTTGCGATTGACCTTATAATGCCTTGTGTCGATGAACTTTTAGAACGCTCATTGCCTTCAGAAACAGAAAACAGGATTCTCGAGATTATTGCAGAATTCTCTGAAGTCAGCTCTCCGCATCATCTTCGTACCAGAAGGATAGGTAATCATATTGCCATAGAAGTACATCTTCGTATGGATGGCCAGACCTCTCTGGTGGCGGCACATGCTGTTGCGACAATGGTCGAGAAACGACTGAAAGAAGAATTCGGTCCCGACACGCATGTCGGCATTCATATGGAACCTGTCAAAACAGAAGGGAATTTGTAAAATTTATCTATATTTGCAGCGTGGATTGCATCCTGTGATGACAGCCACTTGAAATATATATTTGCAGGGGTGCCCGGTTGACCGTGGCTGAGATCATACCCATAAACCTGATCCGGATAATGCCGGCGTAGGGACGCAGAATCTCATTGTACATATGTGCTTAGCACTATGTCAGCCCCTTGCATAAATGTGCATACATTATGCGAGGTTTTTTGTTTTTTGCAGCGCTCAGTGCGCTGATCCCTTTCTCTGCACAAGGTGTGGAGAAGGAAGCGGCCGATCTTAAGGCCGAGAAGCTTGACAGTGTTGTCGTATCATCTTCACGTGCAGGACGCAATACTCCTGTGACATTCACAATGGTAGGGAAGGAACAGCTGCAAAGGTCTAATCCTTTGAATTCTCTTCCCATGAATCTTGCCTTGCAGCCGTCAGTGGTTTCTGTCAATGAGGGTGGCACCGGTCTGGGATACTCGAAACTGACGGTCAGAGGCACAAAAGGTTCGCAAATCAATGTCACTCTTAACGGAATCACGCTGAACGACGCCGAGTCCCAGGAAGTCTTCTGGGTGAATATCCCGGCACTCTCATCAATGATATCAAGCGTTCAGCTTCAAAGAGGACTAGGTACATCTGCCAACGGTGCAGGAGCATTCGGTGCCAGTATCAACATGAGTACGGCATCTGTCAGCTCGGATCCTTTCGCAAGTGCGGAAATGTCAGTCGGTTCATATGGTACATTTGTTAGCACCCTGTCTGCTGGCACAGGTCTCATGAAGTCAGGACTGTATTTCAATGCAGCCTGTTCGCGTGGAGTGACTGATGGTTATATACGCAATGCTTATGCTGATGTACATTCTGCAATGGCAGTATTGGGCTGGATGAAAGGAAGAAACTCCCTCCGCCTGACCTATCTCATGGGAAACCAGAAGACCGGCATCACATGGGAAGGAATAAGCCTGCAGCAGTATGAAATCGACAGACGATATAACAGGGCCGGAGAATATCACGATAGTTTCGGTAATGTTCATTACTATGATAATGAAACAGATAACTATGCTCAACACCATCTTCAGTTGAATTATACCCATTCATTTACTGACAGGCTTGCATGGAGTACAACCTTCAACTACACAAGAGGTGATGGCTTTTATGAAAACTATAAGGCCGAGGCAGAATTTGCGAATTTCATGATGAAGAATCCTGTAATTGAAGGTGTGGAATATTCATATGGTGATTTCATAGTACAGGAGGCCCTGGCAAATGATTATTATGTCTTGAACTCGGATCTGAGGTATAATCATAAAGGGTTGAGCCTTACAGCAGGATTGAATCTGTCGAGGTATGATGGAGATCATCTGGGAGATGTGTTGTGGAGTAATGTTCTCGGTGATTCTTATGATTATGACAGTCACCAGTGGTATCTCAACCGTGGACTTAAACATGAGGCGAACGCTTTTGTGCGTGCAGAAATGCTCTTTGCCGACTGCCTTACAGCATACGCCGACCTGCAGTACAGGGGAGTGTGGCTGAAGATGGAAGGACCGGAAGATGATGGCGTATCACTTGATTACAATGACAACTGGCAGTTTTTCAACCCTCGTGCTGGCCTTTCGTGGCGCATGAATCAAAATTCACGCCTCTATGCTTCAGCAGCTCTTGGGCATCGTGAACCTGGAAGAAGCGATATCAAGGAATTGATTCTTGATGCAAACAAGGCCTCTTCCGCAGGAGCGGAAAGCCGTGGTGTCGACATAAGGCCGGAGAAGATGCTTGACATTGAGTTGGGTTATGAATTCTCCACAGATAAATTAGCTGTCTCAGCCAATGTCTATCTCATGGAATATTGGGATATGCTTCTTGAAACTGGCAAGTTAAGCAGTGTCGGTTATGCAATCAAGGAAAATGTACCTCGAAGCTGGAGAAGGGGAGTGGAAGCCGCTGCAAACTGGAAACCATTGTCATGGATGCAGGTTGGAGGCAACCTGACTCTGTCAACCAATAAGATACGCAGTTACACCGCTTATTATGAGATGTACGATAATATGGATGAATGGAACTATCTCGGTCAGCATAAGGTGGATTTCTCAAATACAGATATTCTTATGTCACCATCTGTCACGGGAACAGCGTCTGTGACATTCAGACCTTTTGCTTCATCATCAAAATCATTGAGATCAGCTTATGCAACTTTGAATGGGAAATATGTAGGCAGACAGTATTACGACAATACTTACTCGGAAGAACGTTGCATCCCCGCATATTTCGTAAGCGACCTTTCTCTCGGTTATGACATTCCTCTACGTCGCAGGACAGAGCCTGATCAAGGTTCCACCATCGCATTGTCATTACATATCAATAACCTCTTCAACCGAATGTACTATGCGGATGCCTGGGTCTGGAGGGCATACTTCCAGCAGGATGACTTGTATTACTCCGACACTGGTATATATCCCCAAGCTCCCCTGAACTGGATGTTCAAGGTAGCCTGGAGATTCTGACACCTGAGAATTTCTAATCGATAGTCTTGTCGATCGAGAATCTTGTAATCTTGCGTGATGTGTTCTTCTGGAATTCTACATCACGCAATTTTACTCTCTTGACTGATTTGTATGAAGGCATTCTTGAATTAAGGAGCTTCACCTCGTTCTCAAAATATTCCTGAAGGTTGGTGACTCCCTTGTCGGCAAGAAGCTCTGCGTCCGGGTAGATTTCAGCAACGATAGTGATCTTGTCCTTCTGTACGCGGCTTTCACCTGCATAGACAACAACTTCGTTGACTCCTTCCACCTTCTGAAGGTCGGCCTCGATCTCCTCCGGATATACATTCTTTCCGTTTGAAAGGATGATGAGATTCTTCTTTCTTCCTGTGATATAGATCCATCCTTCTTCGTCAAGCCTTCCGTAGTCACCGGTGTGGAAGAATCCGTCCTTGTCAAATACTTCGGCAGTAGCTTCAGGATTGTTATAATATCCAAGCATCACATTCGGACCCTTTACACAGATTTCGCCTTCACCGTTTTCATCAGGATTGTCAATCTTGACGCGACATGCAAGAATTGGGGTTCCCACACTGCCGGGTTTGCGGTATTTGTTTCTGTTCGCTGAAATCAACGGTGCGCATTCTGTGATTCCGTATCCGTTAAGAATGGTAATGCCGAGAGAATCGAAGGTCCTGATGATTTCTTCATCCAGCTTTGCACCTCCGCAGATTACAAGCTCCAGCTTTCCTCCGAATGCGGCAAGGACGCTTGAGAAGAGTTTCTTTCTAAGATCTATTCCGACTTTTCTGAGTCCGTCGCTGACCTTCATCATTGCCTTGAGCAGACCTTCCTTGCCACTCTTTCGCGCAGTCGCCCAGATCTTTCTGTTCATTACCTCAAGGAATGCAGGCACAAGGATGAGATGTGTAGGCTGCTGCTCGCGGATTTCATCACTGACATGCTTCAGTCCGCTTGAAATATAGACCTCGCAACCCTGTGAGAGATGGCCTACATAATTGACTGTAGAACCGAACGTATGGTGAGGTGGAAGAACATGGAGTGTCTTTCTTGTGATGTCGAAATTATACATTCCGAGGGTCATGTCGAGACAGATATTTGCCTGAGAAAGCATTACACCCTTTCCTTTTCCTGTGGTTCCTGAAGTGAAGACGATGGAAGCAAGGCGGTTTACATCGATCTTGTAGTCGTAATATGAATTGTCTCCGTTCCTGTAAAGTTCCGCACCCTTCTCTTCAAGTCTGGCAACAGAGGTGAGAGTCTTGCTGCCCAAAAGCTCCTGATCCATATTACTGTCATTTTCAATAGACACAAGAAGCTCTACAGTTTTCAGTCCTCCATTCTTAAGCAGTTCCTTGATCTTGTCCTCGGCTGTCTTTCCATAGATGACTGCCTTGCAGGCGGTCGTAGATATGATACCGTCAATATCTTCGATAGGAAGCTCCTTGTCAACCGGTACTGTAACCGAGCCGATGGCCATAACTGCGAAGAATGAGCAGCACCATCCATATGTGTTTTCACCAACAATTGCGATATTCTCCTCCCTCAGCCCGTGAGCGATAAGTGATGTAGCAAGATGTCTGACATCATCACGCCACTGTGGAAACATTACCTTCTTGACCTCCTTGTCTGTAGGCTTGTCCTTATATGATATGGCAATACTGTCTGGGAAATTCAGTGCAGCCTCCTCTACAAGTGAACGCATGTCGTCAATGAATGTGGTCTTGTAAATCGGATAGTTTTTATTCATTTTGATAGTCTTTAGTCTGTTTTAGTGTTAATATATCATTGCGTCAAGACGCTTGAATATGCTGTAACGAAGCTTACGGAGTCCCTTGACCTTTTTTCTGTTCTTTGGTGCGGTGAAGTTGCATGTTCCGATGAACTTCATGAATAGTCGCATATAGTTCCATGCAATAAGGAACATCAGAGGGAATGCAACAAAATAGCCTAGTGCCCACCAGAAGCCTGAAAAGATCCAGAGGAGTATTACAGGTATGATAAGGCATACAGGTATTGTGACCAGAGCGCTGACAGCAACTCTGAATGAGCTGACGAACATCTGGTCTTTGATCATTTTCTTAAGGAATATTTCCGGTACCAGGAACAGAAGCGCTGTCGGGATCATGGAAACTATGAAGACAGGAAGGAGGATCAGCAGTCCCAATCCTCTCAGCAGAGCGGCTTCAAGGTGTGGATTATGTCTGAAAAGCCAGTCTCTGATGTTCAGTTGCCTTATTCCGTCCATAAGGGTTTTGATATCCTTATAGATTGACTCCATCTCTTCAGGATTCTTTGCATATGCGTTCTGCAGATCGTTTACAAGATTCTGGTCAGAGATGAGTCGTGAAGGAAGGTAAGTCTTTTTGTAGCCATGCTTTCTCGCATAGGTCTTGCCATATTCATTTTCACGAAGCCAGTCGATCTGGTCGTAATGCTCGATGTCGTCTACATGGAGCATCATCTCCTTTATTGTGCTGTGGACTAATGAGTTGATTTCCATCATTGTCGCACGAGGCTCTTCCCGGTAACGCTCATAGTATGGTTTCAACGATATCGGCTTGCCGAATCTGATGAGCATTTCTGTGCGGGCATGATAGTAATTCGAGTAATGGTTGCAGGATGGCAGGATCATTACATCCTGTTTGAAGTCCATCTTTTCTGCAGCAGCAAAAGCGATTCGAAGATATCCGAGCTTGAAGGTTCCTAACCATCGCTTGTCCTGATGTCCACCTTCCGGATAGAGCATCACTGTTTCGCCTTCCATAAGTGCTTTGCCGGCATCTTCAAATGTTTCCGAGTTCTTGCGGACGTGAGCCAGGCCCTCATATCCCATTCGATACGCAGGAAGAAGACCCATTGCACGAAGAGCCTTGTTGAATATCGGATTATTGAAGACATTCGCCCTTGCAAGAAAATTCATCCTTCTGTCTGTCAGCTGGAGACAGACACAGAGCGGGTCGTTGAGACAGTTCTGGTGATTCGATACGATTACAGTAGGGGTTCCGTTTACCGGCACATTTTCCAGCCCCAGTACGTGCTCCTTTTTAAAATACAGTCCGGAATTCACGAACTGCAGATAGGCACGGAATGCCTTCAGAAAGAGAGAATGATCCCTCGGGTTGTTCTTAGTCATGTTAGGTTGGTTTAGTACGTTTGTTTCATGCTGACCTGTCATCAGGTCGCATCGGTCGGTCTGTTTATTCCGTCGACCAGATATTTCTTGTCTCCGATTTCAAAATACACTCTTTCTCCATTGCCGGTGAGATAGAACTTGTATTTTGTGCGGGTCTTGGTATTCATGAAGTTGCCTGAATGTTTCCTGCCGACGCTGGTTCCACCGACTCTGATGATGTTGTGGTTTACTTCGTCAGGCACCGGATAGAAATTCGCACCTGACATGTCTATCTTTTCTTCTCCGATTATGTATCTGACTGTCAGAGTGTTTCCCTCCAAAGTGTTCTTTACCGGAATTGAACCGAGCACCAGAAGAACGACTCCTGCTGCAATCAAGACAGTGGCAATTGCTGTTACTCCCATAATCCGTTTCATGTTTCTAAATTCATTAATGCTTGTAAAGTTATCAATTTCTCGCGATATTTGTACCACTAAAACTGATATTTATGACTTTTATTGACTGGTTCATTGTCGCTCTGTTCCTTGGAGCGCTTATCCTTATCGGATATCTTTTCTCTCGCAAAAACAAGAATATTGAGGATTATTTTGTAGGCGGCAGGTCTATGCCGGGATGGATTGTTGCCATTGCAGCCACTGGAACAGCGATTTCCGCAGGAACGTTCGTGGGCTCTCCAGAGCTTGGATTCAACACCAATCTCACATATCTTTTCAATCTTCTTGGTGCAATCGTCGGAGGTCTTGTTGTAGCAGCACTTCTGCTGCCAAAGCTTTATAACGCAAAGACAATCACAGTTTACGGATTCATCGGTGACAGATTTGGAGAAACAGCAAAGACCAGCACTTCTGTCATGTTCCTGCTTGGACAGCTGTTCACATCAGGAAGCCGTCTTTTCATTGCTGCCATTGCAATCAGCGTCATCGTTTTCGGTAACATCCAGTTCCAGTTCATGGTCATCAGTATCATAATCCTCGGAATCATTTCGACATTCTATACAATGATGGGAGGAATCAAGGGACTTCTTTACATCGATACATTCCAGACCCTGCTGATGATCTTTACAGGTGTCGTAGGTCTTATCCTTGTATATCTTTCACTTGGTGACATGACATTCTCACAGATCTGGCACAGCCTTACAGAGGGCGCAATGGTCAAGAATCCTGCTGCAGCAGGTGTGGCACCGGGATTTGCTGCCGACGGAACCCTTCAGGGCTGGGTGAGCGGAAGCAAGGTACAGATGGTGGACTGGTCACTCGATCTCAGCAAGCCATATACAGTTCTCGGCGGACTTATCGGTGTCGCTGTATTCAAGATCGCGATGTTTACTACAGACCAGGAGTTCGTGCAGCGTCAGCTCTCTTGCAAGGATGTACGCAAGGCTGGTGAATCACTCGTGGTTTCACAGCTTCTGGCAATCCCTACAGTGCTTATCTTTCTCTGCATCGGATCTCTTCTTTTTGTCAAATATATCAATGATCCTACGATAGAGGGCGCTCTCAGCCAGGGTTTCTTCTCAGATGCAAGAGACATCTTCCCGCAGTATATCAAGAACCATATTCCTACAGGACTTCGCGGTCTAATGATCACCGGTCTTCTTGCTGCCGCGCTTTCAAGCTTCAATTCAGCTATAAACTCAATGGCTTCAAGTTTCGTGGCCGATCTCTATCTTCCATTCAAGGCTAAAAAAGGACATGCAGTCAAGAGCGATAGCGATCAGATAGCATCGTCACGTTGGATTGTCTGCCTTATGGGAGCTGCTCTTACAGCTTTTGCAATCCTCACCTGTGTGATGCAGCAGTCATCTGGTCTTAACCTCGTAGACTTTGCAACCGGCGTGATGTGCTTTGCATATGTGGGTATGCTCGGAGTCTTCCTTACAGCAATCCTCACAAAGAGAGGTAACACAAAGAGTGTCATCGCATCGCTTGTTGCGGGTATCCTTATCGTGATTCCGCTCATGTTCCAGAAGGAGTTCTTCGGTGCAAATTACATTGCATGGTCATGGTGGTGTCCTATCGGAGGAATCATTACCACAGCCATCTGTATGCTGGGCCGTCCTAAAAAGGCATAATCATGAAACGAATCTTTCTTGCAGTCCTTACTGTCGTCATCTGTCTGTCATGTTCCCGTGAACTTCCTCTTCAGGAGCAGATACTGGATGCATACAATTATCCAGTCAGACCGGGGTATGAGGGTAAGAACCCGTATTGGAACAAGTTTGCCAAGAAGTTTATGTATGCTCCTGCCTTTGATTTCAAGGCAGTCGAAGGTGCAGTTTCCTATATATATACAGTCACTCAAGATATTCAGGAAGGAGCGAAATCCTGGATATTCGAGGCAGAGGCACCGAATCTTTCACTCTCACCTGTATGGAAGGACATAACTATAGGCGATGTCATACTTAAAGTAGAAGCAGTCGACAAGGATGGCAAGGTACTGGACGTGGCAGGAGAAAGAAAATTCTATCGCGACTCACCGTTTACACCGCCTTATCATGATGCGGTAAGAGATTATAAGGAATCTGCAATCCTGGCACTCATCTGCTTACACAACATGCCGCAGATCCAGAACTGGAAAAACGGGCCACTTCCTGACATGTCATATAATCTCAACACTTATGCATGCAAGATTATCGGATCGACCATCAGCATGGAAGTTCTTCTTTCCAAGCTCTGTCCAGAACTGAGAGAAGATGCTATTCTGATAGCCGAAAATGCGGCGCGTTTCCTCATTGATCAGAGCAGGCCGGAGGGAGATCCTCTCGCATTTTTCCCACCTACATATTACAAGGACCTCATTACCTCGGCAATAGACCGTAACAAGGGAAAGACCATGGCAATGGAAGCTCTCACAGCTGCGAACGCTTTCCTGGATCTGTACGATGTCACAGGCAGACAGGAGTATTACGATCGCGCCATGATGATAACGGATACATATGCGCGCATTCAGGCTGAAGACGGCTCATTCCCTATAAAGATGGATTATGTTACAGGTCAGCCTGTGAATAATGTCAAGGCTCTTCTTCATCCTATGTTGGAGTATCTCCAGAGACTTGAAAAGCAGTACGGCATCACAAAATATGATCAGATGTACCGCAAGTGCGAACAGTGGATGAAGGATGGTGCTCTTAAGTCATTCGACATGACAGGTCAGTTCGAAGATGCAAGAATCGTCGGCCTCGAGCCATATGAGAATCTTACAAACTGTACAGCAGCTCCTTATGCAACCTATCTTCTTGGCAAGAAGGATATTACAGAAGAAGAACTCACTGACGCCAAGGACCTTATCAATTTCTGCGAAGACCAGTTCGTCTATTGGGAATCGACTGAAACCAAGTATGGAGTCAAACTTTATCACACGCCACATGTAGTCGAGCAGTACAGATACAGAGTCCCTATCGACCACAGTGCATGCAATGTTGCTAATGCTTGGCTGAGTCTATATGAAGTTACAGGCGACCGAATCGCATTCATGAAGGCCAAGGCAATGATCGATAACATCACCATCATGCAGGATATAAATACAGGTATGATACCGACTTACTGGAGCAACTTCCTTCAGGCAGAAAACTGGACGAATTGCACGCTCCTCTCAGTGCAGACCCTCCTCAGGATGGATTCAATAGTGAAATAGAACTATGCGCAGACTGATATTCTTACTTTTCCCGTTCCTGATTCCGGCAACCTTGCTTTCAGCTCAGAATCTCAAAGATGAGTATAAGGGAGTATACAGAGTATATGATTTCGATGCTCCGAGGGTAAATGCACCGGCTCCGAAAGGTTATGACGTTTTCTGTCTCAGTCACTATGGACGTCATGGTTCCAGACTTCTTTATAGCGAAGCTGACTATGACTCTCTTTACGTCGTTCTGAACAGAGAAAGACTCACTCCCTATGGAGAGCAGGTAAAGGAAAGATTCATGAAGAATTTTCCTTTATACACAGGCCGTGCGGCTGATCTCACCGAACCGGGCAAGGAGCAGCATCGAATTCTTGCACGAAGAATGTGTGAGGATTTTCCTCAGCTTTTCAGAAAGGGTTCTGCCGTGCACGCTGTAAGTTCTGACAGGTCTCGTTGTTTCATGAGCATGTACAATTTCCTTGACGAACTCAGAATACACAGACGTGATCTTGATATCCAGGCGGATTATAGCACTGCGCTCCTGAATGTCATCAAGAATCAGAACGGAACAGCATTCCCGATAGGCGAGTATATAAAGGAAAACTACGATCCCAAGCCTCTTTTCGAAAGACTTTTCGCAGAACCTGAGACTGCTATGGCGCGTACGGATGCCCATACTTTCGGACAGAAGATCTTCTATTATGCATCTCATCTGGACGGTGCCGGCCATAGTGATGATTTCTGGGATTCAGTCCTGACTGAAAATGAGATAGCTGAGTTGTTCAAGGTGGAGAATGAGAAGTTCAGCTACAACAGAGGGGCGCTGCTCCCGGAAAATGTAGTGCTGGCAAGACTTACGCTAGAGTATCTTATCAATGTAGCCGAAGAAGACATATCATCAGACAAGACTATGGTCAGATTGAGATTCGGTCATGATACAGTGATCATGAATCTTATGTCTCTCCTCGGACTTCCACCGTTTGACAAGACCAGAATCAGCAGTTCTTATGTGCCGATGGCCTCAAACATCCGTCTTGTTCTTGCCCGCAACAAGGCAGGAGATGTCATCGTTAAGGTCCAGTATAATGAAAGCGACATAATGCCATGGAAACCTTGGAGCGAGTTCAAGGAATATTGTATGGAGCGCATTAACTGGGATCCAGAACGCAATAACCTGCTTGAGAAGAATTCCGAATATAATCCTATGTTCATCGCTCACAGAGGTCTTCAGTCAATGGGTCCTGAAAACTCATTCTCTTCTTTCAAGGCCGCAGCCGAGAAAGGTATGTGGGCCATTGAAACTGATTTCAGAATGACAGCCGACGGTCATGTTGTCTGCCTTCATGACAAGACTCTTGAAAGGACTACAGACGGAAAGGGACTTGTTGCAGATATGACTCTCGCTCAGATCAGGAAACTTAAGGTTAAACCTGTCAACACCAAGACAGTAAAACCTTTATATGACTATGATCAGATTCCTGAGCAGGATAAGGCAGTGCCTACTATGGAAGAGTA
>JAEIGA010007932.1_pt1 | contig 16126 bp, 11 predicted proteins | sample 9270691 | NCBI WGS metagenome assembly JAEIGA01 (sample SAMN17057246, study PRJNA624740) | gut metagenome | biome: biome; isolation source: fecal sample | host: Bos grunniens | place: China: Xizang | collected 2019
ATCGTCTGATACGCAAACAATTCTAAACATAAACACTGAAGGAATCATAACTTGACCAGTATACCAGTATGCGTTGTGTGATGCTGTATATGTGGATCCGATCGTATAAGGAGTCAATTCAGGTGATCTTGCACAATAATTCAGTGTCACCCAACTGTTTGTTATTTTTGTTGTATCTGTTGGGCCTTTAGGTACATGACCCTGAATTAACACAAATCTTACAGCAGGAGATACCAAAATTCTAAATGCTGCTAGAACGAGCAAATGATTTTGTCCTGCGTTATTGTAATGGAATATATTGTAATAATCCGAAGATGTATAACTACTATACATGCCTGTTACATCATGATAATAGAATTGTTTAGTTACAGTAGGACGTCCATCTATTTCTTCAGATGGAACAAATGTTGTACCATTCTTCGCCGTAAAGTATTCCCATAACTTATCACCAGTAGCTGCACCGGATACACCACCTATAGAAGATGTATTCAACAGAGAATTCCTAGATGACAATATACCATTCAACTGTGTCTGTACATTACTGGTTACACCATCTAAGTAACCTAATTCAGTTGTTGTGATGTTTGAAGATGCTATGATATTTTTATTAGCATCCGTAACAACAACTGCATTGGCTGTTCCAAGAATCGATTTTCCATCAACGTAGCCTTTTGTGGCAGCATCTGTTGTTTCTGTTGGTGTAGCAACGTTTGTTATCTTTGTACTACCTGCAGATAAGTTCTTTACTGTAGCAGAACTGTTAACAGTCAGAGTACCAGGAACAGCCACATTGTTTGAAATAGTTATAGTGCCTTGTGCTGATTCGATAATACGAGAAGTATAATCAGCTGTTGACTGATTATAATGGAAGTCGATAAAACCACCATTAGTACCTGGAGATTTTAGTTCGATACAACGTGCATCTAAGACGAACACATTGTTGATTGAATGATCAGCCATATTAACCGCTGCATCAAACTTACTTCCTTCTGTACCATGAATGGGACCTGTGATACCATTAGTGAACACACCATTCTTAGCATATATACCAGAAGTGCCATTAAGCAAACTACTCTTAGCTAGATTAGTCCTATCATTCTCAGTACCAACTATAAGATTAGGATGACACTCAACTGTATCGATAGGTGTTGCGTGTCTTCTTATAGACAGAGTGTATCCAGCAAAAGAAGGTAACGACCAAGATGCGTCATCCCAGGGTTCCTGTGTGTTTGTGATATAGTTAGTGGTTTCACCATACACGGTGGTACTTTCATTTGCTGTATAATAGAACTGATACTTATAACTAGAACCAGATACTTGAACAGCTTTGATATAAAAGTTGTACGTGGTGTTTCCGGATGTTGTTGTACGAGCGTATACATTTTTATACACGTTTGATGAACGTGTGCCTACAATAGTGTATAGTCCTGATGCGAGCTGTTCCACTCCACTAGCATTTTTGAAAGAGACATAACAAGCACCGTTGTAATACCTTCTCAATCCAATAAGTCTTGCTGAAAAATCACTCTGTTGTGTATCATAAGCCTGATCATAATGGAAGTCGATATGACCACCTGTATTTATTGAAATAGGTTTAATCTGATATCCAACGTGATCGGCAGTGATAACCTGTTCTGTGAACAACCCAGATGTTCCTTGTCTAGCCAGTAGATTCTGCCCAAGATATGTGTTGATATTGGAAGAAGTTAGTGTTATGTATGTAACATCTCTCTGACTAGATGGGAATATCTCAATAGAAGAAGTTTCTACAGCATTACTACCTATATGGTGTGCTTGTAGAAATTTTGTGGTTTCCTTACTCATAGTTTTCTCCTTGTTATAATAAGAATTAAACCTATAGGATGACGATTTGCTATAGGCATATCAACTCCATCCTATGTAATTATATGATACAATTTAAAACCACTTTTGGAGGTTTATCATGCCATCACATCATTATGAATCTCTACCCGTACGTCAATGGGTTGAGGCTGATTATCCATATGTTGTAACGGGAACTTATAAGCTACATGCTGCTGATGCTCAGAATACAGTTATTTACATTAATCATTCTGAGGGAAAAGCACCTTGTATGGTATATGCTCATATTCAGTCTCATGCTAAGGGATCAGGAAGCGGAGATACAGAACTTTCATCTGGAACTAAAACTACATTTTGTTTTGCATCTGTTCCATTGGTTAATGGTGTTGCTTCTACTACACAGATAGCAATTCTTATACCAGATGTAGCTACATCAGATGCAACTGTGATCAGATACACTATGTTGTTCTTTGAAGGTGTTGATGAAACACAAATAACACAGCCTTAAGAACTATTTTATGAGATAAATCATGCACTCCTTAGGAGAACTAGCATGATGCTAGTTCTCCTAAGGAATCCTATTTTCAAATTTTGAGGTAAAACATGAGTACTGTAACAGATGCACTTCCTATTAGTAAGAAAGATATAATGAGTTTGTTGAATGCTTTTATACCAAAAGGTATGATTGCTTGGTTTGAGTTAGATGAAGCTCCTGAAGGTTGGGCTATTTATGAACCATTAATTGGTAGATATCCATTAGGTTCTACTGAAACTCCTGGTCAAACATTAGCATCCGCTATTCCTAACATTGTGGGAACGTTTGTTGGTCAAACTCCTATGGAGGGTGACATCGGTCCTTATAAAGGAGCATTTGAGCCAAATATGGATAGCTACGAGCATATAAACAATTATGGGTCAGGTGACTACTCGCGCATTATCAACTTCGATGCGAGTAAGTGTAGTAACGTTTACAACAATGATGTCACTGAAGTTCGTCCTCCATCCGTGAGACTACTTCCTTGTATTAAACTCTGAACATTTTATGCAATGTAAATTAGGTTTATCATACCTCTGTAAGTAGCATTGCTACTTACAGAGGTATGATATTTATTATTTATAAAGGAGATTAAATATGCAAAATACATTTCCAGTGTCAAAAAAGGATATGGACCCATACATCGATAACTTTACCAATCACATTAATGCGTTAGGATCGTTAAGAAATATGGTCGAGTGGCGGCCGTATGGTACTACAATAGAAGGATCATCAAAAAGAACGTTAACATTCACTGGATCTAACAATAAATCAATTACCATCGGAGATAATCTACCAGAGAACGAAGAGAATGAGTATGTGAGATTAAGGTATGTTTTTATCATAAAATCAAAATGGTGGGATGAAAACGACAACAAATTACACACATACTACAGAATCTGTGGTTTGTCACAAATTTTGATCAAATCTAATGGTGATGCTATTACAGCACTTAATTCAGTATCAGAAAGTGTTCGAAATACACAGCTACTTATCAACGGCAATGGATGTGAATCAGAAATAGTAGAGTATAGTGGTTTTAAAATAGTGTTGTATAATTCAAGAGGATATACCGATGACAAAACTGCTCTTTTGGAAGATCCGGATGCTGCTACACTGACTTTGATGAAAAACTTCCCAATATATGAAGAATACTATCCATTCTGTCACCTATTAGGTACCGATAGCACAACTGACATTACAAAAGATATAGTGTATGCGTGTATATCACAGGTTGTTTTTGCTCGTAGAATGATCGGTAGGGATAATCAATTCGTAGGATTTCCTGATTGGTCTAACGCGAGTTCTATAACCATTACAGATGCCACTAGTGGGTATACTTTCGTACAAGACGGGTACTTGCTCGCACATGTATATCACAATCCAAATGGTACTACTAATGATTATGCCTATGAAAAATCTATATTTGTAAATGGAATAGAAGTTGGAAGATCAGTACAGCTCGGTACCACCGGAAGCTCCTATGAGACTGTGTTTGTTCCTGTGTCGATTGGTGATTTTGTAACTGTAGCTAAACGTATCAACAATGTATATACAAATATCACTTATCCAACCGATGGTGGTGCAATGGATAGGTTGATGTTTATACCATTTAAATAAAGCTATTCTATAGGAAATATTATCATGTACAATTGAAGACGTTACTCGATACAATATACGTCGTTTTATACCTTGTAAATAATACAGAACATAGGAGGTAGCTTTGAAGCTACCTCCTATGTAGTTTATTATTTGACTGGATCTCTTGACAAATTGTAAATAGTTAAAGCAACAAGATCATCATGTTTAGGCATAACAGATCCGTTTGTATGAATATATCTGTTAAGACTGTTAAGATAATCATTGACTTCTTTGTTTGCTTCTTCTGATAAGATACCATTGACAGATACAGTATCACCGTCAAAGTCAGCCCCGAGTCCCTTCAAGATACTCGGATGCAATACAGCACTGTCGATAAATGGTTTATTGATTACAGGATATTCAGGAAGCATGTGTCCACCTTCATATTCTTCTGTGTACACACGAACAGTTCTTCCTGGATTTGTTGAGATGATATGCGCTTTACATGGAACATCAGATCCGATTTCAATAGCAGGGTATCGTGTTACAGTAGCACACTTACCCATTGTAGCACGATATGTTGCCATGTACAACATTTCACAATACGTTAAAGGACGAAGTTTATCAGGATTGAATACAACACCTCGTTCTTTGCATTTTGATATGAAGTTACTTGCACTTCTAACAAGTGTTATACGGTTTTTATCATCATAAACCAGCATCAACCAAAATGGTTTTTCTTCTTCACTCATAACAGTAACAGGTTTGAATCTAAACTCCCTATCTCTAAATAGAGAGATTATCTTTTCTATACCTTCACTTGTTATGAATTTGTTTTTCTCATCTTCTGTAATTGGTTGATAAACAAGTGCATTGTTCTTAGGATCAATAACAGAAACCTTGTCGGAGAATTGAGAAAAGACATCAGAGAAGAACAACTGTTTTAAGTTGTATATAACTAAAGGTTGATACATCTTAGATGCTTCAAATAGAGGAATCTTAACCTCATCCATCTTAAGATAAGTTGGATCATTTGGGCTAGATGCATTCATATCAGCAGGACTGATGACATTACGAGTACCAAGAGCTAAGTTACGAGAACCATACTTTCTCTGGAAGAATCCGTATTTACCTTCGATCATATCAAAAATGAAATCGTAAAGTTCATTTACCTTTTTCTGTATAGCAAATCTAACACAGTCAAATAGATCGGATTCAGATCCTATGCTAGGCATAGCTTGTGTGTAATTTATAAGAGATGCGTAAATTTTGTTGATACTATCAGAAGCTGGTTTACCATCTTCTATTGACATATCTCTTAACCCAGCAGGCATGACTATACATTTTTCAATCATGCATCTATCTCTGTATTTTGTAACAAGATCTACTTTATCATTTTGTGTTACAGAAGCATTCTTCTTGAATTTAATCTTCTTGAAATTGTCCAAAAAGAATTTAAATCCAGTCCCTGCTCCTTCATCATTTTCGGAACAAGATACAAGATCTTGTTCATCTTTATCGAATTTTGCATAAGACTTACCAGAAAGCACTTGTCCATACAAAGCTTTCAAACGCAATAAATGCCCATATATAGTAGGATGGAAGACTGTTGTACGTAGGTCAATATATCCGTATGTGATCAGTCGATCAGTAGATCCAATTTGACCGAAGATATCTTCAGAAAAAAGTCCTTGACTATGGAATTCATTAGACGTAGCTTCTTTGATGAACATAGTCGTGACTTGTTTACAGTTGTGATCATGGATGAACCTTTCGACATCCATAAGTTCTATGTTGATAGGAAGTCCCATATTGTTCTCCTTATATTTATTATGTATAGGATGCCAGAACTAAGAAAAAAAGAAGGCACTCAATGTGCCTTCTTGATAGTTTAGATCAACGTAATATTATCACGTGTGATGTGGAGGATATACTCATCGAAATCTCTATCTTTTTTGTAGACATCGATTTGGATTTCATATCCATTAAGGCTTTTGCTGAAAAATGCTTTGATGTCGATGTCGTAACGGTGTTTAGATTCCGCATTGACGTATGATCCACTGTGACGACAATCTCCAATCAAGCTCAAGAATGCAAGGGACATTTCTCTGCGTATGTTGAAATGATGATTGATCGATGTGAGTATGTCGTCAGTACTTTCAACCAATGCTTCTGGTAAATCTTTATCATAGTTATCTTGTACTGTGTTTACAAGTTTGATCATGATAAAATTCTTGATGAGAGCGACGGATGTTTCGTTGATGTTTTCCATGGTAATATTCCTTTTATTTAGTTGTTAAGTTTAAGTACCTTGAATCACTGATGTAATATATAAGTTCATTATCTTGAACTGCAGTTATTTTTCATTAGTTAGAACTATGATGTACAATATGAAACATAACCAAATTTAAGGAGAAATATACATGAGTTTGTTGTCAGAACTTGATATCCAGAATTCTGGAGATTTGATGAATTATAACACTGGTACTTTATTTGACCTTGCTACAGGTCGATATGTTATTGGTATCGATGGTAATTGGTACATCAATGGTGGATATGCACCTCATATCAACTCTATTGTAGGACCAAATGGTGCTTTTAAATCAACCATGGCAAATGCATTGCTTATGAGATCACTTGGTATCTATTCGGATGCAGAAGCAATCATTGAAGATACAGAAAACTCTTTGGATAAAGACAAACCGCGTGCCATTGGTATGTCTGAAGATCTGTTTGATGCTACCATTGAAGATCGTATTGTCTGGCTGAAAGGCATCGATTATAACCTTGATGAATTACACCAGCTCATCAAAAAAGTTTGTAACAAAAAAGAACTTCAGAGAAAAGAATACATTGTTGATACTCCATTCTTCGATCCTCTTACAGGAAAAGCATTGAAGATGTGGAAGCCTACTTATGTCTTCATCGATAGTTTAACTGAACTTACTGCTGCAACTGAAGAAGATATGTTAGAATCTGAGAAAGCAAAGTCAATCTCAGAAGCTAATACTTTGATGATGGCTGATGGAAACAAGAAAACGGTATTCATACACACGATGAGAAGATTGTGTCAGAAATATGGAATTGTTCTTGTGTGTACAGGACACTTCGACAAAGTTATGCAGATCGATATGTATAATCCAACTCCTAAAGATACAACTTTCTCTCCTAAAGATTGGAAGACAAAAGGATGTGGATCTAAACTTAAGTTCTTGGCTTCCATCTATGCAAGAACATCTGCAGCACTTCTTCTCGATAGTTCAAAAGAACCTCTTTATGCATGTGGAGTTGGACCTTCTAAAGATGTGTTGGAAATCTCACTTACTCTTGAGAGATGTAAGACAGCAAATGCAGGCGAGATGCTTCCGTTTGTTGCAACTCAGTCTCTTGGATTACTCAATACTGTTACAAATTATCATTATCTGAGATTACATGATTACTTTGGTTTGAATGGTAACAAGATGAAACAACAACCTTTCTTGATACCAGATCTTACTATCTCTCGTAATACTATCCGAGAACTTGGTGAATCAAATTACCAGCTTCGTAGAGCATTGGAGCTCGCAGCACAGTATTGCTATATTCGTAATAACTGGAACACACAAGATTATCCTGTCAAGTTTGATATTGAACCTCAGAAGTTGTTCGATACTCTTAACAGTGATAAAAACAAGAATGTTATTTCTGATATTCTTAATTCCAGAGGATATTGGACATATTCTAAAACAGAACATCCTTACATGGACTTGTTTAAGGTGTTGGAACTTGCTGGAGCAAAAAAATAAATCATATGAGATAAGAAGTACTAGAGTGTTCCAATTGGAACACTCTAGTACTTACTATATTTAGATGAAAGTTACTTCAATCCACCAACATATCGTAATGCAGGATATCCGATCTCTACATCATGATCATCACAACCACCACAGGATTCAGCCATATATGGTTGGGTTACGGGTTTATTATCTTTCACAGGTTTACACTGCTGGGTGGAGTGGGCTGAGCCCCCAGTCTTACGTGACAACAATTTACCGAATATATCGGACACTCCGTTTTTCCTTCCCATAGTTTTGTCCTTTCTCATTAGTTGTGTTATAGTTGGTGGGTTAGAAACAACAGTATATATTGGTTTATCAATATAACAAATGTGTAATATATATGCTTATTTTTATCAACTTTTGAGAAGGCATAGACTTGCCATCATATGAACTTAACTATATAGATTATGTGGGTAGGTTTTACATCCACATATCTCTTATTGAGCAAATATAAAGGAGTGATAAATTATGGGACTTCCTGTAAGCAAAAATCCTCTTCTCACTAAGTGGAGTACTATTTTTGATATTCTTCGAGATAAAACAGAAATTGGTGAAGAAGAGATACAGCAGATGTTGGACTCGACTGGGTTCACTGTAACTGCACTCTACGAGATGCTCGGTCTTACTGCAAGTAATGAAACTTCCAATGACTTTGTTCCAGTTGATGCATCAGCAGACCCTTCTACCATTACTGATAATGGAAGTACTTTGGCTAATGTTCATCAATTCACTGCGAATGGTCCACTTCTTGTTCGTAATGCTGAGAATCCTAAAAAATATATCATCAACCCAAACTACAATGCTGGACTTGAAATCTTGTTCAATGGACAGGAACTCATTGGAGAGAATGGTGAAAAAGTTGGTAAGATGATCACAAAGATCGACCTTGCTGGTACAATCACTGCCATAGGTAAAGGGAACGGTCTTGTCAAACTACAGGTCGGCGACAACATGAACTCTTCTGGATGGAATATTGTTGATGGTAAAGGATCTGATGGTACTGTACCAGATTTTGCCACAACAAATGGACGTGCTCCAGAAGATGCAGGTGCGTCATTTAGTATGGGTAATTGGGCAGTTGGTTCTTCTGTTCCATTCACAAAAACAGCAAATGTCACGTATACATCTTTTAAAACTAAGAAGACAACCGATACTGAAGTTAAAGAATACAAAGTTTATACTTCTGACGCTGCCGGTAACACGGTTGTTACACCAACAGCTGCTAATATCAAGAACATGTATGAACGTGATGGGTATGTGCATTTGAACGATGGAGATAACGTTTGGACTATCACAGTCTATGGACCTGATGGAACTACTGTTCTCCGTAAAGCAACGATCACTGATAAAGTTGCGATTAAATATTCAGATAAAACCATCAAACCAACTGATGCTATTGATAACACAAAAGATACTTATGTAGGTTCTCAATTGGGAACTGTAGTGTATTCTACAGGATCTAATGGTATTTCATCATCGGTTGATAGCAGATGTCCGTTCCAGGTTGAATTCAATTATCCTTCAGCTGTTGGTGCTAGACTTGTTCGTAATTTTACGATCAATCTTGAACAAATTGTTCCAAATGGTGATAGAGTTAAAATAGAAATAACTCTCAATGGAAACACTAAATCACAAACATTGTTTTACCTTCAGGGAGCAACCCCTGCTGTTGCAGATTTGACACTCTCTGTTCAATCTCCTAAGTATGTGCACTATTCAGGTGTTAAATATATTGCAGCTGGTTCTACTTTTGCGCTTGAAACATCAAATACTGCTATAACAAACTTGAACAATCAGCTTGGTGTAGGTTCTGGGAATAAATTAGATTTCAGCGATAATTCAGCCAGAGATGGAAGTGCTATTGCATTGTTCAACACTTCTACATATGCAGATATTGCAACTGGAGCATTTGGTGCTCCTTTGAAAGACTCTGGGACTGCATGGAATAATGCTTGTGGATATCTTAAAGACGGAATTAGCATTCTTGGAAGTAAGTATATCACAGATCCTGCTATATCTGTCATTCCTAAAAATGCTTTTGCAAATGGTTCTTCTATCAAGTCAACCCTTGCAAAACATCTCGTGAACACATACTCAAATTCATCAACTGATCTCATTGAGAATTTCGACTCAGAAAATTACAGAATGACTGAAGCATGTGTTCTATGGACAGATAGTAATAAATCGACGTCATTGCTGACATCTGGTAATACAGATCTTCAGGTTATTCCTGGTATCGGTTTGATGTATCCTAGAAAAGATTACACAGGATTTGTTCCTTCAGCTTTGAACTATTCTGGTTGCTCAGGTGATCGTTCCTATGTTCGTTTATTCAAGAAAGCAGGTTCATTACCTGGAGGTACATTGGCTTTCTCTCACGATGCTTCTATTAAAGCAGGATTGGATGCCGGTACCATGCGCATTTATGGTAGTAAGAATGGAACCAAATGGTTTGATATTTCTTATGCTACACCAGATGATGCTAATACTCTTGGTCAGGCAGCTTCGGTGTTCAATGCTACGAGTAGCAATATAGTCTTTTTGTGGAATGATGGCGATGCTAACGGACAGTTCTATGTGAAGATTGTTATGAAGAAGGGTTTTACTCCCATCATCACAAAGATCGAATTGAAGTAAGGAGTAAATCATGAGTGATAAATTCTTAGGTAATCGTCTAAAGTATCATACCGCCTCGCGTGTAGGTTCTAAGGAACAAGATCCTTTGCTGAATGCTCTTAACAGAGACCAGCACACAGTTAATTACAAAGATGTTTGGACAAGCCCTACTGAAGACTTTCCGGTTAATACTGGAACGTATAAAGATACGACAGATAGTACTGGTGCGACAGATAATCTGATTGAAGTGTTCAAAAACGGAGCAACATCAGTTAACTTCAGGAATGGTAAGATTTGGACTAATCCAAATTACCCTGCTGTTAAGCTATATGAAGCTGTTGATATGCATCCAGTTGTTGGATCAAACGGCTCTGGTATTCTGTATCAGTCTTATGAAGTTCTTGATGGGGACGATATTCGTTTGCAGGACTGGGTGAGTCCGATGGCTGTGTTCGATCCTGTTAAAGACAAACCAGTTCCTGGTTATGCCGGTAAACTTGAGTTGAATCTCAAAGATACCACTACTTGGGTAGAAGTTCAAAAGACAGACAAATCCACCGCATCTGGTGTACAGGGTAGTGTGTGGGATGCTTCTTATGGTAACTGGGAGTTTGTGTATTCTGCGGGTATGGCTATTTTCAATGCCGATTACACACCAACCAGATATGCTAGTGCATTTGCCACAGACACTGAAGGAGTTGTTAAACTTCGCTGGACTGGATTCTTGTATACTGGATCTTATCTTGATAGCAATGTAGCTCTTCATGATAAACAGATAAAGAACATGTTTGCTGGTGCAACACTTCCTGATTCAACAAATATCAACAGCTACACCGTTACTGGTATAACCAGAATCACAAATTTGATCGCAGGAACAAAACCACCTGTTGATAACTGTGCTGGTTTTCTACAGGTTATGGATGTTGATCACGATGATGATACAACTACTGATAAGACAAAACGTAAGATCAGACAAATCATATACCCTGATAACAAGGATGATGCTACACCATACTCACGTGTTGGTATAGCTGATACTTTAACAGGTACTATCTCTTGGTCCGAATGGACACAGATGGGCGGTGGATCTTTACGTCGTGTTGTTGTTAATGGAACTGCATCACCAAAAACAATAAATCCGGCACAGAATAATGTTTTGTATGAATCGTTTGGTAACAATACCTTCGTTCTTCCAGCTGCATCTAGTGTTCCAGTTGGAACTAGAATTGGTATTGAACAATTTGTAGGCAAAGGTACTGCAAGTTGTGATGGGCATGAGCAAGTCCTAGAACAAAATGTTCCTATGGATGGAATGGTTGTTCCAGTAGTAGATGCTATTTCGTATATATTTGAATGTGCTATCGCTAATGATGGATCAACAAGAGAATGGATTCTTGATGTCGATCAGAACTTTGCTAATGCATTTACTGAGGTCAGATCTGATATAACTGATGTTGAAACTGATCTAGCAGAAGAAATAGCTCGTGCTAAAGCTAGAGAAGATGAAATAGTAGGTATGATATCTGATTCAAATGGATCAAATTCAGATAACTTTGATGAGTTGCGAGAAGAACAAAAGGTTTGGCATGCACTTAGTTCTGGTGTTATAAGACAGACTAAACATCTTCTTCACACATCAATAAGTACAATAAGTAGTACCAATACTACCAGACTTATTCAATTAGTTTCACCTTCAACTGATGATCTGTCAACTCCTGCGAAAACAAAAGCATTCATTACCAGTAAACCATACAACTTGTTTTACTACGACCTGATTGTATCTATTACTGCTACTGGTAATACCTTCAAACTTCCAGCTAATCCTCCATTGGGGGCTAAAGTTACGTTTGAACTTGCAAGTGGTTTGACAACAACTATTACAGATTCCGCATCTCCTGTTAATTCAGAAGAGTTTACAGCAGAATCAGGAACTATTTTGGTTCTTGAGTTCGAATTTACTCGCATTGGTTCTGCTAATGGATGGACACTTCTTTCTCTTGCTTGACAATTAGACATCGTATAGGAGTATCGTTTTGATACTCCTATACGTATTTTTATTTTCAAAAACGAGGTAATACATGTCTAAAATTTTATATCATTACGATCCAAAGACAGGATTACTTGTATCGTATTCCGAAGCACAACTTGATGTGAAAGCATCTACAAATAAACCTGTTTATGTTATCCCTCCCAACAGTACATTCGAGAAACCACCTGTTGTTAATCAACCTAACCGCGTTGCAAAGTTCAACACAAAAACTCGTTCTTGGACAACTGTCGATGACTATCGTGGTATGACTGTTGTTGACAAAGACACAAAAGAAAGAGTTATCTGGAAAGAGATTGGTTTTATCGACAACAAATACACATTTGTTGATTACGATGATGATATCAAAGAGTATATCATTTGGAATGGCTCTGAATGGGAAGTTAGTGAAGAAGGAAGAACAAAGCTTCTTGATGATATCTGGAAATTGAGAAAAGATATTAGAGAAGCTGAATGTGCTTCTGATCTTAACTATAATGGAAATATGATCCATGTTGATCCGGTATCATTCAACGACATCATGCTTGCTGCACAGGAAGCTATTTTGTCTAATGACCTGACAACAACAAAACGATGGGTGACTGCTGATAATGTTGATGTTCAACTCAGTGGTAACGATTTTATCGCTATTGCTCGTATGTTCGGCGAACGCAGACAGCGGCTGGTATACGATTCAAATGAAGCATGGCAACAGGATACTCAGGAAACAAATGAGTCTCTAGTCAGTATATTCAGAGAACTTAAAGAAATGAGAGGTTAATCATGGCTACACCATTCAAAAGTAAGAGAAGACCTGATAACGTCTCTGTGTCTCTTTCTCTTGATCAGCATGTGAGTTCGGATGATCCACATAGTCAGTATGTGTTAAAACGAGAACTTACAAGTGGTAATATCAATGTTAATGTTAGTACACTTCTGTCAGTTATATCAACAAAGAATGAATTGGCAGAACACACTGTTGTCACCACTCCTCCTACATTTGTAGAAGCAAGTCTTGTTAAACTTCTTAATTCTGAAGCACATGCTACAATTGATGAAAAATACACACTCGTAGATAATCGAGTTACTGATGTTTACAACGATTTGGATTCACAAATCAGTAGTCTGAACGCCTCAGTTAATACAGTTACAATTACTGTATCTGATATATTTTCTCAGTTCAGGAACCATGTGAGAGATGGTGAAAACGATGTAAAGTATACGCAGTCTGATGCACTGGGTGATGGTGGTGCAGTTGCAGCACACGTCGACAATGAAGGTAAGAACCTTTATGCTGCGCGTACTCATACTCATACTCTTGTTGGTCTCGGATTGAATGGAGTACACGAGTCTTTACTTACCTCAAATGTGTCATTGAGTACTCTGTTTGCTCCTTATGTGCACGATCACGATGATCGTTATCCAACTCGTAATGAATTAGAACAAGTTGGCATCTTTGATCATTCCGTTCGTTCTGGTGGAATAACCATTGATGTGGAGACCGACCAGGAAGTTATTTCAGAAGAAGATCTTAATTCAACTACATATCTAACCCAAGGTAACTATTATTTTGGACGTGATCTTGCTGTATTGAAGAATGGTCCTTTTGGTGTAACTGAAGGTATGTTGACGGTTTATTCAACATCTTTTGATGAATATCCAATTACTACATATCAGATGATGTATACTGACGATATGTCATGGAAACGTGTTTGTACCACAACAGCAGAAGAGGTTAGTTCTGTTGATCCAGATACTGGTGAAACTATAACATCGACACAAACTACTACATCATTTACTGATTGGATACCGCTTGTCGAAACAGCTCCTATCGGTTCATTGATGTTCAATAACGGATCAACGATTGTTCCTAAGGGATATATAGAAGCAAACGGTGCTGAAACTCGTGTATCGAGTTATCCCACACTTTGGAAGTATGTTCTAGAAAATGGAGCTCTGGTTACATATTCCGATTGGTCTACTGATATGAAAGGTTCTTATGGACTTTCAGAAACAGATACAACACGATATGTATCAACTAAAGTTGTATCAGCAGCTGATGTCGATAAAGTTTATGTTAGAAATGAGACAACTACTTCTGGTAAACATTTTGTTAAATTAACAAATTCAAATACCAACCAGTATGTTGGAAAATCATGTTCGTTTATTGATGCTTCTATTCTTGAGAACTATACGACAAATGAGATAGTTTTCAGACTTCCTATCCTTGGAGATAGGTTCCTTAAGATGTGGACTGCTAGTTCTCCATCTGATGTTGGAGCATATGAATCTGCTGGTCTTCCTAATATAACTGGTACAATAGGTCCAGTCCTTGAAGAAGGCGCTTATGGTTCGTATACTGACGGAGCATTCTACCAAACACAAGAAGCAGGAACTGGTCATGGTGGTGGATCAGACTATATAGTAAAAATGGACGCTTCTAGGTGTTCATCCGTGTATGGTAATTCAGATACAGTTACTCCAGAAAATGTTTCAGTTCGTGTTTTCATTAAAGCTTATAATGGAGCTTTGATGAAAGAAGATAGATCTGAATCTCAAATCAGAGACATCATTGCAGACCTTATAGGCACATATCAGTATGCTACAACATCAATACCAGGTATTGTTAGATTAGCAACGACAAACATAATGAATGGTGGTGCAGATGAACCAACACAACCAAGTGTTGTTACTGCAACGCAATTCTTAAACAAAGATAGAGAAAACGTTAAATATATTGATATCGATGGTACTGTTTATACACCAGTTAGTGGTACAGTTAATCTTCCTAAGTTTGCTGAAATGGAAGGAAATCGTACAGCTATCTTGACTATGCAAGATGACGAACATATTCATTGTACAGCACTTGAAGATACAACACCAGAGCAGAGATATTATGACTTTGTCATTCCTGCAGAAATTGCAGATAAATTGATAGACAAAGAAGAATCAGATATATTTGATTCGTGTGATATCAACGTTTCTCTCAAATGTATTGATGAAACTGGTAACAATGCATTCGGATATGGATTTGGAACTGTTATTTCTAAGCCTATGACTTCGAATAAGTCACTTAGAACAAGTGACGAATATCTAACAGCTCCATACACAGTTGCATTTGTTGATACAGTTACATATTCTGAGATTCGTTCTGGATCAAATGGTTCAGCTTATGTTACTCCAAAATATATCAAAACTAATGATTATATTTTTGAAGAAGGCAAAGCTTACTATACTAAACAAGGTTCTGATTATATTGCGGTTAGTCCAACTCCAGGAACTGAGATTCGTCCAGAAGGTAGTACCGAAGAGTATTACGAACAGTATGGTGGTGGAGAATCCGATAGCAAACGTCTTATCGTTCGTCTATATTGGCCTCTTGTTTGGTACATTAAGAAGCTCTTCCCTGCAGCAGGTGAAACTTCTAAAGTATTTCCTATGACTGATATTACTCTATCTGAAGTTGGAACTGCTATTGTACCTGAAGCAACCGTTCTTAATGCTATTGCAGGACAGATGCAATATTGGACTGCTATTGTTAAAGTTAGCTTGTAACATTATAACAGAGTAGAGGACAATATTGTCCTCTACTCTGTATATTCTTATTGTTCAAAAAAAGAACCACCGAAGTGGTTCTTAGTTTTTTAGTACCGGTACACAACAGGCGCTGGAACTGTGTAACGGTATACAGGCTGTGTGTATATAACACGAGGCTGATAATACACGGGC
>JAEIGA010007933.1_pt1 | contig 16126 bp, 15 predicted proteins | sample 9270691 | NCBI WGS metagenome assembly JAEIGA01 (sample SAMN17057246, study PRJNA624740) | gut metagenome | biome: biome; isolation source: fecal sample | host: Bos grunniens | place: China: Xizang | collected 2019
GTATGCATAAAAATAACTATTTTTAACTTTTAATTTCAGATTTAAAGATGCAAGTAAGCACTTACATTCGAAAAACTATTTATATGATTTTTTTTAAAGTAATAATTACATTTAAAGTGAATAAAACATTTAAAGAAGTGAAAATATGAGCTGGAGCGGATTTGTAAGAATGTTGAATGAATCTATAGAAATGTGGAACGAACTATACAAAAACGGTAATGTCAATCCTCAATTGACCAGTCAATATTATGGCTAAAGATTTTAATGAATTATTTTGATTTCATATCCTGTGGGCATTTCGGTTTGAAACGAATGCTTTAGTGCAATATCTAAAAACCAATGCAAAAACTGCAATTAGATTTAAACTAACATATTTCATAAGTAATATGGAATTTCAAATATTCATATAAGTTACCGAAAGAACAATCAGCCGACAATAAAATTATATGAAAAGTTAAATTATCAGATGATAGATAATTTCAGGCAATTCAAAGATGATGATTTTGTCGTTTTGCATGAAAAAAAAGAACTTAAAATTGCTTTTGAATTGATATAAAAAACCAAAAATAAAAAAAATAAATATGGCAATAAATTCATTATTCAACCATTTCAAGGACACTCTTTTTTTAAAAAAAAGAAAAGAATTAAATGATAAAAATCATTTAATATTCGTAGAATCCTTTGCCTGCATTGATACCGGTTTCACCAGCATCAATTTTTTCCTTAAGCTTTCTAGCTATTTTACCTTGAGTTGTTTCAGGGTCTTGAGATCTAGGATCCATAATGCCGATATTATATGCAGTTACAAGTCCTACAATATCTAAAATTTGGAACGGTCCGTTTGGTGAACCTGTAGCAAGTCTCCAAGTCAAGTCGATTGTTTCAGGCTCTGCAACTTCTTCAGCCCATAAAGCTTGTCCTGCAGATAGGAATGGAACAAGCAATGAATTAAGAACATATCCTGGTTGTTCTTTTAATACTTTAATAGGAACCATGTTGATGTCTTCTGCATATTGAACGATTGCATCAAAGTATTGTTGTTCGGTTCCAGGGTGCGGCATGACTTCAGCAGTGTTTTGAGCCCATATGTTATTTGCAAAGTGGAATGCAAGATATTTCTCTGGTCTTCCAGTGTATTCAGCAAACTGGCTTGGAAGCAAAGTAGATGAATTTGTAACAACAATTGTTTTTTCCGGAAGATGTTTTGCCAATTCTTCATAAAATGGGATTTTTTGATTAGGATCTTCTGCGATTGCTTCAATTACAAGGTCTGCATTGTCAGCTGCTTCTTCATAACTTGTAGTTAATTTTAAGCTATCAAATGCCTTTTGGGCCTGTTCTTTTAAAGCATCGATTTCTTCATCACTAAGGTCATCTTTTTTACTGAATCCTCTGCAGTATGCAGATTTGTCGGTTTTCATCTTTTCAAGAGTGCCTAAATAGATATTCAACAATCTTTCAAATTTAGGTTTTGCTCTTTCGATAGAACCTTCACTTCTTAACCAAACAGTTACATCAAATCCGCAGAATGCAGATTGATAAGCAATTTGACTACCTAAGACTCCTCCACCAGCTACAACAACTTTCTTAATATCCATTTCAATCACCAATAAATTTTGTAAATTATATTTAACAAAAGAATAAAAAAAATTAAATATAATCTATTGTATGCTATTATATTTTTTAGAATATTTAAAATTTTTTAAACAATCCAAAAAAAAATCTTTCTAATCATAATATTAATATGAATCTTTTAATCAGCTTTTGATTAAATAATCATGAAAACAATGAGATTTTTATGATTATTATTAATAATGTAGTAATTTATACTAATTTTATTCATAAAAATGATTTTTAAATTGTTATAAAGCAAAATAGCCATAAGAAATGTCCTCATAACATTTTTAAAAGAAGAAATATAAAGATTTTAATAGTTAATATAATGAAAATCTTATAGTTTTTGGAGTGAATGTTTCAATAAACATTAAACACCAGACAGATGATTTTCAGGATAAGGACATCATTATTTATGTGCCTATGTATTATGAGATAAAAGGAAATGACAATATGAGTATGAATAACAATGAAAAAGAAACAATAAAGGAAAAAATCAAAAAAATGTTTTCATTATCTGAGGACTCTGCATCTAATGATGAAATCCGCACACGTCTCCTCGATGGTGGAAAAGTCACCGGTACCAATATGTGTGTGCTTGTATGTGCAATGGTAATCGCTTCAGTCGGGCTTAATGTGAATTCAACTGCAGTAATTATTGGTGCAATGCTGATTTCACCTATAATGGGAAGTATTCTTGCTTCAGCATACGCAAGCGTGACAAATGACTACCCTCTGCTTCGCGAACATTTACTTGGTTTTGGAGTTCAGATTGCAATCAGTGTTACTGCCGCAATGATATATTTTCTTGTCTCTCCTGTTAAGGAGCCGACTGCAGAATTGCTGGCAAGAACATCACCGACATTTTTTGATGTACTAATCGCCTTTTTTGGCGGACTTGCAGGAATCATAGGACAGACAAGACAAGACAAAGCAAACACTGTTATTCCGGGTGTTGCAATTGCAACTGCTTTGATGCCGCCACTATGTACATGCGGATATTCTATTGCAAACGGCAGATGGGATATGCTCCTTAGAGCAGGATATCTGTTCATCATCAACAGCTATTTCATTTTCCTGTCCGCAGGAATTATCATGAGTGTTTTGAAAATCCCAAAATCTAAGGACTTGACTGAAAAAGAATGGAAAAGGCGTCGTTTCAGAATGATTCGTAATACTATCCTCATTATTTTGCCCAGCATAGCAGCACTTTATACAATGATGCTATAAGATATGCGGCTTAAAAGTGATAAGGCAATCGCAGTAGGGAGATTGGAATTGACTATTCTCATTGAAAAGACAAAGGACAAGTAAAAGGAATAATATGAAAGGGTGCTGACTCTTGCAGAGAACCATGATTTTAATGATAGTTCATTCCATAAAGCAGTGCAGGATACATATTATATTTTAAGAGCATAGTGTAATCGAATTAATGCACTGCTGTCAATACCCTGCCGAAAGGGTGCATGAATTCATTAGATTTTTTCAAGTCTATTTTTTAAATTCATTTAAAAATTCTTTAAACACATCAACAAAGACAGAATAATCATTATAAAAAACAAAATCATTATCATCAAAAATAAAGATTTCCAGATTTTCTATTATGCCCTTAAGAGGATATACATCAAATTCGGGAGAAAAATAAATATCTTCGGAAGATGAAACAACCAATGTTTTTGCTTTAATGTTGGATAACTTATCTTCTACATCAAAGTTTAATATGGCATCATTTCCATATTTCAAATCGTATATATCCATAAATAATCCTTCATCAACAAAGTCATCCATTAATGCATCGATTTCAAATTTGGTTAAATTTTGAAATATTTTTTTAGAAAAATGTTGGGAATAGATCAATCTATTAATTGTAACCATGATTTTAGATAAAGATTCGCTATATAAATCATCATAATAAGCATCAGATGAATCAATAATTGAATCTATAACCCTAGAAGCAATATAACGATGCCCATTTGTTTTAAAAGAGCTGCTGGTGATAATTAAAAATTCCATTTCATCCGGATATTCACAAGCCCATGTATATGCCTCATAACCTCCGGAACCGACACCAAAAATACCGAGAACATTGGTTATGTTAAATTTTTCAACTAAAAATTTTCTTTTAAAATCAACACGATTTTTTATAGAATAACTGGGAAAATCGTATTTTAGATTTGTAGTAGATGGAGAACATGAATTGGGATGGCCTAATGATGAAATTGAGATATAAAAAAAGTTCAATTCTGATAATGGACTATCAGGCCCAATTAATTGATGAAAATCAATGACTGATGAATAATTTCCGTTATACATATAGCAAAGTATTACCGCATTAATGATATTGCCTTCATCATCATATATTGGAGTTCCACTAGTGGTATATTCTACTTCAACATCGTGAAGAATATTACCATAATCGAATTTAAATTCATCTAAAGTATATATGTTGTAGCCTAAGTCAGAATCATCAATCATATTACCACTGTTAAATATATAATTAACAAACTATATAAAATTTTAAAAATGAATATAAAATGGGAATAAAATTTAACATTGTTTATTTTTATTCATGCATTTTTAAATCTGAAAAATAATTCAAATAATAATATTTTAATACATCACGATGAAATCAAAAATAGCCATAAATCGTTCTGATTCTTAATCTATCAAAGTTCTCGATTTGAATATGAACATATAAAAAAATAAATTTTTTTACCAATCCTTCAAATCTTGAGAGGTCATATTTACATTAAGAGGTGTTAAACTTGGACATTTTTCAACGAAAAGCGCATATCCATCACTGCCCTCCTCATATTCTTTTACAAGATTGGAAGTAATCATTAATAAATCATCGCTTTCCTGACCTTCATCCAATGGATAGTTAAATATGTCCTCCTTTTCTTTATTGGAATTGTCAATGACTTTTTTAGAAAGCATTGTATGAGACAACTTAGTAATCATAACATCCTCTGATTCATAATTTGAAGGTACATTTAAATTAAATAAGTCAACACCTTCTGGAAAACCTTTATCAATGAATTTTAAAACAAGATCATGAATAATTTTCTTTGTTAATGTAAAATCATAATCGGCATACCATTCACCATTTTCATCTTGTTTAAATGAAGTTTTAGGATCTATAAAAATGGAAACTGCAATTGCAGGAATACCTAGACTAACAGCTTCTAAAGCAGCGCAAACAGTGCCTGAAGTTGTAATATCGCAACTAATATTAACACCTGCGTTGATTCCTGTAATGACCAAATCAGGTTTCTCATCCATTACATAATCAACGCCAACAATCACCGAATCTGCAGGACTTCCTGAAACAGAATAGGCTGGGCTTCCGTCTTCAAGTTGGCAGGATTCGAGTTTTAAATGTTTAAATAATGATATGCGACGTCCGACACTGCTGTTATTTTTATCCGGTGCAACAACAGTCACATTACCCAAATCTTCAACCGCTTGTTTTGCGGCCAATATCCCTGGTGCAAAAACCCCATCATCATTTGATATTAAAATATTCATAATGTCAAAACCTAAAATGTTTTTATAGTTATATTTATATTTAATCCTTAATAAAAAAATTATTTCTTTTTGAACTAAATTTAGACTAATCTTCAAAAATCTAAAAAAAAGTATTATATAATACATAAAGTATAATTAAACATAGATATTACTTACTTATTGTAATATAATTTAAAATTTAACTGAATATTATCAAGATACTATGAGCAATATAACTTTAGATACAAGAACCAGAAATCTAATCCTAATATTATTCTTAATAGGAGTTTTTATGGGATCCCTGGACACTGGAATAATAGGTCCGGTTCTTCCCTCAATTGAACAAAGCTTTAAGTTGACAAGCAGGGAATCCAGCTGGATATTTACCCTATTCGTAATTAGTTTCATGATTGGTTCTCCTGTTATGGCTAAATTTTCCGACTTTTACGGCAGAAAAAAAATCTTTATCCTAGATGTAATACTCTTTGGAATTGGATCTTGCCTAATCGCATCTGCAATAAGTATCGAACTGATATTTTTAGGAAGAATCATACAGGGTTTCGGTTGTGGGGGCATATTCCCTGTTGCTGGAGCTTTTATCGGTGATGCATTTCCATTGGAAGAGCGTGGGAAAGCATTAGGAATACTGGGAAGTGTATTTGGAATTTCAGCAATTGGAGGCCCGTTAGTTGGAGCTGCCTTAATCCCATTCGGCTGGAACTGGTGTTTTACAATAAATATACCAATCAGCATATTTCTTATACTGTTTGCATTCTATATTCTTCCTGAAGCGGAAGATAATAGAAAATTAAAAATCGATTATTTGGGAATCGCAATACTAAGCCTACTTGCCATATTTTTGGCTTATGGACTAAATCAAATCGATTCAAACAATTTCATAAATAGCTTATTCTCCTTAAATGTTGCTCCATTTCTAATCTTATTTATTATTCTAATTCCAATCTTTTTCAAAATTGAAAAAAAAGCAGAAGAATCTATTGTGCCAATACACATGTTGAAAAACAAGGAAATAACTATTGCATGCATTGAAACATTATGTTATGGTATTATCTACTCTTCAGCCATATTCATCCCATCTTTAGTTATTCTTTCAATGGGTTTGAACGACCAACTAGCAAGCTTGATGCTGATTCCTATTTTGGGAGCCAACGCTGTTGCAGCACCAATTCTAGGCAAAATCTTAGATTACACAGGTTCACGAAAGATTATGGCAATTGGGACATTGATAATGACATTTGGATTGATTGCAATTGCAGTATATCCTGACAATTTCATATTGTTCATTATAGCAGGATGCCTGATTGGTGTAGGTATGGTAACAATTATCGGTGCTCCATTAAGGTATATTGTTCTAAGCGAAGCGAAACCAACAGAAAGAGGTGCAGGTCAGGCCATTGTCAATATGCTATCAAGTGCCGGACAGCTAATAGGTGGGGCACTAATTGGTGGTATAATCGCATCCTTTTCAGGAATATGGGGTTATAAAATCAGTTTAATTTTAGCTGCAATTGTTGCATTTATTGCATTTTTATTCACTTTAAAGCTGAAAAATCGTGATGAACAGATTGCCACAATGAAATCAAACATTTAAAACAGAATTTTTGTACTACAGAATCAATGTAGTACAAAGCAATATCTAATATTTTTCTAACAATCCATACAATTCTGGTATGACCAGCTCGAATTTGACTCCATATTTATGGGTTTCATCGCCAACAGTCTTTTCGATTGCACTTTTTGTAAATTCACCAGCAATTTTTGCCGCTTGAGTTGGAATTTTACCATTCATTGTTGATCCGACAAATGCAGAAGCAAATACGTCTCCAGTACCATGAGATACATAATCCACTTTGTCGTTGAATACAATTTCACAAGTGGACTCCAATTTATCCAAAACAATCATTCCTAATTGGCCTTCATTATGTGTATCTCCTTTTAGGATTACATGTCTTTTGGTAAATTCTGAAAGCTCATTTGCCATTTCCAACATTTCCTCTTTTGTAAACTCTTCTTTCCAAGGCTTGTGTAGAATATAGCAAGCCTCAGTTGTATTAGGAAGAATATAATCTCCCAATTTACAGAGTTCACCCATCTTATCTGCAAATTCCTGGTCAAACCCATTGTAGAATTCACCGTGGTCGGCCATAGCAGGGTCTACGAATACAAGTCCACCAGGTTTCAATCTAGAATCAATGATATCCTTAATGTAGTCCAGCTGTTCAATTGATGCTATAAAACCCGTATATATTGCATCAAATAAAATTCCTTCCTTTTCCCAGTGCTTTCTGATTTCAGGCAAGTCTTCTGTTAAATCCCTGACTGTAAAATCAGTAAAACCTGCAGTATGAGTTGACAATACTGCTGAAGGCAATATTGCAGTTTCTATTCCAAATGCTGAAACGATTGGCAAAGCAACTGTAATTGAACATTGCCCATAACATGAAATGTCTTGAATAGTTAAGATTTTTATAGTTTCATTCATTTTTTCTACCTAAATCATTATAATTTTATAAAGTCCTTTAATAATTTACAAACTTTTATCTAAAAAAGCCGTATTAATAGTATATAGTATGTATTATATAAAGCTTTGTAGTATAAAAATGTACATTAAAGTACTAAATTTATTAGTTAATTTTATATGCCATCAACTAAATAATAATACCTAACGAACGGTAGGTAGGAATATGAATACAAAAGAAAAAATATTTGACGTGTCATTGGATCTGTTTTCAAAAAAAGGATATGATTCAGTATCACTAAGAGAAATTGCAGAAAGCGTTGGAATCAAAAAAAGTTCAATATATAGCCATTACCCCTCAAAAGAAGCCATACTCCTGGACATATTTCAATACTTGACAGACCTATTCGAATATGATGAGCTATTGAACAGCGAAGACTTAAACTTAACTGCTAAAAATGAGATATTGATTGAAAACCCTGAACTGTTTTATCACATTGGCTCCGAAGCCATGAGGAAGATGTTTTCACAAGAGAGAAATCTCAAAATTTGGAGATTAATTTTCATTCAAATGCACCATAACGATGCAATCAGGGACTTTTTCCAAAATGAGATACTTGTTAAACCACTGCTGTTTTGGAATGACTTTTTTACTATCCTAAAAGAAAATGGAATCATACGCCAAGACTGCAATCCGGAATTATTGGCAAAAGAGTATTACAGTTTTCCAATTTACCTGCTTCTGGAAATTTCAGCTAATTATGATGACATTTCAGAAGGCCACCTTGATGATTTCTTTAAGGAGACGGAAGAACATGCAAAATTCCTATTAAACTGTGTGAAGGTGAAATAATGGAAGAAGAGTTTGATTTGCAGAATTATTTGGCGAACGGTGTTGAAATCATCATTAAAGATGCGCTTCGAGCTTCCCTTAAAAATCCTAAAGAGATTATGTTCCTTCGAAGATTTTCAAAACATACAAGAAAAGCCACAGCGATTAGGCAAAAGCATGCAGAAAATGGTCAAAACATTCCTGTTTTTCTAATTGCAAGCATCACAAGCAGCTGCAACCTTCACTGCACCGGATGCTATTCACGGGCAAACGATGCATGCAGTGATAAGGCACCTTTAAATCAGCTTTCCAGTGATGAATGGAGCGACATTTTTTTAGAAGCAAAAGAACTTGGAATAAGTTTCATTGTTTTAGCAGGTGGAGAACCTATGATTAGAGAGGATGTAATAGTTAAAGCAAGCCATTATCCTGAAATCCTATTTCCGATTTTTACAAATGGAACAATGATTAATGATGATTATTTGAAGTTGTTTGATAAAAACAGAAATCTTGTACCTATATTATCCATTGAAGGTGATGAAGAAGTGACTGATTCCAGACGTGGTGAAGGCGTTTACAGCAAGTTAGTTGATTCAATGGAGTTAATGAATAAAAATAATATCATATTTGGTGCTTCACTCACATTTACAAAAGGAAATTTATCAAAATTGCTTTCAGATGAATTTATTCAAAAATTGCATGATTTCGGATGTAAAGTAGTATTTTTCATTGAATATGTGCCTGTTGATGGTGAGACTGTCGAGCTTACTCCAAGTGACAGCGAAAGGGAACTGCTGTTTAATGAAATAAATCGCTTGCGCAAAGACTATGATAACATGTTGTTTTTATCATTTCCGGGAGATGAAAAGACTTCCGGCGGATGTCTTGCTGCAGGTAGAGGATTTTTCCATATCAATTCCCATGGGGGTGCCGAACCTTGCCCTGCTTCACCTTATTCAGACATTAATGTAAAAGACACATCACTTCTTGAAGCCTTGAATTCAAAATTGTTCAAATCCCTTAGGGATGGAGGACTTCTTATGGATGATCATGAAGGGGGCTGTGTTTTGTTCGAACATGAAGATGAAGTTAAAAGATTATTGGACAATTCATGAGACATCATATGCTTAAAGATATGTATCTTTAAATTACTTTTATCTTCAACATGTGTCTTTAAAATAATATGAAATTTGATTTAATGATATATATCATGAAAAAAAGAAAAATATAATCTAAAATAGATAGATATAATATTTTAATTAGGGAAAATTTTAAAGGTTGGAATATGATAATCGAAAATTCGAACTTACTAATCAATGCTCGAAATCCCCAAGGAGAGCTTGGAGATAAATTGATAGATCAAATGAATATCAATCATGAAGGTTTAGCCAAGTGGAGTTTAAGCCATTTAAAAATTTTGAAAGAAGACATTATACTAGACATTGGCTGCGGCGGAGGAGTTAATATCAAGCGGTTCTTGAAAATGACAGAAAATAAGGTCTATGGTATTGATTACTCCGAACTTGCGGTTGAAAGGTCAGTAAAATTAAATCAAAGCTCTATTGATGTTGGCAGATGTGAAATCATTCAATGCTCTGTTTCTGACATGCCGTTTAAGGACAATAGTTTCGATATTATAACTGCTTTTGAAACCGTTTATTTCTGGCCCGATTTTGTAAACGATTTAAAAGAAGTTTTGAGAGTCTTAAAACCAGATGGAATTATATTTATCGCCAATGAAGCGCTTCCAAAAGAGGATGACAATCGCCAAAAGGAACTTATTGAACTGTTAGACATGAACATATATTCAAAAGATGAACTAATCGAATCATTAAGAAACGCAGGATTTTCAGATGTAACTACATATGTCAAGGAGTCAAAAGACTCTTTTACGGGTGAGGATGCAGATTGGATTTGTGCAATTGCAAAAAAATAACTATTTTTCACAAATATTAAAAAAGTATTTTAAAAACTAGATACAAATATAATAATGTTATATTATTAAATTGGATTGAATGTTATGAGTCTTGAAAAGTTAATTGGTAATACACCAATGATAAAAGTTAATTATGAATTTGAAGGAAAACAAGGAAGCATATACACAAAACTTGAATTTTACAATTATTCTGGAAGTATAAAAGACAGAATGGCTTTCTACCTTATTAAAAAGGAAAAAGAAAACGGCAACCTGAAGGAAGGTCAGGCAATTGTAGAAGTTACAAGCGGAAATACCGGCATTGCATTCAGCGCCATTGGTGCCTTAATGGGCCATGACGTCCATATTTTCATGCCTGATTGGGTGTCAATTGAAAGGCGTAAAATCATTGAAATGTATGGCGCACAAGTGCATCTCGTTTCAAAGGAAGAAGGTGGATTTAAAGGAGCCTTAAAACTTGCGGAAGATTTTGCCAAGGAAAATGATGCATTCAGACCACTCCAATTTGATAATAAATTCAATGTTGAAGCTCAATATACCACAACAGGTCAAGAAATCATTGATGCCCTTCCAGAGGTTAACGCTTTTGTTTCAGGAATCGGAACTGGCGGAACATTGATGGGAATCGGAAAAAGATTAAAGGACAATAATCCAGATTCAAAAATATTTGCCTTAGAGCCATCTACATTATCAATCCTTAAGATGGGAATGGAAGAAGGAAGCCATATGATTGAAGGAATCGGTGACGACTTCATTCCAGGAATTGTTGATCAAGATATAATTGATGATATTGTTTTGATTCATGACTGCGATGCAATCAACATGTCCAAAAGAATAGCTAAGGAATTGGGTTTGGGAATTGGTATCTCAAGTGGAGCAAACTTCCTCGCCAGCGTAATAATGGATAATGATGATTTGACCATGGCAACCGTTTTTCCGGATGATAACAAAAAATACATAACTACACGACTATCCGAAGAAATCGACCCAGATCCTAAATTAATTTCCAATAGAATAAAGCTTCTTGGATTTGAAGTTGTTTAAAAATATAATTATGAACATTGAAGAATCTCAAAAACAAAATGACATTTACAGACTCACTAAAACATTTGATAGACTTAAACCTTATTCAGGTGTGTTGAGTGACGATGAAATATTAAAATATGCGCCAGACTCAAGGGCTGCAGCTGAAATCAGATTAAGCCGTGGCGAAAATAATCTTAAGGATAAATCACTTGTTAATGGCATTACTGGTTGGAAAATAGTTGGGATTCTATTTTTTATACTCTTTTTACTATTGATAAGCATTGCCTTAAACATTCATTCATTAGCTTATATATCAGCAATAATGGCTATCTTTGCCATACCACTGAGCATGATCTACATAATTTACATACTTTTCATTAAAAAATACAATGTAACTTCCAATGAGACAATTGAATCTCCAAAAAAAATCATTACTAAGAAAGCACAACCTTTTGAAACTAATCCAAAATTAAAAGAAGTTGAAGATTTAAAGGATACTTATTATTATAAAGAACAAATTGCTCGTGATTTAGTTGAAAAACGTTTTACACCACCCCAAATCACTTATGATAAGTTTATTTCTGTCATTGATAAAAGTACAAGCGTATTCAATAATGAATATGAAAAAACTAAAGAACTGATTAACTTAAATACCACTGAAAGAATTGACAATGAAATTGATAAAAAAATAGATATCTTAAAGTCACTGATTCAAAAAATGGAAGGTCTGTCAAAGGAATTGATTTTAACAGACAATTCAAATGAAAAAGCAGTTATTGGCGAATTAGATGAATTAATATCCTCTATTAAGGATTATTAATTCACATTTATCAAATATAATATTCATATTACTCTTCATTATTCTTTTTAATCATCTCTTCCAATTTATCGAATTTTTTATTGAAGTGTCTTGATAAGATCGCTGCCGTTAAGGTTGCAGTACCTACGCCTGATATTAAATAACCTGACCAAACTAAAAATATAGCATTGATTTTTCCAAGAGTAGAAGAACCTAAAACAGCATATCCATTACTTGTAAATGCATTTGAAACCATGACCAATGCATCTAAAGGACTAACATGTTCATCAAACTGAGTTAATAAAAAGCTAATAAATACAATTATAAACAACAAAATAATGGCTATTCCCAAACCATTTGATTCTGTATATTCAATAAATTTATCATAATATACTTTAATAAAGTAAATAAATACTGGAATATGAATTAGGTCCAATAATCCAACAAGACTATTATTGAATAAAATATATGTTAGGGAACCATATGGAATTAATAAAATCAATAGAATTCTATTCTTACGAGAACTCTTATCTAAACTAATACCAATGTATAGTGACAGAATAATATCAAATATAACAAAGGAAAGCAGGTCTCCAGTAATGTATATTAATGAATATAAAACATTAATAAAACATGATGCCATCATTATCAGGAAAAATACTTGCCTTAAAGAATGAACTTCCTCTTCGGGAAAATATTCTGTTGGATTTAATGTTCTATGAGAATTACCTCGAATTCTATTATATAAAAATCTAAAAACAACCATTAAAACTAAGAAGACTATAATTTCTATAAATACTTCTAAAAGTTTCGTATAATCAAATTGCACTTTTCACACCAAATAACATTTTTAAATAAGAAATATATCTGCGAAATGGACTTAATTGACCATTTCACGTAACGCATTAATATTTATTTCAATGAATTCCTTATATTTAGGGTTAGCTAGAATTTTATATTGTTTTTTTCCGCTTTGTTCATATGCGTCATTCATGACTCTCTGTAATTCTTCAGTATCTGTGTTTAAAACAATATTCAACTTATTCAAATGTTCCTCATCCAAACCATCAATGAAAGATTGAACCTTTGATTTAAACTTTTCAACGAAATTGGTTTTCTTTTTTGCAAACCTTTCAAGTATGAAAGGTGGTGCCATAGTGAAAAAACTTTCAAATTCCTTAATGTCATCATATGTTATATTATTTTCGCTCATTCATATCACCTACTTAAAATTTATAATGAATATTATGCAGCTTATACAAACACACAGAACTGCTTGATGGGAATGCATAAATCATATAGTCAAGCTCTTCCAAGGTTATTTTCTTGTTGATGATAAATGCAAACATGTTTGCCACATTTTCGGCATCAGCGGCATATATCTCAGCCCCAACAATCTGAAAATCCTTGTCTACAATAACTTTTGCCTCAGCAGTTCTATCATTTTTAAGCTCTAAAGAGTATGATCTGCCATATCTTATTCTGTGAACTTCATATTCATCACTTTGAGTTGCAATATATGCTGGAACACCAACTGTCGCAATTCTAGGAATAGTGTATGCAACTGCAGGAACTACAGGATATGTTATCTCATCGGCATCACCCAATAATTCCTTTGCAAGATATTTGGACTGGTGTATCGCTACAGTTACCAATTTGGCAATTCCGGTGTCTGCAACATCACCGCAAGCATAAATATTCGGAACTTCACTTTGCAAGTGGCCATTGACCTTGATTCCTTGCTTTGTATATGTCAAACCTACATTTTCAAGCCCTATATCCTCTACATTGGCAGTTCTTCCAATTGCAGATATGACATAATCCCCTTTCAAGCTTAATCCACTTTCACAGTTGACGGTGAAAGCGTTATCGTAAGCCTTATTGTCAAGTTTGGCTTCAGGGTCTCTTAGCATTTCATCTGAATTCAATCCTTGAACCACATTTAAGACTTTGGCTTCCGGATTTTCAATTTCAACATCACAAGTTACTTCTCTAACTTTTTGGTTAAAATGGAATCTTATACCTTTTTGTTTTAGAATTTCAATTATGTTTTGGACATATGGCTGGTGGAAATACTTTAAAGCCATCTCCCCCCTGATTATTACATCGGCGGTCAAGCCTGCTTCAGCCAATATTGATGCAAATTCCATTCCGACAAAACCTGCACCGATAATGATGGTATGTTTTGGAAGCTCTGAAATATCTAAAAAGTCAGTGCTGTCATGCAAGTATTCCTTGCCTTTTATATCAGGAATGATTGGTTTTAATCCTGTGCATATTACGATTTTATCTGTGGTGAACTGCTTTTCTCCTACTTGTACTGTATGTTCGTCAACTATTACTCCTTTTCCATGAGCAACATCCAAATCGTATTCATCAAATTTGCCATCTAAAAACAAGGACATTCCAGCAATACGTTTCTGTTTAAATTTCATCAAATCTGACCAGTTCACTTCAAAGTTTCCTGCTTTTCCAACACCTTCAAAGTTATCTGCCAGAGCTTTGATTTCATATGGAGCATCAAGTAAAGCCTTAGAGTTGCAACCTCTATTCGCACATGCACCACCATATAGGCTTTCCTCGATTATTAATATTTTAAGGCCGGCTTTTCTTAAAAATCTGCCACCTTGCCATGCGGCATTTCCACTTCCAATATATATTACATCATAATCCATAATAACCACTTAACTTTAATATATATTATAATATGATATTTATCTTTTAAAGTATATATTATTATACAAGGTGATTATATGGATGACAAAGAAAAAGTAATTGAAGCATTTAGAAGTTCTGAAGATCCTTTAAATGCAAAAAAGGTAAGTGAAATTTCAGGTGTTGAAAAAAAAGAAGTGGATAAAATCATGAAAGAATTAAAAAAAGATGAAACAATCGTTTCACCTAAAAGATGTTATTGGACTCTTGCAGAAAAATAATATCTTTATCTTATTTTTTTTAAAAATTTTTAAACTAACAAGCGTTAGTTTTATAACATAAACGCAACAAATAATTAAGTGTAACAAATTTTAATCATGATACTATGAGCAATAAAGAAAAGATTTTTGACGAATCTATTAGTCTGTTTTCAGAATTTGGATATGACAGAGTTTCAATACGCCAAATTGCAAAAAAAGTAGGAATAAAGGAAAGTTCAATATATAACCACTATAAAAGTAAAGAATCAATTTTGGACGAAATTCTTGATTACTACATATTTGAGATGACAAAAGAAGAAATACCCCTATCAAAAGCTGAAAAGAATCTTGACGTAAGCTTTGACTATTTCTATAAAACAGGTTTGGAGTTATACACCTCCAAACTCAGCGAACCAAGAATGATGAAAATAACAAGAATCATTCTAATCGAATCATACCACAATGAGAAAATAAAGGAATTCGTTAAAACATCAATAATCAAATATGCAGTCGAAGGATGGATTGAATTATTTGAACTAATGAAAGAAAAGGAACTGATTAGAAAAGATTGCAATACTACTCAACTCGCACAGTCATTTTACTATTACGGATTATTCCTGCTAATCGAGCATTTTATAATAAATTATCCTGAAGACGATGAGGAATTTTTAAAAACGCTTGGTTTGAAATCAGAAAAACATATGAAACTACTGTTTGATTCAGTTAAGATTAAAGATAATGCTAATATTAGATTAGAATGTGAAAAAGACTATTTTGAAGTAGAAAATCTTGTCAGAAATTCCTTCTGGAATATATATCGGCCGGGTGCCTATGAACACCTTATTGTTCACAACCTAAGAAAGGATAAAAGTTTCATTAAGGAGCTTGCCCATGTCATTGAAAAGGATGGGAGGATTATAGGCCACATCAATTATTCAAAAGGTCTGCTTGACTATGAAAATGAAGCCATAATTTTAGGCCCCGTTTGCATTGATAAAAACTACCAAAACAAAGGTTA
>JAEIGA010007934.1_pt1 | contig 16116 bp, 16 predicted proteins | sample 9270691 | NCBI WGS metagenome assembly JAEIGA01 (sample SAMN17057246, study PRJNA624740) | gut metagenome | biome: biome; isolation source: fecal sample | host: Bos grunniens | place: China: Xizang | collected 2019
CCAAACAAAAAATCGAAAGCCCAAACGATCTCCAAATTGCCAGAGAAGTCGATTATTTAATAAATTATTTCAATCTAAAGCCAAAGATCTTAGTTTATTATGAGCGTACTAGTTATAAAGGCGAAAATGAGCTTCGTGTCACCTTTGATGAAAATTTAAAATACCGTAACAAAAACTTAAAATTCACTAAAAATGCAAAAGATAACCACTATTTTAATAATGAAAAAAATATTATAATGGAAATTAAAGCAAATGGTGTGATTCCGCTTTGGCTCTCCAAAACGTTATCATCTGCCAAAGCCTACCCAATGAGTTTTTCAAAAATAGGAAAAATATACGAAAAATTAAGAAAGGAGAATAATGTTTAATAGTATATTTGACACCACCGTCGTCGGTCTTGATATCACCACGGCATTAATCTGTGCAGGTGTGGCATTAGCACTAGGTGTCGCTATTGCAATTACTCACCGCCAGACATCACAGACTACTAAAGGTTTTCTAATTACTCTTGCTGTCTTACCGCTCCTAGTGATGGCCGTGATGATTATGATAAATGGTAACCTCGGCACATCTATTGCGATTTTAGGTGCCTTCTCCTTAATTCGCTTCCGTTCTATCCAAGGTCGCGCCAAAGACCTCCTCAGCATTTTCTTTGCAATGATGATTGGGCTAGCACTCGGAATGGGGCATGTATTATTCGCCGTAGTTATTACTGCAATTGGTATTATTGCTATCATATTTTTCTCCTGTACTCGTTTGCTCGAGCCAGACCAGCATGAACGTGTACTTAAAATCACTATCCCCGAAGATTTAGATTATGACGAAGTTTTCAATGACATTTTCAAAAAATATACTATAAAAGCTAAGCTTATCCGCATGAAAACTGTCAATATGGGCAGTCTCTATGAACTAACTTACGATATCAGGCTAAGACACGGCATCAAAGAAAAAACTTTTCTAGATGAAATCCGAGTCAAAAACTGTAATCTCAAAATTTTGCTTAGTCAACCAGTATTAGAAGAGGAAATTTAATGAGAGAAAAATCTAAATGGTTGGCACTTTTCACCATTTTAGTGGCTCTAATTATTATTGGCATTTTTACGAATAAAGAAGTCGGTATCAAAAATGTCGATGCGTCAATCCTAGATATATATAATGGTGATATCGACACTAACTGGGGCGCATTCAACACATACGATATCGATTTAGAAGATAGTTACACTATTACAAAATCCGGTATCTATCATTTCACCGGCACAATTGAAGATGGCAGTATTGTAATTGATACCGACAGAAGAAGCTCTGTTAAAATAATTCTAGATAATACCTCTATCAAAAATAGCTCTGGACCAGCCATAAATTGTTATGAAGCGGATAATCTAGCTATAGAATTTACTGGTAATAACTATCTTGAAGATGGTGATATATACAGCGAAGCATTTAATGAAGATATAGAAGGGGTAATCTATTCTAAAGCCGACCTATCGCTAAGTGGCGACGGAATTGTCACTATAACTTCAAATTATAAAGATGCCATTGTAGGCAAAGATGACTTAGTAATACGTGGCGGCACCTACAATGTTAAAGCCATAGATGATGCTATTCGTGGAAAAGATAGTGTCCATATCACCGGTGGCATATTCAATATTACGGCTAATGGAGATGGCATCAAAACTACCAATAATTCTTTGGCGAGTAAAGGATTTGTCTACATTGAGGATGGCACCATAAATATGTCGGTCGGCGATGATGGCATTCATGCTGAAAACTATTTCATTATTGATAGTGGTAAGATTGAAATTGCTAAAAGCTATGAGGGATTAGAAGGGATTAAAATCACTATTAACGGTGGCGATATTAGTATTAAGTCTTCCGACGATAGCATCAACGCAGGCAATGGCACTAGCGAATCTAACACGCCACGCCCAGATGGCATGATGGATGCCGATGAAGACTGTATTCTTACAATTAATGATGGCAATATTTACATCAATGCCAGTGGTGACGGGATCGATAGCAATGGCTATGTGTATATTAATGGTGGCAATATAGTAGTAGATGGCCCAATTAACAATGGAAATGGCGCTTTGGATGCTGGGCTTGGATTTATAATTAATGGCGGAAAAGCCATTGCTGTTGGTTCTAGTGGTATGGCTGAAAATTTTGGCAACAAATCAACCATAAACAATGTTAGCGTCTATCTAAACGAATCTCAAGAATCCGGCACGACGATCGCAATAAAAGATCAACATAATAATACTATCTTCTCCCATACATCCGCCAAATCCTTCTCACACATAGCAGCAGCTAGCGATGAATTTGCTCTAGGAAATACATACATATTATATATAGACGGCAAAGAATATACCCAGTTCTCAATCAATAATACCACTACTATAGTTGGCAATCGAACAAATGGTGGTCCAAAAAACAGGCAGCCAGCAAGCAATTCTTACCATTAAGGTCTCACCGATTTCAATCGATTTAAATACCAAGATTTAGTCTGGTCGTCCATTAATCTTGTTTGCATATTAGCATCATATACAGTGGGCACTACTTCAGTTTGCAATAGTTTACCATTATAGAAATAGTGAGCAAGCACCAAACTCCTTGTAGTACCTGGCCACCAAACTTGATCAAAGAAAAGATTACCTAGCCCATAATAAATAGCTCCATTACCGTAAAGTTCGTATGTTTGTGGTTGGTGTGCACTAGTGCCAACTACGACATCGGCGCCTAAATCAATCAAATGTCTAAAAAATCCAATTTGATCCCCTGCCGAAGAATTTGCATAATCACAAATTGGGTCTTCGTATTCAGAAGCATACGCACTACACTCATAGTATTGTATATCCACAATTACAATATCGCCACGTGCTTTTGCAGAACTAATCTCAGAAGCTGCATTATCTTCATAATACTGATTTGCGCCAGGCGTATCACCCAAAGTAGCTCCACCCGTAGATTGATTATAAGCAAGCATGGTAATATTCGTGCCTTTATTATTTAGATTTAACGGCACGGCTGCGTCCGTTGCAGTCTTCCCACCACCTACCACTTTGATTCCATTATTATTATATATATCAATTGTTTCTATCGCGGCCTCATTTCCACAATCTTGATTATGATTACCGGTTAGTTCAACTATGTCCAGGCCAACCGCAGTTAAAGTATTAATAAATCTTGGATCGGAACAAATATTACTACCATTTGCAAAATCAGAAAAAGAAGATTCATTCGAAGTATGTGTAATATCAAAACTAGATAAATAATCCTTAATATATTCTGCAAAATAAGTCGCATCACCTACCTCATAAAGCTTACGATTCATTCCGCGCCCCATCGCCGTCACGCCAGTCTGCGCAAAAGTCAGAACACTATCTTTAGTTGGAAAACTTTTCTTGAAATCGTTTGTTACGAGTGGGGCTATTTCATCCGAATATCTTTCTGAATCAAATGAGATAATTTCAAATTTAGCACCTTTATCGAATTCTTTTAAATAATAGTGTCCATCTAATGATAGGAGCTTTTTAGTAAAATTCAAATCATTTATATCTACATACTCTATCCCCTCAGCACTACTCACTACATTAGTCTCGTCACTATAAAAATCGTCTACCGGTACACTAACTTTGTACAAAAATTCACCTTCAGCTAGTTCAGGCAGCTCATAAACCTCCCGTTTTGAAATGTGCACATCTTTATCCAAAATAACATCATCAATAAAAATGTTTTTTAACTTTGAGACCACATCCTCATCCAAACCCTCGTCATAATAAACTACGCCAGGAATTCTAAAAAAACCAGTCCTTGTAAAAAACTGGATGCCAAAAAATACCGCAACAAAACAAATTGCAAAACCGAAAACACCAACAATCACACGTTTCATACCCGAATTATAACATATCTCGTGTTATAATATTAATATGTTTAAGTGGGCACGGCGCGAAAAAGAAGACGCCAAAAAAGAAATTACTTCTCCGGATGGGCATATCAAATGCATTTTTCAATTAAAAAATGGTCAGGTTTCCTATGCAGTCTACAAAGACGACCATTTAATTGTACGACCATCTAAACTTGGTTTTTTAATTAGTGGCGAAGAGCCGATTGGAAAAAATCTTCGTCTAATCCGCACTCAAACTAAAAAACATAACGAAACTGTCGAAATGCTTTGGGGAGAAGATCAGTATATCGACAACCATTATAACGAACTCGCTGTCTATCTAGCCGAAAACAAAACTGCACGTCGTATTTTTACCATGCGTTTTCGTATATTTAATAGTGGTGTAGCCTTCCGTTACGAAATTCCACCACAACCAAAGTTTCAACGCATCACAATTGCAGATGAGCTTACTGAGTTTAATATAGAACCAAATGCGACCGTATGGAAAATACCCGCCTACCAACCAGATAGATACGAATATAACTACGAAAAAAGCATTGTTTACGACTTAGTATATTCCGTACATACACCACTTACACTCCGAACCACTACAGGCTATTATCTTTCAATTCACGAAGCCGCCTTGTATGATTATGGTTCCATGACTATAAAACTATCTGACGGCGTTTTAAAATCTGACATTACACCACTATCTGACGGTACCAAAGCTCACGTTGGCCTACCATTTCAAACTCCTTGGCGCGTAATCATGGTAGCAAACTCCGCCATTGAACTTACAACGAATCGTATGATTTATGCCTTAAACGATCCCCCATCTTCCGATTTTACATGGGTTAAGACTTTAAAATTTATCGGCATTTGGTGGGCAATGTTTGTTGGTGAGTGGACTTGGGCTCCTGGAGAACGGCACGGAGCTACCACGGTTCATGCCAAAGAATACATTGATGCGGCGGTTCGCCTCGGTATTAGAGGGCTTTTAATAGAAGGCTGGAACGATGGTTGGGAAGGCAATTGGCTCGAGAATGGCATCCATAATAAATTCACAGTTGCTACACCAGATTTCGATTTAGAAGAAGTATCTCGTTACGCCAAACTTCGAGGCATTGAAATAGTCGGTCACCACGAAACTGTAGGCTTTGTCGATAATTATGAAAACCAACTCGAAAGCGCTTATAATTATTACGCTTTGAACCATATCAATTATATTAAAACCGGCTATGCTGGCAGTATGATGACTATAAATGGTCGCAAAGAGTTCCATCATTCGCAACTGGGTGTTAATCATTATCAAAAAACCGTTGAGCTCGCCGCTAAAAAACATATTTGTCTGGACATTCATGAACCGATCAAGGGCACCGGTATTGAACGCACGTGGCCAAATTTACTTAGTCGCGAAGGAGCTCGTGGACAAGAATACGAAGGTGGGGCACTCAGCCCATCACATGCCTGCTATTTGCCATATACGCGTTTGCTAGCCGGAGGCATGGACTATACTAATGGTATCCTCGATGTGACCAATAGCGTTAAGCGTCTTGCCACCACGCTTACTCGCCAACTTGCTTATTTTGTGACTATTTATTCTGGTATGGCCATGGCCGCAGACCGCCCATTCATCTACGAAGATAAATTCAAAGAGATTTTTAAATTTATTCACGACGTGCCAACTAATTTTGAAAAAACCATTCCACTTACCGGAGAAATAGGCGAATACTATGTTGTTGCTCGAAAAAACCGCGACAATGAGAATTGGTATATTGGTGGCGTTACTGATGAATTTGCTCGTCGAGTTTTGATTAACCTAGATTTTCTTAACGACGGCAACTATTATGCCGAAATCTATGCCGACAGCAAAGATGCGCATTATCGCGAAAACCCATTCGGACACGAGATTACTCGTCGTCGTGTCACCAAAAACGATTCTTTAGATATGTATATGGCACCAGGTGGTGGTTTTGCTATTCGGCTGTCGCGGTAATAATCAACCGATGCGAAGCACCACCATCATTATATAGCTCACCAGCACAAGTCATTAGAACAATAGTATTTTCGGGCTCAGATTTCAACAAAGATCCCATGTTTATGTTCGATTCTTTTAAAACTACAAAGTCCCTGGCAATATACTTGTTCCCATTATATATAATCTCATCACCTAATTTTATATTCTCAAGTCTACTAAATGCAGTAGTAGAGTGAGCAATCAACAAAGTCTTGTTTTTTGCATGTGAGAAACTGCCTACAATCTCGTCTGGAGTTTCTAACTCATGATTAACCAAACTTAGTTTAGTAACGTCAACCTCTAAATCAATGCTTGGTATCGCAAGAAGTGCCGAGACCTCATAGCCAGCTGCTTCAACCGGCCTTAAACCTTGCAAAAAACAAAACATAGCCACGATAAAACATGCTATCGCTAGAATCTTTTGAAAACCAAACGTTCTTTTTAACTCCACACTACTCCTTTTCTTCATTATAACATAAGAACTAAAAACTATGTTATAATTTTTTTATGAAGCGTGCCTCAGAAATTGTCAGCGCAATCTATCAAAAATATTTACCAAAAGTAAAAGCCGTTGGTATTACTTTGGACGTAGATTTTCCGGATACGACTTTATTTGTAGAAGATGGCGAACGCATCGAAAAAGATCTAGAAAAATCAATTAAATCAGCTATTGCTCGTACCAAAAGCGGCCAAATCAAAATTACTATGAAAAAAGGCAAGTTTACCATCTCGGACACTGGCCACACTTTATCAAAATCTACTTGTGACGCTCTTTCCACTGAACATATCAAAGTAAAATCTCGCGTCGGTTTTGGTACTACAGTTACAATACAATAACTACACGCCAGGACTAAACATTTTTAGCTTTTTTTCGTGTGCTTTGTAATTTTTGTCATGTGAACCAACTTCGGCCCAAAATGCACGCGAATGGTCCATATGATTTAGATGTGCCAGCTCATGCAATATTACATAATCTCTAAGCGGTTCTGGAACTTTCATTAGGCCAATATTTAACGAAATAGTTTTTTTAGATGAACAACTACCCCATCTTGTATTAGCGTGCGTTAATCGACACTTATCATATTGATAGCCAAACATCTTTGCGAAGTATTCCAAACGATAAGGCAGGTATTCTTTAGCCTTTTTCATTAACATCTTTTTTTGATAATCGCGCGAACGCTGTTCTCTCGGGTCCTTCACTGGCAATTTTTCACGGATAACATCACGATTTTGTATTAAAAATCTCTTCGCTAAAAACTCAGAAGTATAAGAAGGCACAGACATCTGTAACCTACCAGAAGTTGACACACTAAATTTAATCCCGCGTGCCAAAGCGTTTTTGCGGACAATTACTTCCCCAAACTCCGAATCCTTAATTAGCATCAGCGAGACCAGACAGTACGTGCTTAGTCTGAGTTTCAAATGTATGCTTACCAGACAAGATAATCGGTGCTTCTACATTAGTTGGCGCTTCCAACTTCTCAATAGCTTCATCGTACACCTTTTTAGCTTTTGCCACTGTACGATGACGCATTTTTAGCCGGTTTCTAATGGTAGCAAAGTCAGTCTGTACCCAAATCAAAGCCGGTTTATACCCAGCCGTACGAAATGCATTACGAATTTCTGTACGATCTTTCTCCGTATCCAAACAACCTTCTAATATAATTGTATTACGTGTCCGCATCACTAGAGCCAAAGCGTTTAGTAAATTCTCGCGTGACATATTGTAAGTAGTAGTGACTTCATTCAAGTCAAAATAAGTTAGATTAAATTTTTTTGCAAACTTTTCAGCAAATGTAGTCTTACCGCTACAAGGCGCACCAAATACTAGTAATACACGTGGTTTATTCTTATTACCTTCCATAATAACTCTATTGTACCATAAAACTAAATATAATGTTAAATTTAATTATTTACACCATGATGTGCCGTAAACGAATCGGAAGAAAGTGCAGCAAAAACTTCATTTGCATTCGCTGCGCCATCCACATCTCCAGATGATACATTCCAATCAAAATAAGTAAAGCCACGTCTAGCCACCTCGCCTTCAAGTGCACTCATGATTTTTTTTATCACAATCATAAAGAGTACTCACTAAATTTGAGCTCCCGCCTAGGAAACGTATCAACATTGAGGTTTGCCCAGTAATGTTTTTTGCACGCTCTTGCACTGCATACAAATCAGCAAAATAAGCATCTACATTTTGGTAAATATAAGCATAGTTGTGCGAAAAAGTGTGCAAAGCAACCGTGTGGCCTTCATCGTATTCGCGTTTTATGATCGCATCCTCGCCACTACCAAATAGTATATTCACCCTCTTTGCTTGTATCCACTTCGCCAGTGGTCGTTATTTTTACCTCGCCCCTATCATCAAAAGCTTCGACTCCAGCATCTTGATATGGCATATTAACCACCGTAATCGTTATATTCCTACCATTCATAACTACTGTCGGTGGTGTATTGTCTGGAATTCGCGGAGATTTGGTAAATTATTTAACGCTGTCCCAATTATAGTAATCGTTGCATAAACACCGAAAACAGATATCAGAAGAATAGTAAGAATAATTCTTCCCCAACGAACCCTCATACCCATATTATAACAAAAATTGAATTGGAATTGACTTCCAATTCAATTTTCATACTCAAGTTCTTTGCTAAACTTTCTTTCAAGAAAGTTTAAGCTAATGGCAGGGGCGGCAAGACTCGAACTCGCGTTTGCCCCTTGGGACGCTCCGCGAGTGAGAGGACTGCTGCCACAAAAAAATGGCAGGGGCGGCAAGACTCGAACTCGCGACACCTGGTTTTGGAGACCAGTGCTCTACCAACTGAGCTACACCCCTATTTAATGTTCTTTTTTTATTTTATCACAAAAACTACACTTATGTTTAAAAATGTGATAAAATGGTATAGATGAAAATACTAATGCTTGGTTGGGAACTTCCTCCGCACAATAGTGGCGGTCTTGGCGTCGCCTGTTTAAACATGGCTCGCGCGCTTGCTCACGAAGGCGCCGATATTGATTTTGTCGTCCCATACGAAGCCGAGCATCCAGAAATTGATTTCATGAACGTACTTTCTGCTACGCACCTAGACCCAATTTACCGCTATGGTGGTGGCGCCTACGAAAGTTTACATTTGATTGAAAAAATCATTCCAGTCAAAAATAGCTCACACTTAGTTTCGATTCGCGAAATCCAAAAGTCCTACCAGGAATTTGTTGAAAAATACCTTATGGAACATACCCCAGATGTAGTGCACGCACACGACTGGCTTACTTACGAGGCGGCCATTATTGCCAAGAAAAATCATGGTATTCCTTTTGTCGCTCATGTTCACGCTACCGAGTTCGACCGTGCCGGCATGAAAAAAGGAAACCCTTTGATTCACGAGATAGAATACGAAGGTCTCATGCTCGCCGACAAGATAATCGCCGTATCCGAAGCCACCAAACGTATTATTTACGAAAAATATCATATTCCACTAAACAAAATTGACGTTATTTATAATTCCTTGGACGAAGATTACGAAAAATCCGATTATTATTACGATAAAAGTGCTTACAATTATATTTGCAAATTAAAGTCTTTGGGCTACACAGTAGTTTCTACCGTTGGCCGTTTTACTGTACAAAAAGGATTATGGCACTTAATGCAGGCCGCCGCAATGGCAATTTCCAAAAATCCAAAACTCATCTTTGTTTTTGCTGGTGATGGTGAAGAAAGAAACGAGTTAATCCATCTTGCTGCTGACCTTGGCATCGCAAGGAACGTCCTCTTTACCGGATTTATCCGTGGCAAAAAACTCCGCGACATTTATTCAATTTCCGATATTTTTGTAATGAGCTCTATTTCCGAGCCATTTGGCCTCACTGCGCTCGAAGCTGCCCATCATGGCGATGCTTTAATTCTTACTAAACAATCTGGTGTATCCGAAATTATTTGGTCAGCCATGAAATATGATTTCTGGGATGAACGTAAACTTGCCGACGAAATTGTAGCGGTCTCAACCAACTCTACATTAAGAAATACACTCCAGTCAAACGTCAAAAACGAATATCACAAAATTTCATGGAATCAAGTTGCTAAAAAATGTCTAAAGGTCTATAATAAAATTATAAAACATAAGAGGAAATAATTTTGCGCGCGATCTGTCTCTATTTGCATATCCACCAACCACTTCGCTACCGCGAATATTCCATTTTTGATGTTGCCAACAATTCTAATTATTATAATAGTGATTGGAATAGTCGCCAATCCAATGAGCGTATCTTTAAAAAGGTAGCCGACAAAAGCTATCATCCAATGCTAAACTTACTTGAAAAAAATATCAAATCCCAACCAGGGTTCAAAGTATCACTTTCTATCACTGGTACTTGGTTAGAGCAAGCCGAAAAATGGGACTATGCCTTGATTGAGCAAATCCGCCGCATGGTAAACACCGGTCAAGTCGAAATTGTTGGTGAAACTTTTTATCATTCACTCGCGTTTTTCTATAATTTAGATGAATTCAACGACCAAGTCGAGCAGCATAGCAACAAAATTTTCGAACTATTTGGTGTACGCCCACAAGTTTTCCGCAACACCGAGCTCGCTTACAACGATTACCTTGCCAAATGGGCTGAAGAAAAAGGTTACAAAGGCATCCTCGCCGAAGGCTGGGACAAAGTTCTTGGTTGGCGTAGCCCAAATTACATCTATCGTCCAGCCGGCTGCAAAAACATCAAGCTCCTACTCAAAAACTATCGTTTGTCGGATGATATCGCTTTTCGCTTCTCCAACCGAAACTGGAGCGCCTGGCCACTTACTGTACCAAAATACATGAACTGGCTAGACATGGATTGTCTCCGTGGCAATCTCATCAATCTATTCATGGATTTCGAGACCTTTGGTGAACACCAATGGAAAGATACTGGCATTTTTGAATTTATGGATCATCTCATCCCTTCTTGGCTTGGTCAATACGAGAATAAATTCCTCACCGTATCAGAGGCTTGTGATTTATCCGAGCCAGCCGACGAGATTTCTATGCCATCAACTGTTACTTGGGCCGATACCGAGCGCGATCTTTCTGCTTGGCTTTCAAATTCGCTCCAAACTTCCGCCATGAACGACATTTTCGCCCTGCGAGACGAAATTTTAGCTACGAATGACGAAACTCTGATTTCGGACTGGCGTCACCTTACTACCTCAGACCACCCATATGCCATGTGTACTAAATATTGGAACGACGGCGACGTCCATGCTTACTTCTCTGCCTACGCTTCCCCATACGAAGCCTTCATGTACTTTATGAATGTGTTACGTGACATAGAATATAGACTATCCAACAATAAAAAATAATGTCCTGAGGACATTTCGGAGGTTACGACCGAGAATTAGCGCCGGTCGCCCGTAACGACGGGCCGACCGGACGCGTGTCCGAAGGACATATTTTTATTGTCAATTAGCGCTTTTTCTCTTTAACTTCGTTACGTCCAAGATTTTTCTTGGTTTCAGTGAAAACTACATGTTTACGTAGAACTGGATCATACTTCTTTAAAGACAACTTGTCTGGAGTATTCATTGTGTTCTTCTTAGTGTAGTAAGCACGAACACCAGATTCCTCAGAAACGAGGCCAACGAGTTTGCGTTTAGTATTATTCTTCTTTGCCATAATTCCTACTATTTTACCACAGATAAGAAAAAAAGGCAAGACTTTAAGCGTCTTGCCTTACGATTGATGTGGCATATTTTTTAATTATATCCGCTTCCACGGTCGATTCCACTACCGTTGCAAAAAGGACACCAAATTCCCCAGGTGTCTTTTCCTTTTCCATTACAGTGTAGACATTTGTCTCTACGCACCGTCTGATGCGCTGCAACCAAATGATACCTATATCCACTTTCGTCAGACGAATCGAAAACTTTGCCACACACTGGACAAGTATATGTCACCCATACCACCCCCTTCCTATAAAAGTCCAATCTAATCGATGATCTACGCTATTTTACTATTTTTTGCCATTTTTATCAAGCAATAGCTTTATGAACTCTTTAATCTTTTTGATACCCTTGGTGTGGTCCGGTGCAATCATTAGCTGCTCGTCATCAAGGAAAGAAAGAGACGATATCTGATAATAAACCGCTTGCATCAATTCCCGAAGTGCCATCTCATCTTTATTATTAAATTCATAGACTTTATCATACACTTCACCATCATTATCCGGAACTACAAATAGAATATGCGCTTTTGTTACCTTATATTTAGAGTAGTCACGCGAATTATTAAGCAGCAACTTATAAAACCCGAGTTGCATCATGTATTTATATAATGTGGTATGAGAAGACCACCCTTCTTTGTGATAGCCACTAGTCTTAAAATCGTAAATTTCAATCGTTTTATCTTCTTCATTTATCTTGATGTGGTCAATTTTACCCGTAATCGGCACACCGTCTACTATTATTTTATCCGGCGCAAAGTTTACTTCAGCCTTGCCATCACGCAGAATGTCCGAAAACTTATTAATCGAAACGGCAAGATCAGCCGGCCCTTTATCACGTAATTTCTGAATTACTTCAGAAGGCAAATCCTTCTTCTCGAGCTCAGACAAAAACATCTGCACAGCCTCTTCATCCGAAATATGCGAATTGGTGATTTTTTCATACACAGCATGCACGATATTACCAAAAGCCAGAGCCTCAGTTTCTGGCTCGCTTGGTGCCATCAAAATCCGACTCTTAAAGAATTCTTGCGGCCCAGCGTATACAATATCAACAAACGAGGTAAGACTAGAAGCCGACATTCGATAATTAGACACCCGTTCTTTGTACAAAGATAATAAATCCGGAGACAACGAAAGATACGGAGACATCCAAGTGCGGATATTTTTTTCGGCAGAAGAAAAGGCGCTTACGTCATAGTAAGTTTTTACCTCACCAGACGGAATGAGCGGCGAAACAACCCTGTCGTCATCCTCAAATTCTTCAAAATATTCAAGTCTTGCCGGTGATTTTTCATTAAAGTCTTTCAGTGCGTTAGTGATATAAAGGTGTTCCTTTGCCCGCGTCAACGCCACATATAATACGCGCAAACGCTCACTATCCGTGGTCATAGTATGGCGAATATGCGTCAAATTCTTTGGCAAAGTAAGAAATGAATTATTCCCTTTGCCTTTACCCCAAGCCGTATGGTCAGCCGTAACTACAAACACATGCTCAAACTCCAAGCCTTTTGCACCGTGTGCCGTCAAAACCGACACCGCTTCATCCGCATCGCGATATGGGCTCACTACGCTAAGTGCCATCTCTGCATCAGCATAATCATCAATCATATTAATAAGATCAGCTAGTTTCAAATTTTTATCACCAAAATGTTTGTGAAGCTTACCGCGCAAGGACGCAAGATTACTATAAAGCGAAAATGCCGAATAATCATTGTTTTTTACATAATACTCTAGGAATTTTGATGAAAAACCATTGAGCTCCAAAGAGCCAACGATATAATCCAGCATCAATTCTAGTGGTTCCGTAAAGGACTTCGCCATCAAATTAGTCAAAAACTCTACCACAGCTTTAATGTCGGGATTTTCAGTCTCAAGTAATACTTCGAGAGTGGCGCGTTTCTCGTTTTTTGCTTTCGCCATCAATTTTAGCACTTCCATAATTGGTAAACCAAAGAACGGATAAGACAAAATTTCTAGAACCGATACAGTCGGTCGCTTTTCGTTGGCGCATTCGTACACATACCTAGCAATAGTAAAGATTTGATGCATTTTTTCATCTTGCAAAAGGTCATTTTGCTTATCATATGCAATACTAATCTCTTTATGACCTTTCAAAAATGGCAAAAGCGGCTCAAAATATTTCCGTTTCTGCGAGATAATCGCAATCTCATTTTGTGAAACACCGGCACGGACTAGCTCAGCAATCTTGCTCGCTACAAAATCATATTCCATGTCGGAAGTCAAAAATTCAGCCCGCAAAATCCCAGTTTCAGGCAAACTTTCCCGGTGTGCAATTAGCTCCTTATCAGCAAATCGGTCAGGCGCTTCCATGATAATTGTATGAGAGAAATCCAAAATTTCTTGCGTGCTACGATAGTTTTCGGTAAGAGCAATCACGTGTGCATTATAATAACCCTGAAAATCTTGGAAATTAGAAGCCAAAGCACCTTGAAATTCAAAAATCGCCTGGTCGTCATCACCAACTGCCATAATCACCGGCTTTTCATAATCTGTAATTAGTTTAATAATAGCAAGCTGTGATGGGTTTGTATCCTGAAACTCATCAAGCATGATATACTGATAACGCTCTTCTAGAGTCAAACGGAATCCTTTGTCTTTTTTAAGAATCCGAATGGCTTCCTGAATCATATCATTAAAATCATACAAACCATTTTCTTTTAATTCTGCTTCGTAGGCCCGCATCACTTTAGCAATACTAATTAGCTTTTTATTGGCAACACGGTCTTTCAAACGATACGCGCCAGAACCAGTTTTTTCAAAATAAGTATCACGCCATTGAGTCAGCACTGTAATCCTACCAGACGAACCGGATTCATTATACGCTTCTTTCATATCGCGCGCCATAATACAAATTGAGCGCTCAATCGGCGAGCTTACACCAGGCACAGTCTGAGTATTATCCATATATGGTTTCAGGGATTCATAAATCGGGGTATAGGCCTCGTCATACGACCTTTGAAAATCATTTGGCACAACATTATGAAGAATTGGTGAAATCGCTGCGGAAAGAACTTCGGAATCCTCGATATTGACATTAGCAATAGTCTCCAAATCATTCGCTGTAAGATTGTTGCTTTTAGCAGAACTAATCACGCCTAGAATATCTTTAACTTGATCAGCACGCAAAATGTCTTTACCTGGCAAACAATCACGAATCTTTTTTATCATCTTAAACTGTGTCACTTCATCAATCGGCGAATCAATCGGACGATCATATTCCTCAGAATAATTCTTATAGAGTGCCAGAATTTCCGAGCCAAAAGCGTGGTAAGTACTAACATTTACCTTCAACCCATCCGGGCCAACAATCCTTTTTAAGCGTTCGTGCATGTTTTTGGCACCATTCTCGGTAAATGTGATACAAAGGATATTTTCTGGCGCTGTATCAGTATTCTTCAAAATATAGGCCACCTTTTCAGAAAGAAGTTGAGTTTTACCAGTTCCTGGGCCCGCTAGTACCAGCAAAGGTCCATCAAGATATTCTACTGCTTCTTTTTGTTTAGGATTTAAGCCCATTCATTACTCCTTGTTATTAAGTCTTTTAGTTTTATTGCATCTTCTGGCACCGCAATCGCACCATTTTTAATCTTAGAAAGTGCCGATAGGCCTTCTACAGTTTTTTCTGGCACCGCCTTTTTATTTTTCCTTAAAATTTGTCCAAATTCATAGTTACGGGATGGGTAGTCGCAAGTAAGCTTAAGATCTCCCTTACCGCAAACCAAGTTTACCGTTTCGGCCTTGGCGCCATTTGCCTCCAAAACTTGTGCCATCTCGCGGGCGGTTTCTCTCAAGAATTTACTATGTTCTTCTGTGCCAGCTTTAAGCCCAAGCAGACCACAAAAAAGCGCATAAACATTTTTGAGTGCGCCGCACATCAAAACGCCTTTTTCGTCGTCCGTAAAATCAAAAGTAAGATAGTCTGTGCCAAACATATCCACTATACGCTTGTCTGTGGCAGTAAGAATAGTTTTTTTACCAGCCTTAATATCATCCGCAAACCCAGGTCCAGAGATAATCATGTAGTCCTTGAAATCTGCAAAAATCTTGTCCGACAAAATTCCTTTTGTCGCAATAATCATGGGTTTATCTTTTGGCAAACGCGGCAACAAATATGGTACGGCTTTGCTCGGCACTGCAAGCACCAACATCTTAGCTTTAGCCAGAACCTCAGTCAAAGTTTCATTCATACATTTGCTATCATAATAATCAATGTCGTAGCCTTTTTCCGCCAAAATGCCACCGAGTGCCGTACCAAAAGCTCCTGCCCCTAATATTGCAATTTTCATCTTACTCTATACTCAGGATTTCCCCGGTTCCTTGTTTTAACTTTAGCAATCTTTGGTTTTTTGAACCACGATAACGCAAACTCAAATCTCTTTGACTCAAAATAAATGGACCGTCGATAATAGCATCAAGAGAAAGCAAAAACTCCCATGGCACCCCACCAAATTCCTTAATAATCTCGTACGTAAAACCAGAAAAACTCCAAACATC
>JAEIGA010007935.1_pt1 | contig 16115 bp, 6 predicted proteins | sample 9270691 | NCBI WGS metagenome assembly JAEIGA01 (sample SAMN17057246, study PRJNA624740) | gut metagenome | biome: biome; isolation source: fecal sample | host: Bos grunniens | place: China: Xizang | collected 2019
GCGGCGTCACAGACTGTCCGCCCACAGAGACCACGCCCTGGACCACGGTAAAGGCCAGGTCCTCTTCGGCGTTGTTCTTCATCAGGTGGATGGTCAGGCCCACCCGGTAGTCACCGGCGGCACTGTCCTTGACCTTCAGATGGATGTAGAACAGCTCAATATCCTCTGTCACATCCTGAACCGCCACGAAATTCATCACAGGGCCATTGCTCATGGCTGCGATGCCACAGTCAAAGCAATCCTGGGTAGCCGTGTCAAGCTCGACAAATTCCAGGCCGGCTTCGTCATAGGTGACGCTGATCTTACCGTTGGTAAAGCCGGGATTATTGACCAGGGAAACGGTCAGCACGATTTCGTCGCCGGCAGCGGCTTCCACGCTGCTGACCACGATCTGGGGGTCCCCCGCCGCGAAGGCGGAGGACATCAGAAATACACAGGTCAGCGCCAGGACAACAAGAAGGGAAACAAGCTTCTTCATGTTACGTTCTCCTGAAGTGTTGGGGAATTAGTTGCCAGCGGGGAAGGCGTCGATCAGACCCAGATCCAGCTGCATGATCAGCTTGGCATCGGTGGTATCCACCAGGCCGTCGCCGTTGACATCCGCCACGGACAGATTCAGAGCGGAAGCGTCGATCAGACCCAGGTCATACTGCATGATCAGCTTGGCGTCGGTGGTATCCACCAGGCCGTCGCCGTTGACATCGCCCAGCATTGCTGCGGGGATGTTCAGGGCCAGGCCGCCGAAGTAATCGCCGTAGGCATAGCCGTAGCTCAGGGTCACATCGCCCACAAAGCCGATGAAGCTGATGGTCTGGTTCTTCAGGCTGAACTTGTACATGCTATGGGCATTGCCGTTGGTGGTGAACAGCATCACCAGCGCATCGGTGCTTGCGTCATAGGTCATGGCCATCAGGTCGTTCTCGTCGGAACCCTTGACGCCGATGTTCTGGAAGGTGGCCAGGTCCTCGAACAGACCGGTCTCCAGATCCAGCTTCATGATGTAGTCCAGATAGAAGGAGTAGGTGTAGACATCACCGCTGTCGGTAACCGTCAGCATGGTGACACCGTGCATGGGGAATTCCTTGCCGCCCACGGTGCAGACCTCGGTCAGCTCGCCGGTCTCCAGATCCACCTCGTAGACCTTGCAGCCGCCTTCCAGCTCATAGGTCTCGTCGGCATAGACATAGCGGTCGTTGTAGGTGGGAGATTCGAACCAGTACTCGATGATGCAGTGCAGGGTCTGGGCGCCCAGGACCAGCAGACGGTTGTTGGCTGCGTCATAGGCCATGTCGCGGACACGGAAGTTGGGGGTGTAGTAGTAGTCGTAGCCGTACTTGGAATCGCCATCCACATAGCTGGTATGCTTCTCGTAGGGATCCTCCACGGTAATGCCGCAGTGGCCGATGTAGTCACGGACGAAGCCGGACTCCTCGGTGGTGGTAAACAGGTTACCCTCCTCATCATAGGCATACAGGACGCCATCGATGAAGTCCATTGCGGTAACGGGGGAAGCATCCTCGGCCTCGGTGAACTGGGTCACGATGGAGGAGTCGGGACGGGAGATCTTTGCGAAGCCGCCCAGGGTGTGGTTGTAGGTCAGGAAGTAGTCGTTGAGGCCGTAGACCACCACGGTGCAGGAGGCGGTAAAGGTGTTGGTTCCGTCGATGGCGGTGACGGTAACGGTGGTGGTGCCGGGGGAAACACCGGTGACAACGCCGTTCTCATCCACGGTGGCCACATTCTTGTTGGCAGAGGTCCAGGTGAAGGTGGCGTCTGCGCTTTCGGGGGTAACGAACAGGTCCAGCGCATAGGTGCCGCCCACGGCCACTTCCGCCATGGTAGTGGTCAGAGCCAGGTTGGACAGGTTGGTGGGGATCTCGGGATACTCGTCGGCGATGATCATCAGGCAGGTGACCTGAGAGCCGACACGGCCGATGGTACCCAGGTTATTGCAGGACTTATCGGCAGGATCGATCAGATACAGACCGCTCTCGTACTTGCCGGCGCTCAGCAGGCCGGTCCAGTAGATGTAGCCGGTATCGAAGTCATAGGCCATGGAGGCCAGCATGTTGCTCTTGAAGCCGGTGTCCATGAACAGCTCCCAGGTGCCATTCTTCACATCCAGGGTGTACAGCATGGCGTTACCGACAGTACCGGCACCGCTCTCGGGATCCAGCTCGGTGGTATCGCTGGCGGCCATGGCGTAGATGGTACCCTTTTCGTCGATGGCCAGGCTCATGAACATGGGATCAGTGATCATGCACTCCACCAGCTTGCCGTTGGCCATGTTGACGTAGTACAGATCGGTGTTGTGGCTGCCGGCGCCGGCCAGGGCGTACATGGTGCCGGTGGTGTAGTCGTAAGCCATGTCATAGACGAAGGGGAAGCCGTCGCCCATGTCGATGGCGCTCTGGACAGACCAGCTCTTGGGATCGATGGTCAGGAACAGGAAGTTGGCCTCCCAGTTGTCGCTGTCATAGCCGTAGGCATAGATCATGCCGTCGACATACTCAGCGGAGTACAGGGTCAGGTTCATGCCCTGATAGATTGCGGCGCTCTCGCCGGCGTAGTTCTTGGGGTTCTCATCGTCGATGCTGATCCAGTAGAAGCCGCCCATGGTGGCCAGGTCAGCCATCAGATAACCGTAGATGTTATCGGTGCCGGCCTTGACGGAGACGGTAGCTTCTGCGGTGTAGCGGTAGTCCAGATCATCGATGATGCCGTCGTAGCCAGCGTCAACGATCTCAATGTGCAGCTTGGTGTAGCCGGCGCCCACAGCCACGACCTTGCCGGTCTGGGCATCGTAGTAGGCAACGGACTCGTCATCGGTGTAGACGGAGACGATGGAAGCGTAGGTAGCGTTGGCGGGGTTGACGGTGATCACGGGCTGCTTGCTGTCGCCGGACATCAGGATCATGTCCTCCACTTCCACGGAAGTGACGGCGTTGAAGGGCAGCTCGGTGATTTCTTCGGGCACCACATAGGCGCCGATGTACTGGATCATGCCGGTGCCGGAGGGATCGCCCAGCTCAACGGCGTAGGGCTCGGCGCTCTGCAGGCCGGCCAGGCAGAACAGGGTGCCGTAGTCGGTGTTGCACCACAGCAGCACATCGTTGTTGTGGTCATAGCACATGGACTGGGCGTAGTAGACGCTGTCGGCAGGAGTCTGCATCACATAGTTGGCAAACAGGACCTTGCCGGTGTCAGCATCCAGGGGCATCAGGCCGCCGTCGCCGGCATCCATCACATGCAGTTCGAACAGAATACCGGTGGTGTTGATGCCGTACAGCTGGCCCTCGGTGGAGCAAGCCAGGGTGACGAAGATGTCATCGGCAGTGGCCACGGGGGTCAGCTTGCCGCTGGACATATTGACGGTGTACAGGGTGGTGGACCAGGTCTGCTCGTTGTAGATGATGGCGTACATCAGACCGGTGCTGTAGTCGTAAGCCATATCGGAGGGCAGCATGTTGGGATCGCCCTGGCCCAGCGCCTCGTACTCGCCGGTGATGGGATCAAAGCGGTAGCACTGGCCGTCGTCGCTGAAGCCATAGACCTTGCCGTCATGGCCGTTGTAGTCAGCAGCCAGGAAGTCGAATTCGGTACCCACGGTACCCTCTTCGGTGATGGTCTCCAGGTCCACGTTGACCCAGTAGTAGGAACGGCCCTGGCCGTCATAGTACTTGTAGGCGAACATGTTGCCATCGATATCCACGACCTGGATCTCACACTGGACTTCCAGATCGCCGTAGGTGGCGGTGATGATGGCGGTGCCGCCGCCAACAGCGGTGACCAGACCGTTCTGGTCCACGGTGGCAACGCTGGGATCCTCAGTGGTCCAGATCACGTTCTCGGTAACGGGAGCGTTCCAGGGCAGCAGGGTGACGCCCAGCTGCTGGGTTCTGCCGGCGCTCATGACCACCTTGTTGTGGCTCATGATGATGCGGGTGACCGCATCGGAAGCGGGCAGATCATAGCTGTTCTCTTCCATGGTCAGCAGACCGACGTACTCCTGGTCATAGGTGAAGGAGTCGGCGGTGTACGCCCAGGTGGTGGGATCGATGACGATCAGGCTCTGGCAGGACTGGCCGTAGTAAGCCCAGTAGATCTTGCCGTCGGCAGCGCTGTAGGTCATGGACTGGGCGTACATGGGATCCACGTCCTCGCCGTTGGAAGCCTGGGGCACGAAGGGAGTGCCGTCGGCCAGGGTCACGGGAACCACAGCGTAGTCATCCTCAAAGTCCACGGTGAAGAAGCCGGCAGCCTCCTGCTTGCAGCAGTAGAGCTGGCCATCGACGAAGGTCATGGCCCAGGGCATCTCGGTGGCGTAGTAGTTCTTCAGCTGGGTCAGCTCACCGGTCAGCAGATCGATGGTGAACAGACCGTGCATCTGGGCGTTCTTGTCGGAGACCAGCAGATACATCTGCTCGGTGACAGAGTCCCAGGCCATATCGACCACATTGTAGCCGATGTTGCAGATCACGTTACGGTTCCAGACGCCGGGCTCCATGTACAGGAAGTTGTGGCCAGCGTCCACAGCGAAGATCAGGTCATCCACATACTCGGCAGCGTTCAGAGCGTAGTACTCGTAAGCGTCGCTCTGCAGCATCTTGGCGGAGGCCTCATCCTTGCTCAGGGTAGCCCAGCCGAACATGTAGTCCCAGCCCTGGCTGTAGAAGATGTAGTCATGGAAGACCTGGTAAGCGTACAGAGCGGTCTTGTCCATGTTGGGGGTATTGTCGGTCAGGGTGTAGGTCAGATCATAGTAGGCCTCGTTGCAGCCGTAGTCGCACAGGGCCACAGTGATCTTCTCGCCCAGGCCGGTGACGTCCATGGTCACGGTCCAGGTGCCGTCACCGTTGTCGATCATCTGGTCATCCACATAGTGCTCGTAGATCTGAGAACCGCTCTTGTTCATCAGAACGGCGGCAGCGGGATGCTCGTCGGCGAAGGTGATGGTCAGGTAGTTACGGCCGTCCTTGGTGGTCTCGACGATGCTGGTGGTATCCAGCACGGGAGCGGACAGGTCGATGTAGATGGGCATCTTGTCGAAGAGGACGTCGGTTCTGGCATCTTCGTAGTCGATGTTGCCGGTGATGGTCAGATAGACCACATCGCCATCCTCCAGGTCGGAGAAGTCGTACAGATCGTCATAGTACCAGCTGTAGACCATGGGAACCACGGAGCCGTAGCCGGAAATGAACATGGTCTTGGAGTCCTTCTCCAGAAGCTCGTAGTGGAGCACTTCACCGGCTTCGTCGGTGTAGGTGATCTCCATCTTGGCTGCGTTACGCATCAGGGACAGGTACAGCTCGCTGATCATGTCAGCGGCGCCGTCGCCGTTGGGGGACAGAACGTTGTTGTAGGTGTTGTAGGGAGGCACACCGATCACCTGACCGTTTTCGTCGGTGATGGTGGTGCTCCTGTAGGGGTTCAGGCCCAGCATCCAGTCGTTGGAAGCGCCGCCCAGGCTGATCCACAGCAGGTGGTAGAACTGGTTGGCGGTATGGGCAGCACCGGGAACGCCCCACATGCCGGGATCATACCAGAAGCCGGAGTCGAACAGAGGTGCGTCGTCCCAGTTCTCGTAGAAGCCCATGAAGGGCAGGCTCAGGGTGACTTCTTCCTCACCCTCCAGGTAAACATAGCCTTCCACATAGTTGCCGCTGGGGAAGTAGGTATGGATCCACTCCTTGTCGGCATCGGTCAGCTTGATGGTGACGGTGATCTCCTCACTGCCGCCGGCGGCGACGGTGACGGTATCACGGCTGAAGGTCACAGCCTTGTTGTCCAGAGCGCGGTCTTCCTCGGCCAGGAAATAGACGCCGGGGAATTTGTCAGACAGCTGATAATCCTCGCACAGCAGGCTGGAACGCAGGGTATAGGTCTTGGCTGCATCGGAGTAGTTATGGACAGTAAAGGTGAAGGTGAACTCACCGTTCTCGTTGTCGCCCAGCTCGACCTTGGGACGGGCGGAACCGGCAACGGTCAGATAGGCTTCGGCAGTGATGGCGCCCAGGGCGTTCACCAGACCGGCACCCTGCTGACGGGGAGAGGTCTCCAGGCCGGTATCCCGGTCGATGATGACCTCGGCGGTGCTCATGATCAGGCTGTCGCAGAGCACACGGGTCTCAGCCTCGGTGGCATTGGGGAAAGTCTCCTTGATATACTGCATCACCAGGGTGGTCACACCGGCCACCTGGGGGCAGGCCATGGAGGTACCGGACATCAGGCCATAAGCGCCGCCGTCCAGGGTGGAGTAAACGTTACCGCCGACACCGGTGATGTCGGGCAGCAGGCGCAGGTCGCCGGAGGTGCCCCAGCAGGAGAAGGAGCTGATCTGGCCACCCAGAACGTCCTCACGGAAGGAGTAGTCGCCGTTGACGATCAGGGTCTTGGTCTCGGCGTCGGCCATCTTCTGGCCGTCGGAGAGGGTGATCAGGCCCACAGGGATGTCGGGATAGATCTGATTGCCGTTGCCGTCGGTGGTTTCGGTGGTCATACCGAAGTAGAAGACATCGGAATCATCGGTATTCCAGATGATGGCGGCAACTGCGCCGGCATTCTGGGCGTTCACAGCCTTGCGGCCGAACTCGATTTCGCCACGCTTGATGAGGGCGACCTTGCCTTCGACCAGGCTGTTGCCGTTCTCGTCGTAGAAGTCTTCCTCATGGCCCAGGCCATCGATGACCACATACTCCAAATTGCCCATGCCGTGCAGGTTGGCGATGGTGACGGAAATGTAGCCGTACAGGAATTCGATGGAATACTGATAGAAGATCTCGGTGCCGTCAGCCAGCTCGAAGTAGTCGGCAGCGATGACCTTGTTGTCGGCACTGGCAACGCCCATGGAGTTGGCGTAGGTGGCAGGAGAAGCCACGGTACCGTTGTCGATGTGGGTGGTGGGCATCTTGTTGTAGCCCCAGTTGGAACCGGCATTGGAGCTGCCTTCGTTACCGACGGCAACGTCAACGATGATGTCGCTCTGGGAGATACGGGCAAAGATGGAGTCCACTTCTTCGTTGCCGGAGTAGGAGAAGCCGGCAGCGCTGCCCAGGGACATATTGACCACGTCAACGCCCAGCTTCATGCAGTCTTCCAGGGCGTCGATGATGGTGTACATACCGGCACCGCCGGAGGGGCTGAAGACCTTCATGGCGAAGATCTGTGCGTCGGGAGCCATACCGGAAACGTTGGTGCCCTCCACATTGTTGGCGGCAGTAATACCGGCAACGTGGGTGCCGTGGTCGCCCAGGCTGTCATTGTGGGTAACATTGACAAGGCCGGTGGCGTAGTTGAAGGTGAAGGGGATCTTCTCGTTGTAGTACAGATCCTCAGCGGTGATCTCGCCGCGGTGCAGGGCCTCCAGGTTCAGGTCCTGGCTGTCCAGCATCTGCTGCAGCTTTTCCACATCCCAGGAAGCGCCGGCGGGAGCGTCAGCGAAGGAGGGATGGTCCACGTCAAGACCGGTATCCAGGATGGCCACGGTCATGCCCTGACCGGTGTAGCCCAGATCCTGCCAGACCTGTGCAACGCCGGACATGTTGGAAGAGGAGATGGTAAAGGGCTTCAGCTGCTCTTCCTTGGTGGTCATGGCCTGGAATTCGGGGTTCAGGAACACGTTCTTGACGCCGGAAACGGCGGCGATCTGCTCCAGATTGCCGAAAGCGGTGGTGATGACCAGGGCATTGGTCAGGTGGGTGTACTGTCTGATGACCTGCACACCGCCCACGGCCTGCTCAATGGCAGAGATCAGTTCGGTCTGCTTGGCCAGCAGGGAAGCCTTCACATCGGAAGGAACTTCCAGAATATTGCTGTAGGTATCGGCAGTGGGTGCATCCTTGAGTACCACGAAAGCGGTAACCTGGTCTGCAGGCTGGAAGTCGCCGGCAGCCTTGCGCAGCACCTGAATGTGCGCGGGCAGCTGTGCATCGGTCAGAACGATGTCCTTGCCGTCGCTGGTGGTAGCGATCCACTGGCCGTTCTTCAGGCTCAGGGAATAGTCGTTGTCCAACAGGTGGGACTGATCCTTCTTCAGGGTAGGCAGACCCAGTGCCTCACCTGCGGAAACCATCAGATCCTGGAACCAGTTGGAGGTTCCGCCGGTGATGCTGTCGGTGGCGGAAATACGCACTGCGTTGGCAGCAGGCGCGATACCGCTCAGGACCAGGCAGAACACCAGAAGCAGGGTGATCCATCTTTTACTGTTCATATTTTTCCTCCGTTCAATTTGCGGGTATCGCCTGATATACAGGCTCGAATGTGGCGTTTGCACAAAAAATGAAAACAAGCCACTCTTTATATTGTACAACAATACATTTCAAGTGTCAAAACCATATATTGACCAAAATATTTTTCCACAATTATACAACAAACACAAATTGTGAGCGCGGTGTGAACACCACCCCTCCCCTTCCGCAAAAACAAAAAAGCCGGCCCATTTCGCACCAGCTTCCTGCATCTGTCAAGACATTTCAATTTTTCGTTTATCGATGTGTTGAGGAGTGGTGACGAAAGCTTCTCCCTGGGGAGAAGCTGGCAAAAATCGGCTCTTCGGAACCGATTTTTGACTGATGAGGGGGTGTTTGGCCCTGTTGCAATTCCCCTCATCCGGCCCTTCGGGCCACCTTCCCCCCCAGGGGGAAGGTTTCGATAAATCCCAATTTACTGTTTTACCGAAAATTTGAAGAAGCCGGCGCTCTTGCGCCGGCTTCCTTACCTTATTAATTGAGCGGTCAAATCAGACCTTAACTGCCTTTTTCCGGTGGCAGCAAAAATATACACCGTAAAAGCCGCAGATATAGAGGAGGAACAGGGCCACCACGCCCATGGGATACCACACCGGATGGCCGCCCACCAGGCTATAAAGGATCTCATAAGGGGTGCCGTCGCCCCGGACCAGGAACATATAGTTGTAGTCCAGGCACTTGTTGGCCACAAAGGCCGCCACGCAGAAGAACAGCAAAATAGAGAAGGTCAGCGGCATATTTCCCTTTTTCATACTCTTTTCGCCACTGATAAAGATGTACAGGGCAGCAAAACCGGAAATACTGTGGGTAATGCCGGAGACCACATTGTCAAAGCACAGCACCGGGTAGGTGCCATAGTTATTGCCGGCGCCGTAGGTGCCCAGCACCGCGCCCAGCACGCCGAAGATGCAGACAAAATCCAGGGCCGCTTCCTGGATCCGGCCCTTGGAGAAGGCCGCCAGGGGGATGGTGATCAGCTGGATGCTGCACAAAAACAGAGGCAGATTGTACAGCCAGCCCATGGAATCTCCGCTCCGGCAGCAACATAGCACAATCTTGAACAACTCAAAGCCGTCGATCAAAATGGCCGCCCAGATCAGCACCCGGTTTTTGGTCTTCTGATCCCGGTCCCGGTTGCGCAGGCCGAAAAGCACCGCCAGACCGATCATCACCACCATCAAAGAGGAAACAAAGGTCAGGTGTTGCCAGGATAAAAAGCCTTCCGCAGGCCGCTGATAGCCGCCGAAGCCGAAAAATTCTCTCATAATCCACCTCAAAGCCGTGTTTTTACTCGAACTTTATTAGTGTAACACTTTTGCAACTTTTTGTCAATCTTTGTCACATGGGTTTTTACAGGGGATTTTTTCCTTGCGGCACACCCTCAAATATGGTACGATAAACAAAAGGGCTGCCCTGCGGCCACAAACGCGGAGAGGAGTTTTTCTTATGAAAATGATCCACATGACCATCCCCGGCTACCCGGATGCCACCTTGGAGGGCTATATCCTGGACTGCGAGCTGAAGTTGGGCCAGGAAACGGAACGTCCTGCCATTTTGGTCTGTCCCGGCGGCGGTTACCTGTACTGCTCTCCCCGGGAGGCAGAGCCGGTGGCGCTGCGGTTTGCCGCCCAGGGCTATCACGCTTTCATCCTGCGCTACTCCACCGGCAAAAACGCTGCCGGTATGGCTCCCATGGCACAGGTGGATTGGGCCATGGGCTATCTGCGGGAAAACGCAGCCCAATGGCACATCGACCCCAATAAGGTTCTGACCTGCGGCTTCTCCGCCGGCGGTCATCTGGCGCTTTGGGCCGGCCTGCGGGCAAAAAACAAGGCCAACGGCATGATCCTCAGCTATCCGGCCGTGTCTGCCCCCAACATTCCCGGGGCCGATTTCATGCTGAAGGTACTGATGGGCCGGGAAACGGTCACCGACGAGGATGCCGCCCAGCTGGATCTGACGCGGTTTGTGGACAAGTCCGCACCGCCGGTGTTCCTGGTGGCCACCGCCGAAGATCTGCTGACCAATTACGGCGCCCTGCAGCTGGCAGGCTGCTATGCCAAGCTGGGCCTGGGCTACGAGCTGCACATTTTCCAGCACGGCCCCCACGGCTACGCCCTGGCGGATGCCACCAGCGCCGACGGCAGCGCCCAGGTGGTCAATGACGCCTACGCCCTTTGGCCCCAGCTTTGCCAGGAATGGATGGAAAAGGTCTTCGGAAAGCCCCAGTTTGCTGACGTTTCTGCCAGCCGGATGGGCAAATATCTGAAAGAAATGGGTCTTACCATGCCCGAAACCCCATAAGCGCCCCTTTTTCTCCCGCAAAAACAAAAAATAGATTGTATCCGGCCGGAAAAGATGATATAATCCAAGGTGTGCAAAACCCCAAAATTACAGAAAGGTATTTTCCGTATGTTTGAGAAAGTTTTTAAGCTGAAACAAAACGGCACCTCCGTCAAGACGGAACTGATGGCTGGTCTGACCACCTTCATGACCATGGCCTACATCCTGGCGGTCAACCCCAGCATTCTGGGCGACGCGGGCATGGATCCCTCCGCTGTCCTGCTGGCCACCGCCATCGCCTCCTTCATCGCCACCTGCTGCATGGCCTTCATGGCCAACCTGCCCTTCGTGTTGTCCGCCGGCATGGGCCTGAACGCCTACCTGGCCTACACCGTGGTGCTGGGCTTTGGCTACAGCTGGCAGATCGCCCTGCTGGCGGTCTTCGTGGAAGGTCTGATCTTCATCGTCCTGTCCCTGACCAATGTTCGTGAAGCCATTTTCAACGCCATTCCCCTGACCCTGAAGCGAGGCGTTTCCGTGGGTATCGGTCTGTTCATCGCCTTCATCGGCCTGCAGAACTCCGGTATCGTGGTGGACGCATCCACCCTGGTGACCATCACCAACTTCACCCAGGATTTCTCCACCCACGGCATTTGTGCCCTGCTGGCTGTGATCGGCACCCTGATCACCGCTGCCCTGCACATCAAGAATGTCCGCGGCTCCATCCTCATCGGCATCGTGGCCACCTGGGTCCTGGGCATCATCTGCCAGCTCACCGGCCTGTATGTCCCCACTCCCGAGGCCGGCTTCTACTCCCTGATCCCCACCCAGTTCATCTCCATGGACTTCTCCGCTCTGGGCAAGACCTTCGGTCAGTGCTTTAAGGTGGACTTCTCCAATGTGAAGATCCTGGACTTCGTGGTGGTGGTCTTCGCCTTCCTGTTTGTGGACCTGTTTGACACCCTGGGCACCCTCATCGGCGTGGCCACCAAGGCCAACATGCTGGACGAAGAGGGCCGTCTGCCCAATGTCAAGCCTGCTCTGCTGGCTGACGCCATCGGCACCTCCGCCGGCGCCGTGCTGGGCACCTCCACCATCACCACCTTCGTCGAGTCCGCCTCCGGCGTCAGCTCCGGCGGCCGTACCGGACTGACCGCTCTGACCGCAGGTCTGCTGTTCCTGCTGAGCACCCTGTTCGCTCCCATCTTCACCACCATCCCCTCCTTCGCCACCGCACCCGCGCTGATTATGGTGGGCTTCCTGATGGTCAGCTCCGTCACCGAGATCCGCTTTGACGACGACAACCTGGCTGAGGCCATCCCCGCCTACATCGCCATCATCGCCATGCCCCTGTGCTACTCCATCTCCGAGGGCATCAGCCTGGGCATCATCTCCTATGTGGTGCTGAACCTGTGCACCGGCAAGGCCAAGAAGATCACGCCTCTGATGTACGTCCTGGCCCTCCTGTTCGTGCTGAAGTATATTTTCCTGTAATCGACCATAGCCAAAAGGAGCACCCGCCCGGGTGCTCCTTTTTGATTGCTATTGACACCGTTTCTTTCCAAATTTTGGCTGTTTGTTGATAACATACCACTATTTTGCAAAATTTGTGATAAATTCAGCGGAATTTGCAATTTACTTTACAATCAAATTCTGCTAAAATAGATATGATTATGCTGGGGGGCAACGTCCCCCAGGAAAAACAAGGAGGAAATTTCATGTCTAAAAAACAGAAGACCCCCGGCAGCCTGACCAAAAAGCACTGGTTTGGCTATATGTTCGGCGACTGGGGCGGCTGTATGACCTTTACCCTGATGGCCAGCATTTTTGGTCTGTACTGCACCAATGTGCTGGGCGTCGATCTGGTGCTGATGGGCACCCTGACCACCATCTGGACCATTTGGGACGCCATCAACGACCCCATGATGGGCGCGCTGATGGACAAGGCCTTCGCCAAGCATCACAACAAGAACGGCAAGTTCCGTCCCTGGCTGCTGCGTGCCACTCCCCTGCTGGCAGTTTCTGCCGTCTGTCTGTGGACCGTGCCCACCTTCCTGGACGGCATCCCCATGCTGGTTGCCCTGTTCTCTTTTAAGATCCTCTACGAGGCATCTTACACCATGTTCAACATCCCCATGGGCTCCCTGCTGAGCGCCATGTCCACCAACGACTCCGAGCGCGCTTCCCTGTCCTCTGCCCGTGGCGTCGGCTCCATGTTCGGCAACATGATCCCCGGCCTGCTGGGCCCTGCGATCATCAAGATGTTTGGCGGCGACCGCAACTCTGTGGGCTATATTGTCACCGGCGTGTCCTGTGCTGTGATCGGCTTCATCATCTGCCTGCTGCACTACTACTTCACCGAAGAGCGTACCTCCGTGGGTAAGGAAACCAAGGCCGATGACATCAAGTTCTCCGACATCCTGGTTGTCATCCGCAAGAACCGTCCCTTCGTGGCCCTGTGCATCCACGGCGTGTGCATCTGCCTGATGCAGTATGCCGCTCAGACCCTGGGCCTGTACATGTACTCCGGCGTGTACCATGATGTTTCCTATCAGTCCATCGCCTCCGCCCTGTCCTCCCCCTTCATGATCGGCTCCATGATCCTGGTGCCCTTCATGTGTAAGAAGATGGGCCTGGAGAAGCTGATCCGCTACTCCCTGCTGATCGGCGGTGCCATCTGCGCCGCCCTGTTCGGTATGCATATGGTCATGGATGTCCATCCGCTGGTTCACGGCGTACTGCTGGGCATCGGCTCCGGCTTTGCCATGGTCTCCATCCAGATGCAGTGGGGCCTGGTGGGTGAGGCCATTGACTACAATGAGTTCATCACCGGCAAGCGCACCGAAGGCTCCATCTACGGCACCTTCAACCTGTCCCGCCGTATCGGCCAGGCCATTGGCCAGGGCTGCTCTTTCTATGCACTGGCACTGATCGGCTATGACGGCCTGGCAGAGGTCCAGTCCGCCGGCACCGTGGTGGGCCTGAAGGTCCTGTGCGTCCTGCTGCCCGCCGTGTTCATCCTGGGCTCCTGGGCCGCTTTTAAGTTCGTGTGGAACATCACCCCCGAGAAGCGTGCCGCCATGGCCGCCTGGAAGGCTGAGCAGAAGGCACAGTCTGCCGAATAAGCTTTGCAAATATGACCGTTTTCAGGCGGCACGGCATCGCCGTGCCGCCTGATTTACCCCAATCGCTTTGAAATAACCTTCTCCCTGGGGAGAAGGTGCCCCGAAGAGGCGGATGAGGGGAAAACAACAGACCCCTCATCAGTCACCACAATCGGTTCCGAAGTGCCGATTGTGGCGACAGCTTCCCCCAGGGGAAGCCTTGGGCGCTGCCGCGCCAGTGCGCGAAACAACAATTTATCCCCATCCGTTCAAGGAGGAACTATGGAATACATCGTAAACACTCCCTGCGGGGCTTTGCAGGGCTGCGCCGGTCGGGTGGCCGGCACGGTGGCCTACAAAGGCATCCGCTATGCCACCGCCGGCCGCTGGGAGTACCCCAAGCAGGTCACGGCCTGGGAGGGCCTGTACGACGCCACCCGGTACGGCGCCTGCTCCTACCAGCCCCGTTCTTTCTACAACGAGGAAGAAAACCTGAAAAAAGTCTTCTACTACAACGAATTTCGCAAAGGTGAAACCTACACCTACAGCGAAGACTGCCTGTTTTTGAACATTTTTACCCCGGACAGCGCCAAGGAAGGCGACCGGCTGCCGGTACTGGTGTACATCCACGGCGGCGGCTTCACCGGCGGCTGCGGCCACGAAAAGCATTTCGACGGCCCGGTGTGGCCCCAGCAGGGCATCATCGGCGTGACGCTGAACTACCGCCTGGGCCCCATGGGCTTTGTCTGCCTGCCCCAGCTGCAGGAGGAGGCCGGCTTTACCGGCAACTACGGTCTGTTTGACCAGCTGACCGCCATCCAATGGGTCAAGGACAACATCGCCGCCTTCGGCGGTGACCCGGAAAACATCACCATCATGGGCCAGAGCGCCGGCGCTGCCAGTGTGCAGCTGCTGTGCCAGAGCCCGCTGACGGAGGGTCTGTTCCAGCGGGCGGTGCTCTCCAGCGGTTGCGGCCTTGGCGGCATGCTCCGGGGCAAGCAGGAATCCACCATGGCCTTTTGGCAGGAAGTGATGGCCCGCTGCGGCTGTGAAAATTTGGAGCAGTTCCGCGCTCTGCCGCCGGAAACGCTGTTTGCGGCCTGGAACCGCTACAAGAAGGAGATCAAGGGCGGCGGTGGCGCTGCCTTCCCGGTGCTGGACGGCCGCTTTGCGGTGGCCGATGGCAAGCCCCTGGATATTTCCTACATGGCCGGCTCCACCAGCCACGATATGGCGCCGCCGGTGCTCTATAGCATGGCAAAAAAGTGGATCGGCCAGCGCCGCAAGCCCAGCTATGTTTGGTTCTTTGACCGGATGCTGCCCGGCGACGATTGCGGTGCCTGGCACTCGGCAGACCTGTGGTACTGGTTCGGCACCCTGCCCAACTGCTGGCGGCCCATGGAGCCGAAGGATCACCAGCTCAGCGCCCAAATGGTGGGGTATCTGTCCAATTTCTGCCGCACCGGCGATCCCAACGGCGACGGCCTGCCCCGGTGGGAACCTGCCGGAGCCAAGGAAAAGGCGGTCATGCGCCTGGGCGAGGAAGCCACCGGCATGGGCAAGCCCAGCTTGCTGAAAATGATCAAGACCATGCTGACCAACAAGGCCGTGGGCGAATAACCCGTCACACAACGCAAAAAGGAGGATCCCTATGTCAAGCTTTGAGAACCTGCGAGTCGTAGACAATTTCTACCAAACTTCCCTGTTTTTCCCCATGCCCACCGTGGTGATCTCCACCCTGTGCGAGGACGGCACCACCACCCTGGGTCCCTATTCCCTGGTGCAGCCTTACTATGTGGCCGGCAAGGATTTTTATGCCATGCTGCTGTCCTGCCGCAACAGCTCCAACACCGCCCAGAACATCCTCCGCACCGGCAAGTGCGCCATCAATTTTGTGGATGACAAGCCCTCCACGTTTAAGGAGTGCGTCAAGCTGTCCTGGCCCGGCGACAAGCCTGAAGACAAGATGCCCAACTGTAATTTCAAGTTGGAAAAAGGCCAGGCAGAGGGCGATCGTCCCATGGTGTTGACCGATGCCATCCAGGTCATTGAATGCACCTGGGTCCGGGAGCTGGACAACGCCCAGGACGATGCCCCCGGATGTCTCACCGGCTATGAGCCCCCCTATCATGACTTCAACGGCATCACCAGCAAGTTCGGCGCCCACTTTATCCTCAAAGTGGACAAGATCCTGATGAAGAAGAAGTACCATGACGCCATCATCAACGGCGTCCGGGCCCAGGATTTCCCCAACCTGCCCGTGGACTACGGCTACCGGGACAGCAAGAATTTCTGGTTTCATCGCAAACGTCGGATGCGTGCCGAGTTGCTGCCGATGCGTAAGCAGAGCCTGGACTCTGTCCGTTACGCCGCCGACCGGGCCGATGACAAGGTCAAATTCACCGATGATGCCCTGGAAATGATTCTGAATGTGCCCCGGGTGTTCCTGCCCCTGGTGCTGAAGGGCTGCGTGGACTGGGCC
>JAEIGA010007936.1_pt1 | contig 16113 bp, 10 predicted proteins | sample 9270691 | NCBI WGS metagenome assembly JAEIGA01 (sample SAMN17057246, study PRJNA624740) | gut metagenome | biome: biome; isolation source: fecal sample | host: Bos grunniens | place: China: Xizang | collected 2019
CAGGTGCATATGTAACTTTTTTTATTTTATAATTTGCTTGTTTATTAAAAGATTCAAAGGAGTTAACTTCTGGCTTAAGTATAAACTTATCTGGTTGGGCACCTTTATGATTACAATTTATGAATGGACCTTCTAAATGAACACCTAGTATTTCAGGTTTACCAGAAGTATTATGATTTTCCATATAGTTAGAAATATTATTTAAAGCATTATTTATATTTTCTAGACTCTGAGTCATTGTAGTTGGTAAGAATGATGTTACCCCTTCTTTTGCTAATGTACTTACTATTGTTTCAATGGTTTCGAAACTACCATCCATAGCATCAGCTCCATGGGAACCATGTATATGAACATCTATAAATCCTGGAACAGCAAAATATCCTTTTGGTATAATTAACTCCTCTCCGGAGTTAGATATCTTACCATCTTTTATAAAGATACTAGTATCTGTTAAAACTTTTATCATGTTATATCCCCCTAATATTACTTTTTACCAGATGCATAGTTCATTTTATAAACAATAAAAGCAACTACACATGACAAAGCGATTTTAATACATGTTAAAAATAAAAATATACGAAGTAATCCTCCAAAAGTCAATTGACCAAACATAATATAAATAATCATTATAGAAGAAGAAAATATTTCTATTATAGATACAAATCTAAGTGAAAGAGTTTCAGTTTTAATTAAATGAGCTTCTTTTTGTGTTATTTTTGGAGCAAGAATTCTTCTTATATAAGTAAAAATATTAAAAGCTAAAAATAAAGTTAATACTATTTTTATAAGTATTATCATGATATACCCCCCTTTAAATAATACACCTTAATTAAATTATAATGTATTTTTATATAAATTAAGAATTTTTAAAAATAATTGTATAAAATTTTTTTGTAAGGTACATAATATATATGTAAAACTTAATAAATAAAATTACTCAATCTCCCCCATTAAAAAGGCCTCTATCCCCCATAGAGGTCTTTATTTTTTTGTAAATTATCTCTAGATTTAATTTTTATTAAATTGGGTAAAATATGTAAAAAATATATGATGCTAATAAGAAAATTTTTATTATATGATATAATGATACTTATTAGGAACGAACGTTCGGAAAGGAGCGAGATTGTGGACTTTAAAATAAATTCAGAATTTAAGCCTACAGGAGATCAACCTCAAGCAATTAAGAAGATAGTAAGTGCAATAAATAATGGTGAAAAATATAGCACATTATTAGGTGTTACAGGTTCGGGAAAAACCTTTACAATGGCTAATATAATACAAGAGGTAAAAAAACCAACTCTAATATTAGCTCATAATAAAACACTGGCTGCTCAGTTATATAGTGAATTTAAAGAATTTTTTCCAGATAATGCAGTTGAGTATTTTGTAAGTTACTATGATTATTATCAGCCAGAGGCATATGTAGCACATAGTGATACTTATATAGAAAAAGATGCTAGTATAAATGACGAAATAGATAAGTTAAAGCATTCTGCTACAGCAGCTATATTAGAAAGAAAAGATGTAATAATAATATCATCTGTATCGTGTATTTATGGATTAGGAGATCCAGAGGATTATAGAAGTCTTATGGTATCATTAAGACCTGGAATGCAAAAAGACAGGGATTATGTAATTAGAAGATTAATAGATATCCAGTATGAAAGAAATGACATTAACTTTACAAGAGGAACATTTAGAGTTAGAGGAGATATTTTAGAGATATTCCCAGCAAGTAATGATGAAAAGGCAATAAGAATAGAGTTCTTTGGAGATGAAATAGATAGGATAACGGAAATAGATTATGTAACAGGTAAAATTGCAGGAGTAAGAAATCACGTCGTTATATTCCCTGCATCTCACTATGTAACAACTCCAGAAAGAATAGAAACAGCAGTAGTTGAAATTGAAAAAGAGTTAAATGAAAGAGTAAATTATTTTAAAGAGAATGATAAGTTACTAGAAGCTCAAAGAATAGAACAAAGAACTAACTATGATATAGAAATGTTAAAGGAAATAGGATTCTGTCAAGGAATAGAAAACTACTCAAGACATATAACAGGTAGAAAACCAGGAGAAAAACCATATACACTTATGGATTTTTTCCCAGATGATTTTTTAATGATAGTTGATGAGTCACATGTTACTATACCTCAAGTTAGAGGTATGTATGGTGGAGATAGATCTAGAAAAACATCTCTTATAGAAAATGGATTTAGGCTACCATCAGCATATGATAATAGACCTTTAAACTTTGATGAATTTGAAGAGAACTTAAATCAAATACTATTTGTAACGGCAACACCAGGTCCTTATGAGATAGAGCATTCTACAACTATTGCAGAACAAATAATAAGACCTACAGGTTTATTAGATCCTATTATAGATGTAAGACCAATTGAAAATCAAATAGACAATTTAGTTAGTGAAATTAATTCAGTTGTAGAAAATGGTGAAAGAGTACTAATTACAACTTTAACTAAAAAAATGAGTGAAGACTTAACTAATTATCTAAAGGAAATAGGTATAAAGGTAGAATACTTACACTCTGATATAGATACATTAGAAAGAACTGAAATTATAAGAAACTTAAGATTAGGAAAGTTTGACGTATTGGTAGGTATAAACTTACTTAGAGAAGGTTTAGATATTCCAGAGGTATCTTTAGTTGCAATACTTGATGCGGATAAAGAAGGTTTCTTGCGTTCTGAAACCTCATTGATACAAACAGTAGGTCGTGCAGCAAGAAATGCAAATGGTAGAGTTATAATGTATGCAGATAAAATAACTAGATCTATGCAAGCAACTATAGAGGAAACTAAAAGAAGAAGAGAAATACAAGATTTATATAATAAAGAACATGGAATAGTGCCGCAAACAATTAAGAAGAGTATTAGAGATAGTATTGAAGCTACTATGGTTGCAGATGAAGAAGTTGTTTATGGAATTAAAGAAACTGATAATATAGAAGAAATTAAAAATAATATAGAAGCTCTTAGTCAAGAAATGATGGAAGCAGCACAAAACTTACAGTTTGAAAGAGCTGCGGAGTTAAGGGATAAAATAAAACAACTAGAGGAAAGGATTAAAGAATAATGGAAGACAAAATTATTATAAAGGGCGCTAAAGAACATAACTTAAAAAATGTTAATTTGGAACTTCCTAGAAACAAATTTATAGTTTTTACAGGGCTATCTGGTTCTGGAAAATCTTCTTTGGCATTTGATACTATATATGCAGAAGGACAAAGAAGATATGTAGAAAGTTTATCATCATATGCGAGACAGTTTTTAGGACAAATGGAAAAGCCTAATGTTGAGTATATAGAAGGGTTATCGCCAGCTATATCAATTGATCAAAAAACAACATCTAAAAATCCTCGTTCAACAGTTGGTACAGTAACAGAAATATATGATTATCTAAGACTTTTATTTGCTAGAGTTGGAGATGTACATTGTCCTGTTTGTGGTGAAAAAATAAGTCAAATGACTATACAAGAAATAGTTGATAAAATATTAGAGTTACCAGAAAGAACAAAACTTCAAATACTAGCTCCAGTAGTAAGAGGACAAAAAGGTGCTCATAAAAAGGTTATAGAAAACATAAAAAAAGATGGGTTTGTAAGAATTAGAGTAGATGGAGAAAATTACGAAGTTACAGATGAGATTGAACTAAATAAAAATCAAAAACATGATATAGAAGTTGTAGTAGATAGAATTATAGTAAAAGAAGGACTAGAGTCTAGACTTGCAGATTCAATAGAAACTGCTGTTAAGTTATCAGATGGACTTGTTATAGCACAAATTATAGATGGAGAAGATATTCTTTATTCTACTAAGTTTGCATGTCCAAATCATGGGATAGGTATAGAAGAACTATCACCAAGAATGTTTTCATTTAATGCTCCTTTTGGTGCATGTACAGTTTGTAACGGTCTTGGAGAGAGTAAAGAAGTAGACCCGGATCTTGTTATACCAAATAAAGAATTATCTATAAAACAAGGTGCTATAGCTCCATGGGGTTCAATTACTCCAAGTGATGACACATATTATAGTAAAATGGTTCAAAGTCTTGCACATAATTTTAATGTATCTTTAGATACTCCATTTAAAGATTTGCCAGAAGATTTTGTTCAAGAATTACTTTATGGTGAAAATAATGTAATGGTTAAATTCATATTTAACTCTAAGTATGGAGGAAGAAGAGAATATAATGCTCCATATGAAGGTGTAATAGTTAATTTAGAGAGAAGATATAGAGATACTAATTCTGAGTATACTAGAGAGAAAATAGAAGAATTTATGGCAGAAATACCATGCTCAAAATGTAAGGGATTAAGACTTAGAAAAGAAGTACTATCAGTTTTAGTTGGAAATAAAAATATAATGGAAGTGACTGATTTATCTATTAATGAACTTATAGAGTTTATAGATCAATTAGACCTTACGGAAAAGCAAAAATTTATAGCTAGTGAAATCTTAAAAGAAATAAAAGGTAGAGCATCATTCTTAAAGGATGTTGGTTTAGATTATTTAAACTTATCTAGAAAAGCTGGAACATTATCAGGAGGAGAAGCACAACGTATAAGACTTGCAACACAAATTGGTTCTGCATTGGTTGGAGTTCTTTATGTACTAGATGAACCAAGTATAGGACTTCATCAAAGAGATAATGATAGACTTATATCTACATTAAGACATTTAACAAACTTAGGTAATACACTTATAGTTGTAGAACATGATGAAGATACAATGAGAGAAGCTGATTATGTAGTTGATATAGGTCCAGGAGCAGGTATTCATGGTGGACAAATAGTTGCACAGGGAACTCTAGATGAAATTTTAGAAAATGATAATTCTATAACTGGACAATATTTAAGCGGAAAAAAACAAATCCTAATTCCAGAGCTAACTAGAGAAGGAAATGGTAATTTTATAGAAGTAGTTAAGGCTACTGAAAACAACTTAAAGAACTTAAGTGTAAAAATACCATTAGGAAAGTTTGTATGTATAACTGGAGTTTCAGGTTCAGGAAAAAGTACTTTAATAAATGATATTTTATATAAAGGAATAGCAACTAAGATAAATAGGCTTAGAGATAGACCTGGAAAGCATAAAGAAATAAAAGGAATCGAAAATATAGATAAGATAATAAATATAGACCAAAGTCCTATAGGAAGAACCCCAAGGTCAAATCCTGCAACGTATACTGGTGTATTTGATCAAATAAGGGATTTATTTGCATCAACTAATGAAGCAAAGGCTAGAGGATATCAAAAAGGAAGATTTAGTTTTAACGTTAAGGGTGGAAGATGTGAAGCTTGTAAAGGTGATGGAATAATAAAAATAGAAATGCACTTCTTACCAGATGTTTACGTACCATGTGAGGTATGTAAAGGTGAAAGGTATAATAGAGAGACTTTACAAGTTAAATATAAGGACAAGACAATAGCTGATGTACTTGATATGAATGTTGAAGAAGCGCTTAAATTCTTTGAAAATATACCAGGAATAAAAAGAAAGCTAGAAACATTAATGGATGTTGGCTTATCTTATATAAAATTAGGTCAGCCATCAACACAACTATCAGGAGGAGAGGCTCAAAGAATAAAATTAGCTACAGAGCTAAGTAAAAGACCAACTGGTAAAACTTTATATATCTTGGATGAACCAACAACAGGTCTTCATATGGCAGATGTAGATAAGTTAATACAAGTATTACAAAAGTTAGCGGATACAGGTAATACAATAGTTGTTATAGAGCATAACTTAGATGTTATAAAAACTTGTGACTATATAATAGATTTAGGCCCAGAAGGTGGAGATAAAGGTGGAACTATAGTTGCAACAGGTACTCCGAGAGATGTTTCAAAAGTTGAAGGATCTTATACAGGTAAATTTTTAAAGAAATATTTTGAGTAAATTAAGCTTTGGAGGTAATTAATTGTTTGATATACAGGATCATTTAAAAAAGCTTCCAGCTGAGCCTGGAGTATACTTAATGAAGGATAAGTTTAATAATATAATTTATGTTGGAAAAGCTATATCCTTAAAAAATAGAGTAAGGCAGTATTTTCAATCATCAAAAAATCACTCTTCAAAGGTAAAATCTATGGTAAAAAACATAGAAAGTTTTGAGTATATTATAACTGATTCTGAATTAGAAGCATTAATACTAGAATGCAATTTAATTAAAAGATATAAACCTAAATATAATGTTTTATTAAGAGATGATAAGACTTATCCATATATAAAAGTAACTACAAATGAAGAATATCCTAGGGTAATTAAGGTTAGAAAAGTATTAAAAGATAAGGCAAAATATTTTGGTCCATATACAAATATAACTGCTGTGAATGATACTTTAGAGATAATAAGAAATACTTACCCTATAAGAACTTGTAGTATAGATATAGACAAGGCTATAAAAAATAATATGAGGCCTTGTCTAAATATGCATATAAAAAGATGTATTGGTCCATGCACAGGAAATGTTTCTAAAGAAGAATATAATGATATGATAAATGATATAATAATGTTTCTATCAGGCAAGGAAGAAAGCTTAATAGAAGTATTAAAAGAAAAAATGAATAAATGCGCTATGGATTTTAAATTTGAAGAAGCTGCTATTTATAGAGATAAAATAAGAAGTTTAGAAGAGATGATGCAAAAACAAAAAATAGATGCATCTACATCAGATTTAAATCAAGATGTTATTGCTATGGCTAGAGCTCATGATGAAGCCTGTGTTCAAGTATTCTTTATAAGAAATGGTAAGATAGTTGGAAGAGAGCACTTTATATTAGTGGGTGTAATGGATAGTTCAAGAGCTTCTATTTTAGGCTCATTTGTAAAACAATTCTATATGGAACAAGAATATATTCCAAGAGAGTTAATAATTGAAGATGAAATAGAAGATAGTTTTATTTTAGAAGAATGGCTAACATCTAAAAAGGGACATAAAGTTACTATAAGGGTACCTCAAAAAGGCGAAAGAAAAAACTTAGTAGAGATGGTTAGAAAGAATGCTGTAGAATACCTTGAAAAGTTCTCAGAATTAAACAAAAGAAAATATGAAAAAACTACAGGAGCCCTTGAAAAGTTAAAAGAATTACTTGGACTTGATAAAATACCAAAAAGAATAGAATCATTTGATATATCTAATATACAAGGAGTAGATTCAATAGGTTCAATGGTAGTTTTCACAAATGCTAAGAAAGATAAAAAAGAGTATAGAAGATATAAAATTAAAACTGTAATAGGACCAAATGACTATGACTCTATGGCTGAGATAGTTGAGAGAAGATTAAAACATGGAAATCTTCCAGACTTAATATTATTAGATGGTGGAAAAGGTCAAGTAAGTGCAGTTCAAAAGGTATTAGATAAATATAATTTAGAAATTCCTCTATGGGGGATGTATAAAGATGATAAGCACAGAACAAAAGGATTAATTTCTAGAGAAAAAGAAATTGAACTAGATAAAACAAGTAATTTGTATAGATTTGTTGCAAGTATACAAGAAGAAGTACATAATTATGCTATAACATATCATAGAAGTTTAAGAAATAAAACATTAACAAAATCTATTTTAGATGATATACCTGGCATAGGGGAAAAAAGAAAGAAAGCTTTATTAGCTCATTTTAAAGATATAGAATCAATAAAGAGTGCTAGCTTTGAAGAAATATTAGATGTTGAAGGTATTAATAAATCATCAGCTGAAAATATTTATAATTTTTTTAAAAAGGGAGATTAAATTTTATGGAAGTTTTAAATAGGGTATCAATTAAAGATATTATAAAAGATTTAAATTTTAATGTAGTATATATGCCAGAAGATAAAGAATATTATGTTACTTCTCAAGAGTTAAATAGAACAGGACTTCAGTTCTCAGGTTATTTTGAGTACTTTGCATATGAAAGACTTCAAATAGTAGGAAAAGCTGAGTATAACTATTTTAGTAATATGGATATAAAAACTAGAGAATCTATACTAGATGAATTTTTTTCATATGAAATACCAGCTTTAATAGTATCAAGAGATTTAGAAGTAAAACCTGATGTAATAGAAAAAGCAAAAAAGTATAAAAGAGTATTACTGAGCACGAAGAGAAGTACTACAAGAATAATGAATTTACTATCTAGCTATTTAGATAATAAATTAGCTCCAAACACTACAATACATGGAGTTTTAGTTGATGTATATGGTATAGGAGTTTTAATTAAAGGAGAAAGTAGTATAGGTAAATCAGAAACAGCTTTAGAGCTTATACAAAAAGGACATAGATTAGTTGCAGATGATGCTGTAGAAATAAAAAGAATAGATGATGGATATTTAGTTGGACAATCTCCAGAATTATTAAGACATTTTATGGAAATAAGAGGGATTGGAATAATTGATGTAAGAAGCTTATATGGAGTAGGAGCAATTAAAACTACTAAAAAAATTGATTTAATTGTACATTTAGAAGGATGGAATGATAGCAAGTATTATGATAGATTAGGTCTTGATAAAGAATACGAATCGATTTTAGGTGAAAAGGTTGAAAAATTAGTAGTACCAGTTAAACCAGGAAGAAATACAGCAATGATAATCGAAGTTGCAGCTATGAACTTCAGACAAAAAGGAATGGGTTATGATGCAGCTCAGGAGTTTACTAAGAAGTTATCTGAATTAATTGATAAAAAGTAAATGATTTAAAATATAAAAGCTAATTTGAAAAGATAAAAATATCAATTTAAATTAGCTTTTATATTTTAATAGTTTTTAATTATTCATTACTACTTCAGGCTTTGAACTATAAACATTACTTCTATCAAAGTAATGAGTATGAAGATACTTATGAGCTTTTTCCCCATTTGGCTCACCTAAAAATTCTGAATAAAGTTTTTGAATATCAGGATTCTCATGGGATTTACGGATATTTTTTTGAGCATCTATATTATATAATCCTTTAGCTCTAGCTTTGATTTTTTCATAATCTCCACCATGGAAAGGCTGGCCACCTCCGGCAATACATCCTCCAGGACAAGCCATTATTTCTATAATATGATAATTACATTTTCCTTCTCTTACTGCATTCATAAGCTTTCTAGCATTTCCTAAACTACTTGCTGCAGCAACATGAATAGTAGTACCGTTAATATCTATACTAGCCTCTTTTATTCCTTCCATACCTCTTACAGCATGGAAATCTATGTTTTCTAATATTTCATCAGTAAGAAATTCATAAGCAGTACGAAGAGCAGCTTCTAAAACACCACCTGCAACTCCAAATATATCAGCAGCACCAGTAGAGTAACCTAAAGGACTATCGAATTCAGATTCTTCTAGATTAACTAAGTCTATACCAGCTTCTTTTATCATTCTAGCTAATTCTCTTACTGTTATACATATATCAGTATCTAATATACCATTTTCACCTAACTCTTCTCTTGAAATTTCAAATTTTTTAGCCACACATGGCATTATAGATACTATAGTTACTTCATTAGGTTTTTTATTTAAAATTTTATCAGCAAAATAGTATCTAGCTATTGGAGAGAACATACTTTGTGGAGATCTACAAGTAGATAGATTATCTAGTAAGTCTGGAAATTCATGTTCTACAAAATTAACCCAAGCAGGGCAACAGCTTGTTAATATAGGTAAATTTTTATTTGAATTTAATCTATTTATAAATTCACTACTTTCTTCTATAATAGTTAAATCTGCTGCAAAATTAGTATCAAATACATAATCAAATCCTAATAGTTTTAATGCAGTTACTAATTTATTAGTAGATATAGAACCTGGATCTAATCCAAATTCTTCACTTATTCCAACCCTTACAGCAGGAGCTATCTGAACCATTACAGGCTTTTCTTTATTTGCTAAAGCATTCCATACTTCATTAGTATTATCTTTTTCCATTAAAGCTCCTGTTGGACATACACTTATACATTGACCACAGTAAGTACATTCAGTATCACACAAATTAGCATTAAAGAAAGTTCCAACCTCTGTATCAAATCCACGGTTAATTCCAGATAAAACACCTACTGTTTGAACTTCATTACACATAGTTTCACATCTTCTACATAAAATACATTTATCATGATTTTTAACTATAGAAGTAGAAGATGAATCAGTTGGAGCACTAGATTGTTCTCCTTTAAATCTTATATCCCTTATTCCTAATTCAGAAGCTATATCTTGTAATTCACACTTTCCACTTTTTGAACAAGATAAACAATCTTGAGGATGATCAGATAATAATAGTTCAACAACATTTTTTCTAAATTTTAATGCTTCTGGGGTATTAGTATTAACAACCATACCTTCTTTAACATTGGTACCACAAGCAGGAACTAATCCTTTATCTGTACTAACCATGCAAACACGACAAGATGCACATTGATTAACCATATTTATTTCATCCATCTTAAGATGACATAAATTAGGTATATTTATATTTACTTGCTTAGCAGCATCTAGTATTTTTGTACCAGAGGGTACAGATACTGTTTTGCCATTTATAGTTAAATTGACTAAGCTCATTAATATCTCCTCCTAAACCAATTATCTAGTAATTATAGCGTTAAACTTACATTTTTCCATGCAAGTTCCACACTTTAGACACTTACTAGTATCTATAATGTGTTGCTCTTTCTTATTACCACTAATACATCCAGCAGGACAAACTCTAGAGCATAGAGTACATCCTTTACAAGCATCAGTTATATAGTAGTTAACTAACGCTGTACATTTACCAGCAGGACATTTATGTTCTTTAACATGAGCTAAATACTCATCATAGAAGTATTCAAGAGTACTTAAAACAGGGTTAGGAGCACATTTTCCTAAACCACATAAAGAAGTCTTTTTAATTGTAGTTGCTAACTCTTTTAAGTCAATTAAATCTTGCTCAGTTCCTTTTCCTTCTGTTATCTTAGTAAGTATTTCTAATAATCTCTTATTACCTATACGACATGGAGTACATTTACCACAAGATTCATCAACAGTAAATTCAAGGAAGAACTTAGCTATATCAACCATGCAATCAGAATCATCAAGGACAAGCATACCACCAGAACCCATCATAGAACCTATAGAGTTTAAAGATTTAAAATCAATAGGAGTATCTAAGTTCTCAGATGATATACAACCACCAGATGGTCCACCAGTTTGAACAGCTTTAAATTTTCTTCCGTTAGGTATACCTCCGCCTATTTCATAAACTATTTCTCTTAAAGTAGTCCCCATTGGTACTTCAACAAGACCTACATTGTTTATTTTTCCTCCAAGTGCAAATACCTTAGTACCAGAAGAGTCATCTGTACCATAATTAGTAAACCAAGAAGCACCTTTATTTATTATTGCAGGGATATTAGCAAAGGTTTCAACATTATTTAAGCAAGTAGGAGCATCCCAAAGACCATGTTTAGACGAACTATAAGTTTTCATTCTTGGTTCACCACGCTTACCTTCAATAGAATGAATTAGAGCAGTACCTTCACCACACACAAATGCACCGGCACCATACTTAAGTTCAATATTAAAATTAAAGCCTGTTCCCATTATATTTTCACCAAGAAGTCCAATGTCTTTAGCTTGCTCTATAGCTATTTGTAATCTATTTATAGCTAAAGGATATTCAGCTCTTATATAGATATATCCTGTATCTGCTCCGATTGCATATCCACATATAGCCATTGCTTCTAGCACACTATGTGGATCACCTTCAAGTATAGACCTATCCATGAATGCACCAGGGTCACCTTCATCTGCATTACAAACAACATATTTATTTCCTGGAGGAGTATTTGCAGTAGACTCCCATTTAACACCAGTAGGGAATCCAGCACCACCTCTACCTCTTAATCCAGATAATTTAATTTCTGATATAACTTCATTTGGTTCTAATTCAGTCAAGCACGTACCAAGAGCTATATAGCCATCATTGCCTATGTATTCGTTTATATTTTCAGGATTTATATGTCCACAGTTTCTAAGAGCTATACGGAATTGTTTCTTATAGAATGACATTTCATCATGTCTTTCAACTTTTTTATGATTAAGTGAAGGTTCTTCAAATAATAATCTTTCAACAACCTCATTATTAATGATATGACTTTGTATAATTTCATGAGCATCTTCTGGTTTAACTTGAACATAAAAAACATTATCTGGATAAACTTTAACTATTGGACCTTTAGCACAAAATCCAAAACATCCAGTTAGTTGGACTTCAACTTGATTAGATAGGCCAGCTTTTTCTATTTCATCTTTTAAGTTTTCAATTATTTCTAAACTATCAGAAGAAGAGCAACCAGTTCCTCCACAGACAAGTATATCCCTTTTTACTAAATTATCTTTAGAAAAATTTTCTCTTAAAATAAGTGAAGGCTTAAGTTCATTTACAGCTTTTTTTAATTCTTCAAATGATTTTATTTTATTCATAAATTATCCCCCTTTAGCAATTTAACTCTAGTTCTCTATAGTGGTCTAATATATCACTAACTTGGTCAACAGTTACATTTCCATAAACCTTACCGTTTACAACAACTACGGGGGCAAGACCACATGCACCAACACATCTTAAACCTTCTAAGGTAAATTTAAGGTCTTTAGTAGTTTCACCATTTTTTATACCTAATTGCTTTTCAAATTCGGATAATATTTTATCTGAACCTTTAACAAAACATACAGTTCCTAAACAAACACTAATTTTGTACTTACCAATTGGCTCAGTTGTAAAATAAGAATAAAAGCTAACAACACCATAAACTTTAGAAGGAGAAATATTAAGTTTTTTAGAAATATACAGCTGAACTTCTCTTGGAAGATATCCAAAAATATCTTGAGCGGTATGTAGAACTTGTATTAAAGCGCCGTCCTTAGATGGAAGTGAATCAATAAATATGTCTAATTCATCAAATAATTTTTTATTGCGAGTAATAAAATCACACATAAAAATCACCCCTTTAATTTATATTATTATATTAAAATAATAATTAACTATGAATGAATAAAATTCTACTTTTAAATAGTATATTAAAGAAACTAAGTTAAAATGTTATATTATTTGAATGTATTAATTTAATGATTTTAGTTAGAATAAATTATATTATTTATTGTAATAAAAAATACTCTTAATTGCATTAAAGAAAATAATACATATTAAGAGCATTTTTATTTTTTATAATAAAGGTGATAGTAATCTAGATACACCTTCTTTAGTTTTCATAAATCTAGATCTAGAATTATAAGACTCTAATGTTATTTCTTTTGAAACTTTTATATCATTTTCAAAAATTTCCCTTTGTTTTTTAGATATATCCTTAGAATAAATAAAAGCATTTACTTCGAAGTTAAGTTCAAAGCTTCTAATATCCATATTTGCAGTACCTATAGAGCAAATAGAGTCATCTATAACAATTGTTTTAGCATGTAAGAAAGCATCTTCACCGTATGTATATACTTTGGCACCAAATTTTAATAATTCACCAGCATATGAACATGATGCCCAATAAACAAATGGATGATCAGGCTTAGAAGGAATCATAATCCTAACATCTACACCAGACAAGCATGCTATTTTTAATGTATCGATTATAGTACGATCTAATATAAGATAAGGACTTTGTATATAAATATATTTTTTTGCTTTTTGCATCATCTTAATATAGCCATATTTTATTTCATCTAACTCAGTTATATCGGGACCACTAGAAACAATTTGTATTCCAACATTGTTGTTAGAGTTATCACCTGAGGTTGAATTAGATTCTGTAGAATTTCTAAAGTATTTAGATAAGTCTAGTTCTTCTTGAGTTGTATATCTCCAATCTAATATAAATCTAATATTAAGATCTATAACACAATCTCCAGTAAGTCTTAGATGGGTATCTCTCCACTCACCAAACTTAGAATCTTTTCCCAAATATTCATCTCCAACATTATTTCCACCAAGAAAAGCTACATTACCATCTATTACTACTATTTTACGATGATTTCTATAGTTTAAGTTAAAATTAATTATTTTTAATACAGAAGGAAAGAAGGTACCAGTCTTAACTCCATGTTTTCTTAATCTAGCCACTGTTTTATTTGAGAGTAATTTGCTACCAACAGCATCATAAAGTAATCTAACTTCGACACCTTCTTGAGCTTTATCAATTAGTATATCAATAATTTGATTTCCTATATTATCATCCTTAAAAATATAAAATTGTATATTTATATATTTTTTTGCATTTCTTAATTCGTTTAAAAGAGAGTCAAAGAAATCACATGATTTATCATAAATATCTACACTATTATTATTACTATAGTGAGAGTAGTTTGAATTAGTAAGAGTATATATTATATCTATATTCCTCTTAAGGGTTTTATCATGTTTACAAGAGGACCATAATTGTTTTTGAGAATTAGCAATATTTTCTTTTATAATTTTATCTTCTTTTTCTTTTATCTTAAACATATTGTTTTTAGCAATACCTCTACCTACTAAGATAAACAATAGTATACCAAAAGCAGGGAGTATAGTAAGCACAGTTGTCCAAGCTACAATAGTTTCTATACTTTTATTTTCTCTAAAAATAAGATTGAGAATAATTAAAAAATTTACTATATATATTGAAGACATTAATATTTCATAACCTGATTCTTTAAAAAAGTTTAACAATAATATACCTCCTAGTAAAAGTGTATTAAGTATATAATATTATTATATAGATTATGGATATAAGTATAAAGTAGAAAATATGTATAGTAATATTAATAATCATATAAAAAAAGATTGGTCTATTAAATAGACCAATCTTTTTTTTATATATTAAGCAGTTTTGCTTTCAGAGCTTGAAACTGATTTTTTATCATCTTTTGCAAATAAGAAGTAGTATACACCAGCTACAAATATAGCACCACCTAATATGTTACCTATAGTAACAGGTATTAAGTTATGTGTGAATATACTAACTAAGTTTAGCTTAGAAGCTTCTTCTGCAGTTTTATGAGCAGCTTCTAAGTACATAGGATTTGCTTTAGCAAATATTCCTGCAAAGAAGTAAGCCATATTTGCAACACAGTGTTCAAATCCAGTACATACGAATAAGAATACACCAAAGAATCCAGTTAAAACTTTTCCAGTTACATCTTTAGCAGCGTAAGTCATCCAAACTGTAGCACAAACTATCCAGTTACATAATATACCAGAAGCTATTGCAGCACCCCAGCTAAATCCTAATTTACCTATAGCATTTTTAACTATAACTCCACCGTATAGACCTGAACTCCAATCAAATACACCTGATAAACTTACTAACCAAGCAACTAAAGCTCCACCTATTAAGTTACCAGTCCAAACTAAAGCCCAGTTTTTAAATGCTTGTCCCCAAGTAACTCTTTTCTTTAAAGCAGCTAAAGTTATAAGTATGTTACCTGTGAATAAATCAGCACCAGCTATTAAAACAAACATAAGTCCTGCTGGGAACATAAGTCCTGCTAAAGCCTTACCTAATCCATAAGTAGCAGGGTTTGCTAATAAATTGTAAGCAGCACCTACAGAACCTAATGCACCGAAAGCTATATAAGCCCCTGCAAGGAAAGAAGATGCTAAAACTTTTTTAGTAGGCGTAGTAGCCTTTTTTACACCAGCTTCAATAGTATACTGAGCTATTTCAGCTGGAGCTAACATCATTTTTGACATTAATAATTCCTCCTCTTATTTTATTAATTTTATTGTAACTTTTTTAATTCTAATAATTTAATATATGTCTTTATGACACAGCAATATTTATTATACAATGAAATAATTATTTTGTATACATAAAACATCTTAATAATTATGAAATTTAAAACATAATGTAAGATAGTTGTAGTATTAAAAGTATAGTTTGTAATTGTAGCTCAAAGGTAAAATTATATGAAAATAAATTAAGCAAATATAATATATTAAAAGGGATATCTTGAATAAGATAAGCCCTTGTTAGTGTTAATTTTTATTAATTTTACTTCTTTAATATATATTGTTATTTTTTTTTTAATACATTATTATATTAAATATATAAATTTAATATAGATAGATAGAGAATTAATGAATAAATACTATAAAATAGGAGGAAATATA
>JAEIGA010007937.1_pt1 | contig 16113 bp, 12 predicted proteins | sample 9270691 | NCBI WGS metagenome assembly JAEIGA01 (sample SAMN17057246, study PRJNA624740) | gut metagenome | biome: biome; isolation source: fecal sample | host: Bos grunniens | place: China: Xizang | collected 2019
ACCACAGTGTGCTCCAAAGTAAGCTGCTTGAAACGCTTAAGATCGTCTGAGATATGCCACAATAAATCATTATCCTTGCCAATAGCTCCATTCTGAGCCACGGCTGCTATTATAGATATTTTTGGTTGTTTGTTCATTTTATATATAATACTTTATGTTTTCTTATCTGAATACCTTTATTGCACGGTTAAATATTCCGGTCATATAAGCTATGGCCAATCCGTAATTGGACACCGGAACACCGGCATTGAGGGCCGGCTGCAAACGATTGGACAACTGTTTTGGTGTAACCACACAACCTCCACATTGTATCACCATCCGATAATGAGTGATTGGCTTTTCGAGAGCTGTAAGCCCAGATACATGGTCAAAGTTGACTTGCCTTCCCGAATAGTTTCGAATAAGATTAGGCAACTTTACACGCCCTATGTCTTCGCACGAGGCTTTGTGGGTACATGACTCAAGCATGAGCACAGTATCGCCATCACAAAGAGTATCCAAGGTAGGCGTTCCTTCCACATATTCGGCAAAAAGGCCTTTGGCATGAGCCAATACTATACTGAAACTAGTAAGCGGAACATCGTCGGGAACTATGCGTGAAACGTAGGCAAACGCTTGGCTATCTGTAACCACCAATGATGGAGGATGTTTCATTGCGGCAAGCTGTTGCTCGAGTTGTGTTTCTTTACACACAACAGCAATACAATCGTTGTCCAAAATATCGCGAATGGTTTGCACCTGAGGCAATATCATCCGACCTTCGGGTGCCGATGAATCTATTGGAGTAACCAATACAATGGTTTCGCCCGCGTTGATTACACTGCCCAACAACGATTTGTGCACATAAGCCGTTTCGGGCAAAGAAGACCGTATAGCATCGAGCAAAAGAACTTGACTATCGGCATTCTTGTCCGATACAATATAAACTTTGGTTTTGTAGCGACGCTCTATTTCTTTCACAAAGGAAGCACAAGGAGCCACAAGGTCGGCTTTAGTATAAACAAACAAAAACGGTATTTTCAGTTCATAACAAGTAGCCACAAGACTTTCTTCCACTGTGTCGAAAACATTGTCGGAAAAGACAATTATTGCCAAATCAACATGCTTCATTGCCTCGTTGGTTTTCATAACCCTCAATTGCCCAAGCTCACCTTCGTCGTCAACTCCGGCAGTATCTATCCATACCACGGGTCCCACACCCTTTACCTCCATGGTTTTTCGCACAGGGTCGGTGGTAGTACCCGGCATATCCGACACAATGGCAATACTTTGCCCCGTAATCAGATTTATAAGACTGCTTTTGCCATAATTTCTTCGCCCAAATATTCCTATATGCGGTTTTAGTTCATTTCCTTTCATAAGATTTACTTTATTCGGTTTCATTGTCTGAAAAAAATGTCATATTTGTTTATATGATAACTTCGTATAATTAGCAACAAATCAACATCTTTACAATAATAACAAACCAAGAACTGATGTCTCTTAGCCATGCACAAAGATACAACATTTTTTTCAGAATCATCAGAGTTTTTTTCCAACAAAATGATTTTGCCAAAGTAATTTCCAACATATATTACTCCCTAAAACCAATATTTGAAAGAACATTTTCTCATTGCCGACCAAATATTCAAACAACTAAACTCGAACGCTAAAGTTGAAAATAAGTATTACCACGGCTGTGAATTTGGTCGTTAAGCATCGGTTGAACCCTAAACGGCTGTTTGAAATATAAAGGATAATTCATTGATTCATTTTTATGATATTTTCAGAATTTATCATGTGCCAAAAAAGGACTCTAAAGTAATGTTTGGAGAACATTGCAGAGTTCTTTTCTTGAGAGTGCACTCTCAAGCTGCTGAGAGTGCACTCTCAAGAAATTGAGAACGCACTCTTAGAAAGAGAAGAATGCAATGTCTGAAAACCAATCATTTACCATCAATAGGTAAAATACTCGAAATTTCATCCTTTAGGAAAGTTGATTTAAACATTATTAACAAATGTATATATTCGAGTTTTTGAAGCTGAGTTTGACCGAGGATGCCGAAAAGAAAATCACTGAATATTATCGTTTCATCGCGATTCAATTCCATTATAATCTTACGGAAATTCTAACGATCAATTAGGGTTGTTATCAAATTCAAATACTTCTTTATTATTGTTCTAACATATCTTTTTCAATGTTATCAGCTTTTCTTTTGCAGCAACATCACCTTGACTTGCTGCCATGCTATACCACTTTATAGCTTTTGAATAGTCTTGCTTTACTCCAAGTCCTTTTTCATACAATTCGCCTAAAGTATATTGAGCTTCCGGGTGTCCAACTTTGGCTATTTTTGTAAGCCAAGTGGCAGCTTTTTTATAATCCTGCTCCACACCGTCGCCGTTTAGGTATAACATTCCTAAATTATACATAGCCTTAAAGTCGCCTTGCCTTGCAGCTTTGGTCCACCATTGTTTTGCCTTTTCATAGCTCTGCTCTACACCTTGACCATCGGCATACATTGTACCAACTATTACTTGCCCTACTTCACTACCACATTCGGCAGCCATAAGGAACCATTTAAATGCTTCCTTGTAATCTTGTTCTACGCCATCGCCATCGCTATACATATATCCCAAGGCTACTTGCGAGCCTTTTTCGCCTTGTACTGCTGCAAGTTTATACCATTTAATGGCGTTTTCAATATCATCATCTTCGTCGTATTTCATTCCCAAGTCGGCTTGTGCTTCTGCATATCCTTGTTCGGCCGACAGAGTGAGCCATCTCAACGATTCTTCTTCATCTTCTTCTACAACTATTCCCATTAAATAAAATACAGATACTTCATACTGAGCTATTGCATGTCCTTGTTCAGCTGCTTTAAGGAACCAATTAAACGCATTTACTTTACCCTTATCTTTCGGGAGCTTTTTATAAGTGCATGCTAATGCGTATTGTGCATCTAAGTCACCCTGTTCGGCTGCAAGCTTGTACCACTTTATAGCTTGGTCGTAGTTTTGCATTACACCCATTCCATTGGCATACATATTGCCTAAACAAAATTGAGCATCAACGTGTCCTTGTTTGGCTGCTAATGTGTACCACTTTATAGCTTCGAAGTAATCCATAATGACACCTTCCCCTTCGCGGTAACATGTTGCTATATTATATTGGGCTTTTGCCAAGCCTTGTTTAGCTGCAAGTTTGTACCATTTAGCAGATTCTTCTAAATCTTGTTTTACACCATCACCGGTATCGTACATTGATGCAAGATTTTCTTGTGCCGATGCAAGCCCTTGCTCGGCAGCTAATCGATACCACTTTACAGCTTCGGAATAGTTTTGTTTTACACCCTCACCATTGAAATACATTGTTCCCAGATTGTTCTGTGCATGGGCATTTCCTTGATCGGCGGATAATCTATACCTCTTAACTGCTTCGTTCAAGTTACATTCCACTCCGAGTCCTCGTTCATGCATCATGGCTGTAACAAATTGGGCTTCGGCATTAGCTTGTTCGGCTGCAAGGTTGTACCACTTTATAGATTCGGCATAGTTTACCTCTACAATTTTTCCCAAGTAATATGTTTTTCCTAACAAAAGCTGTGCATTTACATTTCCTTTTTCGGCTGAAAGTTTATACCATTTTATTGCTTCGGCGTAGCTTTGTTCTACACCGGTGCCTTTTGCATACATTCCGCCCAAATTGAACATACATGTATCATCACCCTGTTCGGCGCCCAACTTAAAGTATTTTACTGCTTCATTGAAGTTTTGCTCCACTCCGATACCATCAATATACAATGCTCCAAGATTACTATAAGTATTTGCATGTCCCTGCTCAATTGCTAGTTGATACCACTTTATGGCTTCGGCATAGTCTTGCTTTACACCTTCGCCGGTTTCATACATCAGCCCCAAATTGTTCTGAGCTTTGGCACAACCATTTTCGGCTGATAGTCTATACCACTTTACAGCTTCATCGGTATTTTGTCCAAATCCCCAGCCTTTTTCATATCTTAATGCTATATTAAATTGGGCATCGGCATTACCTTGTTCTGCTTCTTTTAGTTCTTCTTCTACAATTATTTCTATATTTTTATCTTCCATTACTATACAAAATAATTTTCTTAGAATTTGGCAATATATTGTATATGGATTTATAGCATAAAATTACCCCATTAGGCTTTTGCCAATGGGGTAATTACATCATAATTATTATTCTCAGTCATTGTATCCGGAATACGACCATGTGTAGCTTCGTATTTTTCGATATTATCAGCCAAAGCATTTAGCAATCGTTTGGCATGAAAAGGAGTAAGTATCACCCTTGCTCCCACCTTTGCTTTTGGAAAACCCGGCAACAACTGTAAAAAATCTGCAACAAATTCTGCATTCGAATGTGATATTACTGCCATATTGGAATAAACACCACCTGCCACTTCCGGTCTTATTTCTACATCTAATTCTTTTTGATTATTCATATCTTTTGTATCTTTAAATTATTTTCATATTAACGTGGTAAAAAAATAATCGGAACCACAATATTTGTTTGTTCACGTTCCGATTATTTTTATCATCTATTCAATTATTTATTGTTTGTTCATTCTCCTTGCCATATCGTTTTTATCACCTACGATAATTCCACGATATTCTTGCAAACCTGTACCTGCCGGAATCAAATGACCTACAATCACATTTTCTTTCATGCCTTGCAAATAGTCAACTTTGGCATTAATAGCAGCATCGGTAAGCACCTTTGTAGTTTCTTGGAACGACGCAGCCGAAATGAAACTCTTGGTCTGAAGTGAAGCACGAGTGATACCTTGCAACACCTGACGAGCTGTGGCAGGCTTAGCATCACGAGCAGTGATACCTTGCTTATCTCTACGTTTCAACAACGAATTTTCGTCGCGAAGCTTACGAGCAGAGATAATTTGACCATTTTCACAATCAGAATCACCCTTATCTTCAATCACCTTCATTCCAAAAATAGAATCATTCACCTCGTTGAAATCTATCTTGTTTACCAATTCACCTTCAAGGAATTTAGTATCACCCGGATCATCGATTTCAACCTTACGCATCATCTGACGAACAATAACTTCGAAATGTTTATCGTTGATTTTCACACCTTGCAAACGGTAAACTTCTTGTACTTCGTTTACAATATACTCTTGTACCTTCATCGGTCCTTTTACAGCCAATATATCAGCAGGAGTAATAGACCCTTCACACAATGGAGTACCTGCTTTTACATAATCATTATCTTGAGCCAAAATTTGTTTAGATGTCGATATCAAGTATGTACGTCTTTCCCCTGTCTTAGATGTGATAATAATCTCACGGTTGTTACGTTTCAATTTCTTGGCTATCGAAACTATACCATCTATTTCAGCTACTACTGCAGGATCCGATGGATTACGAGCTTCGAACAATTCGGTTACACGAGGCAAACCTCCCGTAATATCGCCTGCTTTTCCAAACGAACGTGGTATCTTAACCATAACATCTCCAGCCTTAAGACGCGTTCCATCTTCAACCATAATGTGAGAATGTACAGGTAAGTCATATACTTTAATCACTTCACCATCATCATTCTTAATCATAATGGTTGGGTTTTTAGTCTTCTGACGAGATTCAATAACAACCTTTTCGGTCAAACCTGTTTGTTCGTCCGATTCTACACGGTATGTAACATTCTCTACTACATTTTCAAATGAAATACGACCATCCACTTCGGTCAATATAACAGCATTATAAGCATCCCAATCTGCAATAATATCTCCCGGATTAACTATATCTCCAACATGTTTGTATAGTTTAGCACCATATGGTATCAAAGCAGAAGCAAGAGTGATATCTGTACGTTCGTCAACGATTCTCATTTCAGCTGAACGACCTATTACTATATCATATTGCTCACCCGAATCAGTTTTGTATGTTACACAACGGAGTTCATCAATCTCAAGACGACCTACATATTTTGCTTCAATTTTAGATACCGAACCTACGTTTCCACCAGCAACACCACCGACGTGGAAAGTACGCAATGTCAACTGAGTACCTGGTTCTCCAATTGATTGTGCTGCGATAACACCTACAGCCTCTCCCTTTTGAACCATCTTGCCAGTTGCGAGGTTACGTCCATAACATCTTGCACACACTCCTTGCTTTGATTCACAAGTAAGAACCGAACGTATTTCAACTTCTTCGATAGGCGAATTTTCTATCTTATCACAGATTTCTTCTGTCAACTCCTCTCCGGCCAAAGCAATAAGTTCACCTGTAAGAGGATGATAAATATCATGCACCGAAGTACGACCCAAAATACGTTCCCCTAACGATTGAACTATTTCTTCGTTTTTCTTCAATGCAGTTGTTGGCAATCCACGCAATGTACCACAATCTTCTTCTGATATAATAACATCATGAGCTACATCCACCATACGTCGTGTCAAATAACCCGCATCCGCAGTTTTCAAAGCAGTATCCGCCAAACCCTTACGAGCACCGTGAGTAGAAATAAAGTATTCCAATACCGACAGACCTTCTTTGAAGTTTGAAATAATTGGGTTTTCAATAATTTCATTACCTGTAGCACCAGCCTTCTGTGGCTTTGCCATAAGACCACGCATACCCGATAACTGACGAATCTGTTCTTTAGATCCACGAGCTCCTGAATCCAACATCATATATACAGAATTGAACCCTTGATTATCCGAAGATAAACGTTTCATTACTGTATCAGTCAATCTTGCATTAGTATCTGTCCAAATATCAATAACTTGATTATAACGTTCATTATTTGTAATCAAACCCATAGAATAGTTAGCAATAACTTCTTCTACTTCAGTATTGGCTTGAGCTATCAACTCTTCCTTGATAGGAGGAATAATAACGTCACTCAAATTAAACGATAGACCACCGCGGAATGCCATCTTGTATCCCATTTCCTTGATATCATCAAGAAACTTAGCAGTAGCTGCATTACCACATATCTTGTAAATATTTCCAATAATATCACGAAGTGATTTTTTGCCTAAAACCTCGTTGATATATCCATATTCTTTAGGAACAACTTGATTAAATAAAATACGACCTATAGTTGTATCAATCTTTTCAACTTTTCCTTTGTTATTTATTCTTACAGTTACACATGCATGAAGAGAAGCTCGCTTTTCATTATATGCTATAATTGCTTCCTCTTCAGAATAAAACTTCATTCCTTCTCCTAGAACAGGATTTCCCGGTTCACTCTTACGAGGTTTGGTCATATAATACAATCCCAACACCATATCTTGCGATGGAACTGTAATAGGTGTACCATTAGCAGGATTCAAAATATTATGCGATGCCAACATCAACATTTGAGCTTCCATTACAGCAGCATTTCCAAGAGGCACATGGACTGCCATTTGGTCACCATCGAAATCCGCATTGAACGCAGTACATACCAATGGATGTAAACGAATAGCTTTACCCTCTATAATTTTAGGTTGAAAAGCTTGAATACCCAAACGGTGCAATGTAGGAGCACGGTTCAATAAAATTGGATGTCCTTTCAATATATTTTCTAATATTTCCCAAACGATTGGCTCTTTTCTATCAACCATTCTTTTTGCTGATTTTACGGTCTTAACAATACCGCGTTCCAACATTTTTCGTATTACAAACGGTTTGAAAAGTTCTGATGCCATATCTTTTGGCAAACCACATTCATGAAGTTTCAATTCAGGACCAACAACAATTACCGAACGTCCTGAATAATCGACACGCTTACCTAATAAATTCTGACGGAAACGTCCTTGCTTTCCTTTCAGACTATCAGATAAAGATTTCAATGCTCTATTTGATTCCGTTTTTACCGAACTTACCTTCCTTGAATTATCTAATAATGAATCTACCGACTCCTGCAACATACGCTTTTCATTACGCATAATTACCTCCGGAGCTTTGATTTCCACCAATCTCTTTAAACGATTATTACGAATAATTACTCTTCGATACAATTCATTCAAGTCAGATGTTGCAAAACGACCACCATCAAGAGGTACCAATGGGCGTAATTCCGGAGGAGTAACTGGTATAACATTCAAGATCATCCATTCTGGGCGATTTTCCATACGAGTTTGAGCTTCACGGAAAGACTCAACAATATTCAATCGCTTAAGAGCATCTTGTTTACGTTGATTCGAAGTTTCTTTACTAGCCTTGTCTCTAAGTTCATACGAAATTTTATCCAAATCTAAGTCCTTCAATAAAATTTCTAATGCCTCGGCTCCCATCATTGCTACAAACTTATTAGGATCAGCATCTTCCAACTGTGTAGCACCTTCAGGTAATTGATCTACTATATTATAATATTCTTCTTCTGTAAGTAAATCCAATCGTTTGACAGGAAATTCCAAATTAGCAGCACATCCGGGTTGAATAACAACATACTTCTCATAATAAATTACTTGTTCCAATTTTTTGCTTGGAATATCAAGTAATGTACCTATCTTGTTAGGCAATGAACGGAAAAACCAAATGTGAGCAACAGGAACTACTAGCGAAATATGTCCCATACGTTCACGACGTACTTTCTTTTCAGTAACTTCTACACCACAGCGATCACAAACAATACCCTTATAACGAATGCGTTTATATTTACCACAATGACATTCCCAATCTCTTACAGGCCCAAATATTCTTTCGCAGAATAATCCGTCTCTTTCAGGTTTATATGTACGATAATTTATTGTTTCAGGTTTTGTAACCTCTCCCATCGAACGCTCTAAGATTGATTCGGGAGAAGCCAAACTTATCGTCATAGACGAAAAATCATTCTTTATATGTATATCTTTTTTAAAAGCCATAATCCTTACTTCTTTGAACTTAAATTTTATTTTACGTGTGTTTATTTAAATGTTATTTCCAAACCTAAACCACGCAATTCATGCACCAATACATTAAATGATTCAGGAGTACCTGGTGTTGGCATATTATCACCCTTAACTATAGATTCGTAAGTTTTTGCACGACCTACGACATCGTCTGATTTTACCGTCAATATTTCTTGTAATATATTAGAAGCACCAAAAGCTTCTATAGCCCAAACTTCCATTTCTCCAAAACGCTGACCTCCAAATTGAGCTTTACCACCCAAAGGTTGTTGTGTAATCAACGAATATGGTCCAATTGAACGAGCATGCATCTTATCATCAATCATGTGGTGCAATTTCAACATATAAATATATCCAACAGTTGCGGGCTGGTCAAAACGTTCTCCTGTTTCTCCATCATACAAATATGTTCTACCATTTTCGGGCAAACCGGCTTCTCTCATATAAGCATTTATTTGGTCCAACGATGCTCCATCAAAAATAGGAGTTTGGAAACGTTTATTTAATCTCTTTCCGGCCCAACCTAATACAGTTTCATAAATCTGTCCCAAGTTCATACGAGAAGGTACACCTAGTGGGTTCAAAACAATGTCTACAGGTGTTCCATCTGCTAAGAATGGCATATCTTCGGCACGAACAATCTTAGATACAATACCCTTATTTCCATGGCGTCCTGCCATTTTATCACCAATACGCAACTTACGTTTATTAGCTACATAAACTTTTGCCATCTGAACAATTCCACTTGGCAAATCATCACCTACTGTAGCAGAAAATTTATTACGTGTATAACGACCTAAAATTTCACGATGTTTGATATTGTAGTTGTTCAATAACTCCTTTATCAATTCGTTAGTTTCTTGATCTGTAGTCCATTTATTTGGACTTATCACTGCATAGTCAATTGCTTTTAAAATCTTATGAGTAAATTTTGCTTTTTTGGGTACAATTTCTTCTCTGAAGTTTGTGTAAACACCATTAGAAACTTTTCCTGTCAATATTACCAATAAGCGATCAACTAATTTGTTCTTTAAATTATCTGCATCATATTCAAAAGCTCTATCCAACTCGGCAATAATATCTTTATCTCTTGCTCGAGCCTTTCTGTCTTTTATCATTCGTGTAAACAAACGTTTTCCAACAACTACACCTTGTACTGATGGAGGAACTTTTAATGACGCATCTTTTACATCTCCGGCTTTATCACCAAATATTGCACGCAACAATTTTTCTTCAGGAGTTGGATCAGACTCTCCTTTTGGAGTAATCTTTCCTACCAAAATATCACCCTCTTTCACTTCGGCACCAACTCTAATTATACCATTTTCGTCCAAATCTTTAGTAGCATCATTGCTAACATTTGGTATATCACGAGTCAATTCTTCTACTCCACGCTTAGTCTCACGAACTTCAAGAGTAAATTCTTCTACATGAACAGAGGTGAAAATATCTTCGCGAACGACCTTTTCAGAAATCACTATAGCATCCTCATAATTATATCCTTTCCAAGGCATAAAGGCTACCATCAAATTACGTCCTAATGCCAACTCTCCATTTTGAGTAGCATATCCTTCACACAATACTTGTCCTTTTCTTACTTTTTCACCTTTAGAAACTATAGGTCTTAGGTTGATTGCTGTACTATGATTCGTTCTCTGATATTTCGTCAAATTGTAAGTCTTTATATCTTCATCAAAACTTACCAATCTCTCTTTTTCATCACGAGTATGACGTATTACTATCTTTGTCGCATCAACAGATTCCACAATTCCATCGCCGAGAGAATTCAACAATACTCTTGAGTCTTCAGCAACAGATTTTTCAATACCTGTTCCTACAATTGGAATTTCAGGATTTAATAGAGGAACAGCTTGACGCATCATGTTCGAACCCATCAATGCACGGTTAGCATCATCGTGTTCCAGAAATGGAATTAAGGATGCTGCAATAGATGCAATTTGATTTGATGCAACATCTATCAAATTTACATTTTCAGGAGTAACAATTGGAAAATCTGCCAAATTACGGGCCTTAACCTTATCGGTTGCAATTGTACCATCCGCATTTTGTTCAGTAGTTGCTTGTGCAACTATTTGGTTCTCTTCCTCTTCAGCAGTAAAATATATAGGTTCTTCTGAGGTTTGGACCTTTCCATCCACTACTCGTTGATAAGGAGTTTCAATAAATCCCAAACGATTAATACGAGCATGAACACATAACGAAGATATCAATCCGATATTAGGACCTTCGGGAGTTTCGATAGTACACAAACGACCATAGTGTGTATAGTGAACGTCACGAACTTCAAATCCTGCTCGATCTCTCGATATACCACCAGGACCTAATGCAGAAATACGACGTTTATGAGTAATCTCAGCCAACGGATTAGTCTGATCCATAAATTGAGACAACTGATTTGTTCCAAAGAACGAATTAATAACCGAAGATAATGTCTTTGCATTAATCAAGTCAGTTGGAGTAAAAACTTCATTGTCTCGAACATTCATTCTTTCACGAATAGTTCTAGACATACGAGCTAAACCTACTCCAAACTGAGCAGACAATTGTTCTCCCACGGTACGTACACGACGGTTACTCAAGTGGTCAATATCATCAAATTCAGCCTTAGAGTTTATCAACTCTATCAAATATTTTATAATCGAAGTAATATCTTCTTTTGTCAAAACACGGACATCAGAAGGTACTGTAAGATTCAATCTAGTGTTTATTCTATAACGACCAACATCCCCCAAATCATAACGTTTGTCTGAAAAGAATAATTTTTCTATTATACCACGAGCAGTTTCCTCATCTGGTGGTTCTGCACTTCTCAATTGACGGTATATATATTCAACAGCTTCCTTGGCATTGTTTGCTGTATCTTTTTGCAACGTATTGAAAATAACAGAATAATCTAATGAATCATCTTTTTCTGTATGAACTAAAATTGTTTTTACATCAAGTTCGAGTATTTTTTCGATATGTTCTTCCGTCAACTCAACAGCTCTTTCGATGATAACCTCTGTACGTTCCATCGAAACAACTTCTCCAGTATCCTCATCTACAAAATCTTCAATCCAAGAATCAACAACTCTCGCTGCTAACTTACGACCTATTACCCTCTTTAAATTAGCACGAGAAACCTTTATTTCTTCTGCCAGATTGAAAATATCCAAAATTTCTTTATCGGTTTCAAAACCAATAGCCCTCAAAAGTGTTGTTATAGGCAACTTTTTCTTACGATCGATATAAGCATACATCACGTTGTTTATATCAGTTGTAAATTCCATCCAAGAACCTTTGAACGGAATGATACGAGCAGAATATAATTGAGTTCCATTTGAGTGGAATGAAGTTCCAAAAAATACTCCCGGTGAACGGTGCAATTGAGATACTACAACACGTTCGGCACCATTTATTACAAATGTAGCCTTAGGTGTCATATATGGAATCATACCCAAATAAACATCTTGTACAATTGTTTCGAATTCTTCATGTTCCGGATCTGTGCAATAAAGTTTCAACTTTGCCTTCAATGGAACACTATAAGTCAACCCCCTCTCAATACACTCTTCTATCGTGTAACGAGGTGGATCAATAAAATAATCAAGAAATTCTAATACGAAATTATTTCTGGCATCTGAGATGGGGAAGTTTTCATTAAAAACTTTGTACAAACCTTCGTTTATACGATTATCGGGATTTGTTTCTATTTGGAAAAAATCTCTAAAAGACTTTAATTGAATATCCAAGAAATCAGGATAATCAAATTTGCGAACAGATGCAAAATTTACTACTGTGGGGTTATTATTTGCCAAGGTTATTATCTTTTATGGTTTTAGAAACTACGAACTAAATTAAACAGCAATAAGGAATAGGCTTTCCGAATATATCGGAAGCCCTATTCCTTAGAGTGTACAAACAACGTTATGTTATTTGATTTCAACTTCTGCACCAGCTTCTTCTAAAGATTTTTTCAAAGCTTCAGCTTCGTCTTTAGAAACACCTTCTTTTATTGGCTTAGGAGCAGCGTCTACTAATTCTTTAGCTTCTTTCAAACCTAAACTAGCCAAGTCTTTTACTAATTTTACTACAGCTAATTTTTGAGCGCCAGCTGATTTCAAGATAACATCGAAAGATGTTTTTTCTTCTTCAGCAGCAGCACCGGCAGCTGGAGCAGCAGCAACTGCAACAGCAGCAGCAGCAGGTTCAATACCATATTCTTCTTTTAATACGTCAGCTAATTCTTTTACTTCTTTAACTGTAAGGTTTACTAATTGTTCAGCAAGAGCTTTAATATCTGCCATGATTTTTATTGTTTTTTTTATGTTTTACAATTTATTTTCTTTTCTCGATGTTTTCACACATCTTATTATTCGGGTTTTTCCGATAAAGTTTTAAGAACACCTGATAATGTGTTTCCTCCTGATTGCAATGCAGAAACAACGTTTTTGATTGGCGATTGAAGAAGGGCAACAACGTCGGCGATAAGTTCGTTCTTGGATTTGATATTTACTAATGTTTCCAAGTTTTCATCACCAACATAGAAGGCTTCTTCTACGTAAGCACCTTTCAAAATAGGTTTCGCTGCTGAAGCTCTAAACTCTTTGATAAGTTTAGCAGGAGCATTATTGGAGTTCGAAAGCATTATCGCAGTTTCGCCTTTGATAACAGGATACAATTCAGAATAATCGATACCTGTTCTTTCCAATGCTTTTATAAGCAAAGTGTTTTTAACGACAACTAATTTAACTTCTCTACGAAATGCCAAACGACGCAATTTGCTTGTTTGTACAGAGTCCAAACCTCCGATATCTGCTATATACAGATGAGGATAGCTCGTAACTTGTTCGTATAGAGAGTCTATTAGTTGGGCTTTCTGTTCTTTTCTCATAATGTCTTCGAAAATTTACTTTTTACTGTTTATAAGCTAACTGATTTAGTATCTACTTTTATACCGGCACTCATTGTACTTGAGATAAAAATACTCTTCAAATAAGTACCTTTTGCAGCAGATGGTTTCAATTTTATTATCGCTTGCAATACTTCACGAGCATTTTCTACGATTTTCTCGTTGTCGAACGATGTTTTTGCTACTGCTGTGTGAATGATACCAAATTTGTCAACTTTGAAGTCAATCTTACCTGCTTTAGCTTCTTGTACGGCTTTACCGACTTCCATAGTAACAGTACCTGTTTTGGGATTAGGCATCAAACCTCTAGGTCCTAATATTTTTCCTAATGCACCAACTTTAGGCATTACACTTGGCATGGTAATAATAACATCTACATCCGTCCAACCGCCTTTTATCTTAGCGATATAATCATCTAAGCCATAATAATCAGCTCCGGCAGCCTTAGCTTCTTCTTCTTTATCAGGAGTACACAATACCAATACTCTAACAGTTTTTCCAGTTCCGTGAGGCAATGTAACACTACCGCGTACCATTTGGTTGGCTTTACGTGGATCAACACCTAAGCGTACATCGATATCAACAGAAGCATCAAACTTTGTATAAGTAATGTCTTTTACAACTGATACAGCTTCTTCTAAAGAATAAACTTTAGTTTTGTCGAATTTTGCTAAAGCAATTTTTTGTTTTTTAGATAGTTTTGCCATGTTGTTTTTTTACTTTAATTATTTAGCGAAAGGATTTTCACCCGTAACAGTGATACCCATACTTCTTGCAGTTCCGGCTACCATACTCATAGCTGCTTCGATAGTGAAACAGTTCAAGTCAGGCATTTTTACCTCTGCAATTTGACGTACCTGTTCCCAAGTAACGGAAGCAACTTTATTTCTATTAGGTTCAGCAGAACCACTTTTTATTTTTGCTGCTTCTTTCAATTGGATTGCAACAGGGGTCGTTTTGATTACAAAATCAAATGATTTATCTTTGTAAACAGTGATGATAACAGGAGTAATTTTTCCTGCCATATCTTGTGTACGTGCGTTGAACTGTTTACAAAATTCCATGATGTTCACACCCTTAGCACCTAAAGCCGGTCCTACCGGAGGTGAAGGATTTGCAGCACCACCTTTGATTTGCAATTTGATCAATCCTGCAACTTCTTTTGCCATTTTTGATTAATGCTAAATTTTAATTCTATAATTTAATTACTTTGAAACTACTACTCTTTTTCTACTTGACCGAAATTCAATTCAAGAGGAGTTTTACGTCCAAAAATTTTGACCATTACGACCATTTTTTTCTTCTCTAAGTTCACTTCCTCTATGATACCACTGAAACTATTGAACGGACCATCGATAACTTTTACCGATTCGCCTACAATAAATGGATCACTCATACCTTCGCCAATCTCGTTCATCTCGTCAATATTACCTAAAAGACGATTGACCTCGGCTTGGCGCATAGGTGCAGGGCTTCCATCACGCTCACGTATAAAATCTATGACATTGGGAATGTTTTGAATGATATGTGCTATCTCTCCTGCCAAAGCAGCCTCTATCATAACATAACCTGGAAAGTAGTTACGTTCTTTAACCACCTTCTTTCCATTACGAATAGAGTATACCTTTTCCATAGGAACCAACACTTGCGAAACATACTCTTGTAAACCTAATTTCGACACTTCATTCAAAATGTACTCTTTGGCTTTATTTTCCTTTCCGCTAATTGCTTTTAATACATACCATTTTTTCACTAATTCACTCATGTCCCTGACTTGAAAAATTATAGTAATTATCTATATACCAAAAAAAATACTCTAATAATAATTTCACCTTATTGCCTCAATAAACGGTGTTTGTTTATCGATATTGGGAAGCAAGACAATAAAGCTTGTACGAAATCACTATTTGAATATTTCATAAAAGTATCCTAAGATGCCTTTCCATTCCATATTTTGTGCTCCAAAGACAAAGTCCATTATGAACACTACTATTGCAAAAATTAAAGCTGCAACAGCCACTACGATAGCACTGCTTTGCAACTCTTGCATTGTCGGCCATGACACTTTATTAACAAGTTCGTCATAGCTAGATTTTATGTAATTACTTACTCTTGACATCGTTGTTATTTTTTATTTGCAGGGGCAGAGAGATTCGAACTCCCATCAATGGTTTTGGAGACCACTATTCTGCCCTTAAACTATGCCCCTGTAAAGGCAAGAGGTTGTACTCTTGCCTATATATCAGATTTAATTATTATTCAATAATTTTAGTTACCTGACCATAACCTACTGTTCTACCACCTTCACGGATAGCGAAACGCAAGTTTTCGTTC
>JAEIGA010007938.1_pt1 | contig 16111 bp, 10 predicted proteins | sample 9270691 | NCBI WGS metagenome assembly JAEIGA01 (sample SAMN17057246, study PRJNA624740) | gut metagenome | biome: biome; isolation source: fecal sample | host: Bos grunniens | place: China: Xizang | collected 2019
AGAAGGCCATCGGACTTACAGATCTCGGTGTTTCATTCATCTACCTTATTAAATAACGGAGGGTCGGAATCATGAAAAAGACAATGTTCATTATAGCGCTTGCACTCGGATTTTCAGTGACACTCGGAGCGCAGTCAAAGATAACAAACGACAAGCTTGAGCAGAACGGTGACTTCGTGAGGGTTACCTTCGATGTCGATACTGAGGATAACAGCATTCCTAAGAACCGCAAGGAGGTCATCATGCCTTATCTCTACAATGGAAAGGACACTCTTTATCTTGATCCGCTTGAGGTTTACGGAAAGAACAGATTCAAGAGGGAAAGGCAGGAGTACCATATTGCAGGAGACAAGGATTGGGAACTCGGAGAGAACCAGATCATGAGGGGAGAGGGATACCGCTATGAAGCCCAGACAGGTCTCAAGAGATGGATGAAGCCGGCTCAGCTCGGTATCAGAAGAGAGATGGTAGGATGTGCGTGTGAAGAGGAGCTGGCAGATGAGAATCTCGGTCAGTTCACATTCCAGGAACCTCAGCTTCCGCCTCGCAAGCTTCCTGAATATGTGATTGCAGATGCTGACAGGAAATGGGACTTCGGACAGGACGACCTTCAGGTCATCTTCAAGGTTTCAAAGGCAGTGATCGACTCAAGCGTATTTGACAATGAGGTCACATTCGGAAAGATCCTGGCGGCAGTGGACAAGATCCATACTGATCCTAGATACAGAATAGAAAAGATCCAGGTCTCAGGATATGCATCTCCGGAAGGTAGTGTATCGTTCAACAAGTGGCTCGGAGAAAACCGTGCAAAGGCCTTGATAAACTACATCATCAGCCATCGCCCTGAGTACGAGCTGACAATGGATGATTTCGAGATTGTAAACGGAGAAGAGAACTGGTCAGGACTTCGCAAGGTGCTCGTTGATTCGGACATGGACAGCAAGGATGAAGTCATCGCGATCATCGACGACACCAGACTTACCAACGATCAGAAGAAGCTCAGGATCAAGGGTATGAATGCAGGAAAGGTTTGGAACGACATGCTCAAGAAGATTTATCCTCACCTTAGAAGCGCAAGATATCTGTCAGTATTCTATGATTCGGTTGAAGATAATACGGTTCAGGTTATCAATGATGCAAACGCACTTCTCCGCGAAGGCAGATACAGACCGGCTTACGATCTTGTAATGACTGTGAAGGATGATGACAGGGCATACAACACTATCGGAGTAGCACTGATGATGCAGGCTAAGTTTGAGGAGGCGATGCCTTGGTTCGAAAAAGCCCTCAAGGCTGGGGATCCGTCTGCACAGGCTAATATAGATGGAATCAACATGGAGTATCAGCACGAAGAGGAACTTCGTAAGGAACTCGAAGAAAGACTTAAGAAATACGAATAAACAAACATAATTAACTAACCAAATTAAATAAAAAGTTATGAAACTCACTAAATTGATGTTGTCAGCGCTTGCCGCTGCTGTCGCACTGGTTGCTTGTAACAAGGTAGAGACAGATGTTCCTGAAAACACTGCTCTAAAGACCGTAAATCTTTCTCTTGAGAATGTTGTCATGACCAAGGGTCCTGCAGGAGATAAGATCAAAACAAATGATCCTGTAAAGGTAAACAACTTCAAGATCATCATTACAGATAATTCATATTCTATGGAATATGGAGCAAAGGCAGATGCTACTGGAGCTGCAGATGCGACATTCTATTTTACTGCTGAAACGTTCGCTGCAGGTGCGAAGACATATCAGTTCCACTATGTTGACCATAAAGCTACAAGAGTAATCGCAGTTGCCAATATGGGAGATGTGACTCTTGAACAGATCAAGGCTTACACTAAGGATATAAAGGATCAGCAGGATCAGAATAACCTTATCCTTGTAGCTGATGCTGCTCTTGAAGCTACAGGAGAAAACCATACAGTAGAAGGAAGCGACAAGTATACTGAAGTATATAAGGCAGAGGTAACGCTTAAGCCGGTAATCTCCCGTTTCGAGGTTGATGGTTTCTCGGTGAAATTCTCAACTACTCCGAAGTTCAACAAGATAGAAGTGACAGATATCGCATTCGACCACTATTATCCAACAATAGGCTTCTCGACAACAAGTGGTAAATTCAGTGCTCTTGCTCAGGGAGCCCATATAAAGAATCCTAACAGCTATGAGAGCGAGTCCGATGTATTCGGATGGCTTAACAACAGTGCTACAACAGGTTGGTATGTAGACAGGTTTGAGTCTGGTAAGGTTGTAATGGTTCCAGACGATCCGGCAACAACAGATAAATTTGAGGACAGAGCTGATACTCCAACTCCACTCGCTTACCACTTCTTTGCAGGAGATGCAGTACCTGTAATGGTGATCAGAGTTCTCGCAGACGGAAACCCGGCGTATTTGTACACAACAAGATTCAAGTCAAACAGCAGTAATGAGGATATAAGTATTCTGGAAGGTGGAAAGATCTATAGAATGAGCGCAGCTGGCGTGGTTGACCAGACAGGTGGTTCAATTCCTATTCCAGACGATTTGGATCCTATCCAGCGTTGTCTTGATATCACAGTGGACGTCCAGGACTGGGTTGTGGAACTCGTTACTCCTGAATTCAACTAAAAATATTTTCAGCAAAGACTGAATAAAACACAACATCAATAAATAATGGAGGGGCCCAGGCCCTGAAAACCAAGGCCCCTCCAATATTTATAAAAGAACCCAATATCAAAAACATGCATTTTATGAAACTTAAGTCACTTGCCTTATCACTTCTTGCTGCGGGATTATTCTCCACATCCTGCCTTAAGGAGGATCATAGCAACTGCTATAATATCTATCGTCTTGCCATGAGCTACATGGGTGACGAGAATTCAGAAATCTTCGATGAGAAGATTGACCGCGTACACATGTATGTTTTTGATGAGCAGAACAACTGCGTGGCTTCCAGCCAGCTTTCAGATGAGGATGTACAGGCACGCCTTACGACTCTTCCGGCTCTTGAGGCAGGAAATTACAGGATTGTGTGCATAGGTAACGCTTATAAGACAGAAGTGGAGAATCTGTCGGCAGGAAATCTTGACGAAGTCGTATTCGGCGACCGTAGTCATTTTGCGGGAGAGGCCGTGTCAGGAAACGACCCTCTCTATTGGTCTTCGATAGACTATACGATCAAGCCTTATGAACCTAAGATGCTTGAGGAGACCCGGACAACTTATTTCGCCAGTTCGCATTACGACATTTCGGTAGAAGTAGTAAATGCACCTGGCATGACCAAAGCCTCTGAAGGAATTTCGATAGAGATTGTCGGAGTATCCCCTGAAACGGACTTCAATAATGTGGCTAAAGGTCAGAAGACAACTTACGTGATGGATTATGAGTTTGACGGCAAGAATACAGTTACAGCGTCAAACAGCATCATGAGACACAGGAACCATGAGGATGTATACCTAAGAATTGCTGCCGCAGACGGAACTTCATTGATGGAAGTGAATTTTGCTGAGCATATAGAGAAATACGGAATCGATATTACAAAGAATGAATGCTTGATTCCTTTCGAGATTGAATTTACTGAGGCTGAAGGAAACATGCTCGATATCAAGGTAACTGTTCCTGAGTGGTTCGTTGAAAATGTAACACCAGAATTCTAAACATCATCATGTCTATGCAGAAATCAATAAACATAATTCATAAAGCGGCACTGGCTGTTCTTGCCATGATTCTTGCTGCGGGATGTATCACAGAGAAGGATTCCACTTCAATGGATACGAAAGGCGTGATGGTACAGCTGAATTTTACAGCAGGTCAGATGCAGACAAAGGCGATGGATGAGTCGGCCATCAAGACTATCCGTGTCTTTGCCTTCGACCAGAACGGAAGACAGGTCGGACATATATACGATTCATCGATAGCAGCTGATGAAACCATGCACATGATGCTTTCGGTTTCAGCAGAGCAATCTACAGCTGTCGTGGATTTCTATGCAGTGGCAAACGAGGCTGCCATGTATTACGACGGATCATCTGTTTTGTTGTCAGAAAGCATGACAAAGGATGACCTTGACAGAATAGTTTACAGCTCATTGATAACTACAGAGGAGGTTCTCCCTCTCTATGGAAAGATCGAGGACAAGACCCTTACTCTTACTAATGATATACATAACGAGGGCGGTCACTATGCCTTCAAGATTGAGGAGACCGTTTCGATTCAGCTTTACCGATCACTGGCCAAGATAGGCTTTTATGCGGCGGCTGTAGAGGGTACTTCTTCAGATCCTGTGATCCACAGCATTACGTTAAAGGCTCCCGGAAGACGCAATGTAAGTTATCTCTTTCCGGCGACTGACCTTCAGGCACGCGATGCTTATGTGGTTTCATTGTCAGAGGACAGGGTATTCGACCTTGTTGCCGACGGAAAGGATATGCTTTCAAATTCCGGAACGGTAAGCAAGAGACTTGCATCGCAGAACACAGATGCGGAAGCGGCCGTAACTGATTACTACACAGAAATCCTTCCACCTTTCTACCTTGCAGAAGTTCCTTACGGTAGCACATCATGGGATGCTACGGCTGATGCGTCAGGCAGACCGGTAGAATTGGTTGTAGAGTATTCTCTTGGCGCTGGAACCATCAGGAAGTACGCTACCGTGAATATGCCTGAAATCGAAAGAAACAGATTCTATCAGGTACGCTGCCTCATCAAGTCAGAAGGACAGATCATGGTGGATGTAAGCGTAAATCCATGGGAAGCAGGCGAAGACTGGGACATTTCATTCGATTTTCCTACACACTCAGATCCGTTGTTGGCGACAAGTTCTTATAATTCCTCTACAGGATATGCAGATCATGTGTACGGAACAGAAGCGACGATGTATCATACCGGTTCTGATGATGTTCCTGGAGAGGGTGGAGCATTCAGCGTGGACTTCAACATGTCTTATCCTATCGGAGGAAGCTGGCAGCCTCTTATAGGAGAAGCAAGTAATGCTGATTTCGAACTGAGATTGTATAAGAGAGGGGAGACTGCGGAACTTGTAGAACAGAAAGTAGTAGTAACCACAGAAACAGCAGACCAGTGGTATACTATCAAGGTCGTCCCTTTGAAAAGCGAAAATGTAGGTAAGAAGGTTACACTTTCGATATCATATACGCCGATTTATCTTGATGGAGGTTATTCTTATCTACTGCAGGTAAATGGAGGAGAAGAGACAGACCTTGCATGGGATGAGAAGAATGCAGTTGTCGGAGATGAGTATGAAGCTTCGACAGTAGATATAGTAATCACACAGATTGATACACTGTAATAATCAACATGATGAAAGAGATGAAGAGAATGTTTAAATATTTCGGTTTTGCCCTTGCGGTGGCGGCTGGTATTTCATGCTCAGGAGAGGGTGTACTTCCGGAGCCTGTATTGGAAGATGGCTGCATCATGATTGATGTGTCTTCAATGCCTCATACTAAAGCTATCAGTGCGGATGATCTCGCCTCAAGGGGAGCGGAAGCGTATGTAAACCATATTGACCTGTTTATCTTCGGAGAGCAGGAGGATGGTCCTTCTGTGTATCATGAGAGATTCTCATATTCATCTCCGGCGGATCCGGATACAAAGGCCCTTGGAGTAAACAAGAGCCGGTTCGTGTCAGGAAAGGAGTATGACGTTTATGTTATCGCCAACAGTACTGAATCAGTCGAGTCAATGGCTGCTGTTGCAGGCATTGACGGCTTGAATGCTTTGGTCCAGACAGATGAGTTCGTATACTTCACAGGATTGGATGAGGAAAATGTGCCAGAGGCTTTCCTGATGGATTGGAATGGAAAGAAGATTCTCAATCCGGCTGGTCAGGAAACCGAGGATATTACTCTCGAAGCAGAGCTTACGAGAGCAGCTGCAAAGGTGGTCGTGGAATTGTTTGAGGGTACTTACGGGAGCGATGCGGTAGAGTTTCTTTCTCCTGACAACACTCATGTGTACCATTATAGAAATCTTCCTTACAGTACAGCTGTTCTTTCCGGACTTTCTCATTCTCCAGAATTGAAGTCTACTGTAGGACACCAGATCAATGATTATGTCAAGTGGGATACGGAATCGGAAGGTGAGACTCCTAACATATCAGTTACCGGCTATGTTTATGCGTATGACTATAGCGCACAGCCGATGGACAAGCATACAAGTCTTGTCGTAAACATTCCGATAAAGATCGGTGCGGATCAGTATCCGGCAAATTACTACAAGATTCCTCTTACAAACAAGTTGAAGTTTGAAAGAAACAAGATGTACAGGATCAAAGCCAAAGTGACTGCTCCAGGCGCACAGACAAGTTTCGATCCTATCGAGGTTGAAGACCTTACTTATGATGTGATAGATTGGGCAGATGATATAGCTGTCTCTGTCGGAGGAGAAATGAACAAACCTCAGTATCTGCAGTTGAATACTGACCATGTGGATATGTACAACGTGAATGAAGATGCATCGTCCCTCAGCTTTACATCTTCTTCAGAAATAACAGTCACTCTTGATAGAGCTTATTTCATAGATTATCTTGATAGAGAGAGAAATCTGACCGGAAGTCTTTTCAGCAGCATAAAGGCTGCGGCACAACCAGGCGTGCTTAACGGTAATATTACCATAACGTCCCCGTTCATCAATCCTGACTCCCATGGAAATGCTATCCGTTATATGGAATTTACTGTAAAGAACAAGACAGGGCAGACCGCCAAATTTACAGTAAGTCAGTATCCTACACTTTATATTGACAATGTTCTCGGATTATATTCGTATAGAGAGGATTTTTCAGACAGGATATCAGGAGTGAGCTGGTCAAGCAACAGATGGAATTACACAAACACGGCATCACAGGGGTCGTTCTTTGCATCAAAAGTAGCTGTTGCCGGCAGTGGAGGAAATTACAGCATACGTTATGCGAATTGGAATGATGGAAGCTATACATCCGGAACTTCCTTGAGCATGTTCAACAATCCAAGAATGTACCATGTGCATATTACCGCAACATCCAAAGATTATATAGTAGCCAAGCCTAAACTTGACGCAGACGGATATACTGCAGCTACTACAGAGAATTCAAGGCTGGTATCTCCTTCTTTCCTCATTGCATCTCAGTTGGGTGCAACAGAGACAGGTGGTTCTTACGGAGGATCAGGAGGTGTAAGCATAGAAAAAGCCAGGAGGCATTGCAAGGAATACATGGAAGTAGCAACTGATGGTACTGTGTATAAGGATTGGAGACTTCCTACAAAGGAAGAAATAGATATCATCAGCGGACATCAGCATATCAGTGACGCAATGGCAGAGGTGCTTAACGGAAGTCATTATTACTGTGCGTACAATCCGGAATATGAAACTGCTTCCGATCCTAACTGGAAATATACGGTACGTAACATCGGAACCAGCAACAGCACGCATGTGCGTTGTGTACACGACTCCTTCTAAAGAAGAAAGACCTTGATTGAAAAACGTAGTATTATGAAGAATAGAATGAAAAATATTATTTTGACACTTGCTGCTGCGGCCTTGGTGGCTGTATCATGCCAGAGCGAGGATTTACTGATCCCAGATGCTCCGGTGGTGGATGACGGATATGTCACTGTAGAGTTCACCACAAGTATTCCGGATATGGAGATCGTTCATACAAGAGCGGTCGATCCGGACGGAGAAGCAATTACCAAGCTCGTGTTCTTCTGTTTCAACGAAAGAGGTCTGTTTATCTCGAAAGAAGAGGCTGATATTCAAGCATCTGGTGATTTCAATGGAAAATATAAGGTCGACCTGCCGGTAGTTACAGATCGAGTGCATATTATAGCCAACCAGCACAAGAATATTGATGAGGATAAACTTGCCGGACTCTCAGAGTCGCAGGTGATTTCAACTATGGTGGGATCCTCAGGTATGATGTCATATTGGGCGAGGGTTGCCAAAGGGAATGCAGCAGATATCAAAGCAGCTTTTGAGACTGACTATAAGAATGTTTCCCTTCTTCGTGACCATGCGAGAATCACAGTAAGCGACAAGTCTTCTACATATACCGATCTGGCCTTTGTTGCAATAAATACAAATGCGTTTGGAACAGTAGCTCCATTCAATAACGGAAGTTGGGAGGCACCATCTCTTGATAATATGTTTGTTACTCTTCCGGAGAGCGATATAAAGGAGTCGGGTGTAGCAGATGTCGTATCTGTATCTCAGCGTAAGTATCAATATGTATTTGAGACTGAAAATACTGCAGACGACCCTGTTTATGTCATCATTAAAGGTACGAGAAACGGCACTGCAAAGTACTATCGTGTAATGCTTATCGATAAAGATGGTAACTATGTCCCTGTCATGAGGAATTTCACCTATGATGTTCAGATAACAGGAGAGATGGAATATGGTCAGGATTCTTATGATGCAGCCCTTAACGCGCCTGTAACCAATAATGTCTGGGTGTCTGTTTCAGACGATATCAAGCAGGTCAGCAGCACTCAGTATACTCTGGCAGTAAGGGAGACTCATATAGTTTTAGGAGAAAACGATCCTGTTTTCAATACCTCCCATATGAAATATACTGTTCATTACTCTTTGGAAGCATTGGGCAGTACAGTGCTTACAGCCGGTGACAAACCTGAAATTTCTTGGCTTGACGGAAATAATGTCGCTCAGCACACATTGTCAGCATCTGAATTTACAGTAAGTGCGGATGGAAAGTCTGCTGAAGGAACAATTGAGATAATTCTTCTGGAGTTGGGTGATCAGAAGAAGCGTGAGGGAACACTTCTCATCAAGAAGGGTCTTCTGGAAAGGAAGGTGAACATTATTTCGGTTGCAAAGCAGAAATTCACCCCTGCATGGATTACCACAAATATCTATGGTGCTGAAACCGGTTCAAATGTTACCATGATGTTTCATATATCCAAAGATTGTCCTGAGGCTCTTTTCCCGATCGATGTACTTGTATCGGTCAATGATATGGATGTAAGAAATGCATCAGGAATGGTTCTGCCTGTCATTACAGAGACAGAGGAAGGATATGGAGAAGATAACGGTATCGGATATAAGTATGTACTTACAGTGACTGAACCAGGAGATCAGCGCCTGTATCTTGAGACCATCCTTAAGCATGATACCGGTGATAATGTCAGTGTTACTATTGAAGCGAAGAACTTCGAAACAGTGACAAAGACCGCTACTTTCCAGGATGAGACAGATAAGCGTATCCTTATCCATAATCTTCGTTCATATCTTGGAGCAGAACCGGCGGATGAGTACATTTACTACTACCTTGTTCCTCAGAAGGTCAATGCTCCGGTTGAGTTTGAAACTCATTTGGGACAGGTGGTAGGCAGTGCTCCGGCAGCTGGTCAGGGTACAACCTTGACTGATCCGGACGGAACCGTGACACATTTCAGATATATATCTCCGAATGTGGATTTCACAACTCCGAATGTGGATGAGTTCCTGCTTTATTCCCAGAATCTGGAACATAATCACCACAAGCCGGCTGGAACTTCATATTATTTTGACTTCTATGAGATAGAAGAATCAAAGTGGTCTTCTACAGCTGGTCGTGTAATGGGTTTCTTCAGAAACAATACTGCGGGAATTTCAAATCATGGTGCAACGCTCTACCTTCGTACAACAACCCCTAAGTCAAACGAGATTGTCCGCATCGCTACAAATCCGAAAGGGCAGCCGTCTGTGACTACTGGTGAAAAGGGAGATCTGGCAGCAGGAACATATGTCAGTCCACTATGTACCGGAGAAGGACTTTACAAGTCAGTGATCTTCGAGCTTACGACCTTCAGTCCTTTCCATTTCTCGGCACAGGTAAAACAGGGATCAAATGTTGTCGGTGGAGTTGAAACCGGTGCTGTCAAGCCTGCAGAAGAGACAATGAGTCTGGATTATGCTCCTGGTCAGCAGATGTCGGTAGAGTTTGATGTGACAAGTTTCAAGTCAAGCATGCAGGGCGTGGCAGATAATCAGCAGGTAAGCGTCGATCCGTTCGGTACAGCGTTCGATATCTATATTGACGCCCCAACACTTGAACTTGACGAGGCGGCAATCAGTGCAGCAGGTCTTTCGGATAAGATCAGGAAGGACGCAAATGTTCCTGGAAGAGTGATCTATACCGTAGATGCGTCTCGCGAAACAGAAAGAGCGGCACTTACTGGCGGATTCTCAACATCAGCCCTCTCTTTGGATAACGCAACTCTTGACTGTGTGAACAAGAATACCATTACTGTAAATCAGGCAGGAGAACGTAAGATAATTCCTTTCAGGACAAAGGATATCGTAAGTGCAGGTGACATCACCATAAGTTCAGATGAATCAAAGGTTGTATATTACACAAAGACTTTCAAGATCGAGAACAGACCGATGAGTGGAATTATGACATACGGAAGCGGCAGCACGCCAGTTCCTGCAGGAACATTCATTCCTTTCTCGACAGATGATGGAACAAGAATCGGAGTCGTTACTGTAGGTGAAAACGGAGAATTCACTCTCAGACTGCGTGCGGAATACGATTTCACATGGGACAGCACTCCGGTGAAGTTCGAATGTAAGATCGGTGAAGTGGAATATGAAGCTGGATTCGATTCATTGAAGGATCTTGCATCTACCTCTACAGCAATCATTCTAAACTAACAGCCACAATACTTCAATACTACGTTCAGCAATACCACCCCCACGGCTGGGTCCTTTCAGGACAGGGGGTGGTTTTTCTTTTGTCACTTTCAAATAATAATGCTAAATTTGGATGTTTTTGCGTTTTCTGACTGACAATAATTATAAAAACATCATACCATGGAAGTGAAAAAGGAACTTTGGGGCAAGTCTGCCTGCGGAAAAGAGATCTATCTCTACACTCTTACAAACTCTAAAGGCGCTTATGTACAGCTTGGAAGCGTAGGTGCTGCAATCGTTTCAGTTGTTGTTCCTGACAAGGACGGCAATCTTGCAGACGTATCCCTCGGATATGCTGATCCTATGAGCTATTTCGGCGATGGTCCTTGCATGGGAAAGACCCCTGGAAGATATGCCAACCGCGTTGCTGTCGGCAAATTCACTCTTGATGGAAAGGAGTATACTCTTCCTGTAAACTGCGGTCCAAACCACCTCCATGGCGGTCCTGACGGATTCCAGAGCAGGGTTTGGGAGAGCCGTGAAGTTGAAGGAGGAGTAGAATTCATGTATTTCTCGGAAGACGGAGAGCAGGGTTATCCGTCTGCACTGAAGTCAGTTGTCCGTTATGAGTGGACAGAGGAATGCGAACTCCGTATGACTTATACTGCAGAGTCTGACGGTCCTACAGTAATCAATCTTACAAACCACGCTTACTTCAACCTCAACGGAGAAGGAAACGGAAACATCCTCGGACACACCCTCAGAATGAACTGTTCTGAGTATCTTCCTACCGATGACACACAGATTCCTCTCGGAGAGAGTGCTCCTGTAGCAGGAACTCCTATGGATTTCGTAAATGAGAAGCCTGTAGGTCAGGACATCAATGCAGATTTCGAGGCTCTCAAGATCGGAAGCGGATATGACCACTGCTGGGTTATCGACGGAACCGAGCCCGGACAGCTCCAGTTCTGCTGCGAGCTTTATGCTCCGGAGAGCGGCCGTACCCTCAATATCTACACAACACAGCCTGGTGTTCAGGTCTATACAGGAAACTGGCTTGCAGGATGTCCTGAGGGCAAGAACGGACATGTCTATGGCAAGAACGACGGTATTGCCATAGAGTGCCAGAACTACCCTGACGGTCCTAATCAGCCTGAATTCCCTAACTGCGTGCTTCGTCCGGGCGAAGTCTATGAGCAGGCTATCATCTATGCATTCGGAACAAGATAATGAAACAATATCTAGACTTATTGCGCCACATCCGTGAAAACGGAACCATGAAGAGCGACCGCACTGGTACCGGCACGCAGAGCGTGTTCGGTTACCAGATGCGTTATGACCTCAGCGAAGGATTTCCGCTTCTCACCACCAAGAAGGTACATCTCAAGTCCATAATCTATGAACTTCTCTGGTTCATAGCCGGAGATACCAATGTAAAATACCTTCAGGACCACGGTGTGACCATCTGGGATGAATGGGCAGATGAAAACGGCGATCTGGGACCGGTATACGGCCATCAATGGCGCAGCTGGCCGACTCCTGACGGAGGAACGATTGACCAGCTTTCAAATGTCATCAACCAGATAAGGAACAGCCCGGATTCCAGACGAATGATCGTATCTGCGTGGAATGTTGCTGAGGTGGAGAAGATGGCTCTCCCGCCATGTCACTCCCTCTTCCAGTTCTATGTGGCCGACGGAAAGCTCTCGTGCCAGCTGTATCAGCGCAGTGCTGACGTTTTCCTTGGAGTACCGTTTAATATTGCCTCCTATGCTCTCCTGACAATGATGATTGCCCAGGTATGCGGGCTCCAGCCGGGTGAATTCGTGCATACGACAGGTGACACCCATATCTATACAAACCATTTCGAGCAGGTGGCGCTTCAGCTCAGCCGTGAGCCTCGCGCCCTGCCTAAGATGAAGATAAATCCTGAGGTCAAGGACATCTTTGACTTCAAGTATGAGGACTTCGAGCTGGTGGACTACGATCCATATCCACGAATTCCGGCTCCGGTAGCTGTCTGATGACAGTTCCATGTTAACCCCGTCGGCAGTCCGACTTGTCTTATGACAAAATTTATGGAAAAAGTAATAATAGTAGCGATAGCTGACAATAATGCCATAGGAAGGGACAACGCCCTCCTATGGCATATTTCCGAAGACCTGAAGTTCTTCAAGCGCACGACTTCCGGCTGTCCGGTCATCATGGGCCGGAAGACATTCGAATCCATAGGCCGACCGCTTCCGAAACGTACGAATATCGTTGTTTCCCGCGGTTTTGATGCTCCGGAGGGGGTTGCAGTTGCTTCGTCTCTTGAAGAGGCTTATAAGGTGGCTTCTGAGGCTGTGGGCGAGACTTCTGGTATATCTGGCGATCCGGTCCGTTGTTTCGTGATAGGTGGAGGCCAGATATATGCCCGTGCCATGAATGATGCCGACCGTCTTATCGTAACCCATGTCCACACCGTCATCGAAGATGCCGATACCTTCTTCCCGACGATCGACCCGTCTATATGGAACGTCGCCGGCCGCTCCGGACTCTTCCACGACGACGAGTCCGGCTATGACTTCGAATTTGTAGAATATATAAAACGATAATACAATATGTCACGTGATAGTTTTGGAAGTCGTTTCGGTGCTCTCGTAGCGCTGGCTGGTTCTGCAGTAGGTCTAGGTAATCTCTGGCGTTTCCCTTATCTTGTGGGCGAGAACGGAGGCGCAGCATTCATCATCGTGTATATCGTGATGGTCTTCATTCTATGTCTTCCAATATTCATTTCAGAATTTGTAATAGGCAGAAGGAGTCAGAAGAATGCATTTGCAGCATTCAGAGACCTTTCCGGAGGTTCCGCATGGAAGTGGGTCGGACTTTTCACCATAATCGTACCGCTGATAGTCCTGTCATATTACAGCGTTATCGGAGGATGGTCTGTTGAATATCTTTTCAAGGCTGTAACCTTCTCGGACACTCAGTTTACGGAATTCGTTTCGTCTACATGGACGCCACTTGTCATGCATACGGTTTTCCTTCTTGTCACCACTCTTGTCGTGGTCGTAGGAATCAAGGACGGAATAGAGAAGTTCAGCAAGGTCATGATGCCGATGCTTTTCTTCATCGTCATAGCCATTGCAGTCTATTCGCTTACCCTTCCCGGAGCAGGCAAGGGAATGGAATATCTTTTCAGGCCGGATTTTTCAAAAGTCAGCGGAAATACCTTTGCGGCAGCTCTTGGACAGGCTTTCTTCTCGCTTTCTTTGGGTTTCGGAACCATCCTGACCTATGCTTCATATGTAGACAAGAATGAAAATGCCTTGTTTCAGAGTACTGCGACAGCAGTTTCCGACCTGATGTTTGCTCTGATTGCCAGCGTAGCTATAATGCCAGCTGTCTTTGCTTTCGGACTTGATCCTCAGTCCGGTCCAGGACTGGTCTTTGAAACTCTTCCTTATGTGTTTTCACAGATGCCTGCGGGCGGAATCATAGCTATAGCATTCTTTGTTGCTCTTCTTGTTGCCGCTCTGACCTCGTCAATATCTATGCTTGAGGTCGCTGTTGCCTATCTTGTCGAGGAGAAGGGTTTCAAGAGAGTCAATGCATGCGGATTGCTCTTTGTTCTGTGCTGGGTTGTTGGTGCCTTATGCTCGCTTTCTTTCGGCCCTCTCTCAGGCGTGAAGATTGCCGGACAGTCAATCTTTGATTTTGTTGACAGTACCTCATCAAATATCCTGATGACCCTTGGAAGTCTTCTGACGGTTCTTTTTGTCGGTTGGAGACTCAAGAAGACTGATGTATACGATGAGTTTACAAACGGAGGCAGCATATCGGCCAATGTAAAGCTGTTCGGAGTCCTCTGGTTCCTTATCCGCTTCGTCTGCCCTCTGGCGATCATCTTCATCTTCGTTTCAGGCCTGCTTTAGGCGTTGCACTATTTGCGGCGATCATAAAGGATCGCCACAGCTGCAGAGCCGAGAAGCAGGAGAATCAAAACTATTGATGATGCCCTTGACACGTTTTCTCCCAGCTGGTATGAGTCCGGTTCGAAGCGCATGATGAGCTGGCCTTCTCCTTCAGGAACGACGGCTCCGCGGAGCATCCAGTCTGCACGGAAGAGTTCCACCTCACGTGCTCCTGAAGTCGGCTGGTAGTGTCCGTCACGGACTTCACCGTATGCTCCAGCAGGCTCGATCCAAGCCTTCCATCCCTTAGGATAGTAGATTTCGCTGAAGATGGCAGCGCGCTCTGCATATGTCCTGTAGCTATAACGGAGCTCATTCGGAGCATAGTGGGTCAGACTTATCTGGTCTGAAGATTCTTCGCTGTCGCTCAGAACTCCATTATCTGGACGGCAGAATTCCCGGGCCCATGAAAAATCATCCCCGATTACGGCAGTGGTGCGCAGATCGGTCGACGCAAGGAGAGCGATCTCGTCGTCCGGTGTCTCAGCCGGAACGGATGACGATACAAACCATGCATTTCCATATGCATGCTGGTTTACGACAGGAGGATATTCTGCCCCGAGAATGATGTATCTTCCATTTAACAAGGATGTTATTTTGAGCTCAGGCAATGTTTCAGATACTTCGGTAACGGTCTCCGCGTTGTCGACTACATCGTATATTTCGTATATTTCAGAAGTAATATATCTTTCTATAAGATCTTGATAACGTTGCAATTTAACAGGACTGTAACCGCCGATTGTCTTGTGGTGGTAGCTCGGGATGGAACTGTTGAAGGTGTTCACGCTTATGTCCAGAACCCTGTAGTCAAGGTCGGTGTCTTCTAGAATGACCTCATCCACTGGGCGAAGGTCGTACTGTGCGGTGAAATCCTTAGGAGTTACGAAATGGTCCTTATTCAGATATCGTTTTCCTACTGAGAAAAGGTCGATCCACACAAGGAAGACCATCACGAAAGCCACCATTGTCAACCTGGCCTTTCTTACAAATGAACCCTTAGGGCCTACAGCGTCAGTCTTAGGGGTACGGAATGCCCAGAGCAGGAGTGCAAAGGCCACTGTGATCAGAATCAGCGAACGGAGTGCGTCTTTCCTGAGAAGCTCAGATCTGTCAGCTGCAAGCGCATCGATGAGGATTTCCGGCTGACCTGCATCTACGGAACCTGTAAATGTTCCTGCTACGCCAGGAATAAGCAGGCAGAGCAGGCAGAAACCGGCTGTTATAGCATAGGAAATGTATCCGGCTTTAAGGAAGACCTTCTTTTCGTATTTCTCTTTTATGATCCTGTCCAGAACATAGAAGCCGAGAAGCGGAAGGGTGACCTGCAGAACGACCAGTGCCATAGATACTGTTCTGAACTTGTTATAGAACGGAGCATAGTCAAACCAGAGTTTTGTGAACCACATGAAATGGCTTCCCCAGGCAAGGAGGATGGCTATTACGGTAGCTATTACCATCCACCATTTCTCACGTCCCTTGACAAGGCATAATCCAAGCACGAAGAGGAAGACTGTTATGGCTCCCATGTACATAGGACCTGC
>JAEIGA010007939.1_pt1 | contig 16111 bp, 25 predicted proteins | sample 9270691 | NCBI WGS metagenome assembly JAEIGA01 (sample SAMN17057246, study PRJNA624740) | gut metagenome | biome: biome; isolation source: fecal sample | host: Bos grunniens | place: China: Xizang | collected 2019
AGACGAGGAGACCACGCGCAGCGGGCTCTTCATGGAAGTAGTGAGAATCATCAAAGAAATGAGGACAGCAACCAATGGAAAATACCCACGTTTTGCACTCTGGGAAAACGTCCCCGGAGCATTCAGCAGTAACAACGGAGAAGACTTCCGCATCGTATGCGAGGAACTTATCAAAATCGTCGAGCCGTCAGCCGTTATGCCTGCGGTTCCGGAAAAAGGATGGGCATACGCCGACAGTTACGTCGGAGACGGATGGAGCCTTGCGTATCGCGTTTTCGACGCTCAATACTGGGGAGTGCCCCAGCGTCGCCGTAGAATCCACCTTGTCGCAGATTTTAGAGGCGAACGCGCCGGAGAAATACTATTTGAGCGCAAAGGCGTGCGAGGGTATTTTGCGCAGAGCGGAACGTCGGGGAAAAGAACTTCCTCCGATGCTGAAAGAAGCACTGGAGCAGATGATCGAGCGGGAGCAAAACAAAACTTTACCGACGAGTTAATACTTGACGATCAGGGCGGACAGCAAATCACTGTGCGTACCGACGGAATAAGCCCAACACCTCGTGCAGAAATGCACGGAAATGTGCCCTGTGTGTTGCATAAGGAACAGTACCTCTTTGAGAACCACTCACAGGACACACGGTACAAGGGACCATTGGACGTTTCTCCGATGCTTCCGGCACAACTGGGAACGGGCGGCAATAATACGCCGTTTGTAGTGGAAGTGCTGGTATTAACGGAGACATAGCCGGAACGCTTGACGCAAGCTACTACAAAGGCTGCGGGATGCGTCAGGGCATTGAGCGTGAGGTTGTGGCAATTCCGATCCACGACCAGGCGACCCGCTTTGCCGGTAAACGTGGAGACAAGTCCGACGGAAAGGGCAACGGTCTGGGTGTAGGCCAAGATGGCGACCCGATGAACACCTTGACCAGCGGAGACCGTCATGCGGTGGCGTTCGCCATGCAAGCAATTGGACAATACAAAGAAAGCAACAAAGCAAGCAGTCTGAAAGCAAGAGACTACAAAGATGCAACTGATATTGTCTGCGGTGTGGACTGCAGAAACGGAACCGAATACCCCGAATTGAACGGTACACTGCAGGCAAAAAGCGGAGGAGGTACAAGCCTGAACTGCAACCAGATTGTCCGCATCCGCTATATCGTCAGACGCCTCACCCCAACCGAGTGCGCCCGGCTTCAGGGCTTTGCGGATCAGTGGGGACACATCGAGCCGAAAGAGGCTTTCACGGATGAGGAATACCGCTTCTGGCTGGAAGTGCGGAACACACACGCCGCCATAAACGGAAAGAAGGTGCAAGAGTACACCAAACCTCAGATGCTCACATAGTACAACAAACTGCACACCGACAGTGCTGAGTACAAAATGTGGGGCAACGGTATCGCACTCCCTCCGGCTCTGTATGTGATGCAGGGCATAGCGGATGCACTGTACCCCGCCCCGGTTCGCGCAAATCTGCCGGAGTGCTGCATGGAGGAATAACCCAATGAACAAAGAAAAAGAAGTCCGCGCAATCCAGTATCTTCAATCCTTTGAACCTGAAGAAGAACCATACTACCTCTGCTACTCCGGCGGTAAGGATTCCGACGTGATACGAATTCTGGAAGATCTGGCAGGAGTCCGGCACGATACAAACCACAACCTTACCACCGTAGATGCGCCGGAAACCGTGCGCTACGTGCGATCCATTCCAGGCGTAATCATCAACCGGCCACAGAAAACCATGTGGCAGCTGATCGAAGAAAAACTGACGCCCCCGACGAGATTGGCCCGATACTGCTGTAAAAAACTCAAAGAGCACGGAGGAGAAGGCAGACTGAAAATCACCGGTGTTCGGTGGGCAGAAAGCAATAACCGTAGAGCCAACGCAGATGTTGTACGGATTATCGGGAAGCCGAAAACAACGCAGACCGAAGCGGAGAAGATGGGCGCAGAATTCCAGCCAACTCCAAAAGGCGGGATCCTATTATCCACAGACAACGAAAACAACAGACGATTCGTGGAGCATTGCTACAGAACATCACAGACTACAATAAATCCGATTGTGGACTGGACGGACGAGGATGTATGGGAGTTTCTCCGTCACTACGGATGCAAGTCCAATCCTCTGTACGAATGCGGATTCAAACGCATCGGCTGTGTAGGATGTCCCATGGCCGGCGGAATCGGAATGAAACGGGAATTCAACCGATGGCCGAAATACAAACAACTGTACATACACGCATTCGACCGTATGCTCCAGCGCAGAAAGGAACGAGATCTTCCCACAGAATGGAAATCCGGTGAGGAAGTAATGAAATGGTGGCTCGGCGACGATCCAAACCAAATCGAACTGAATTTTGATTTTACGGAGGAATAAAATGTCCAACTTCAATTTCAACAAGGTCATCATCGGCGGCCGCCTTACCGCCGATCCGGAGCTGAAGAGCACGCCGGGCGGGTTGTATGTCACAACGTTCACCGTGGCCGTGAACCGGAGAGGCAAGGAGCTGCCAACCGATTTCATCAATGTAACAGCATGGAGACAGACGGCGGAATTTGTGACAAGAAACTTCCGCAAGGCGTCCGGAATCTGCATCGTCGGAGCCATACAGACAAGATCCTGGACGGATCCGCAGGGGCAGAAGCGATACGCCACCGAGGTGGTTGCGGACGAGGTGTTTTTTGTGGACAGAAAAAGCGAAGCGCAGAAAACCGATCCTGCGCAGACAGCCGCACCGAATCCGACTGCCGGGTATATCCCGGAGCAGTACGCGCAGTATATGCCGGATGAGGAAGATCCGTTCTGAGGGAAGTGAGCGGAAGAATTGAAATAATGCGACCACGGCTTATCAGTGGGAGAAAAGGAAACAAAATTATGGAACAGTATTACATCGTAAGAGCCGACCGCGCAGGAGTGTTTTTCGGAGAAATCGCAGACCAGACTGAGCGTCAGGTGCATATGAAGAACGTCCGCAAACTGTGGTATTGGGATGGCGCGTGTGCCGTCGAACAGATTGCCGTCGATGGAACGAAGAAGCCGAACGACTGCAAATTCACCGTGGTCGTGCCGGAAATGGTTATCGCCGATCCGATCCAGATTATCCCGTGTACCGCAAAGGCGGTCAAGATCCTGTCGGAGGTAAAGGTATGGCAGAGATAAAGGAAGCAGTCAAACGGTTTTTGACTGTTGATTACGGCGACGGCTCCGGCTACGGCGACGGCTACGGCGACGGCTCCGGCTACGGCGACGGCTACGGCGACGGCTCCGGCTCCGGCTACGGCGACGGCTCCGGCTACGGCTCCGGCTACGGCGACGGCTCCGGATACGGCGACGGCTCCGGCTCCGGCTCCGGCTACGGCGACGGCTACGGCTACGGCTCCGGCGACGGCTCAGGCGTTATTTCCTTCGATGGGAACGCCGTCTATATGATCGACGGTATTGCTACCATCATAAAGGCCGTGTTCGGAAACCACGCCAAGGGATACATTCTGAACAAGGATCTCACACTATCCCCGTGCTACATCGCAAAAGAGGGACGGTATTTCGCCCACGGCGATACTCTGGTAGATGCCGTCCGTGACGCACATGAGAAACTGTTCAATGACATGGACGAAAATGAGCGCATCGCAGAGTTCTGGAATTACCACGAACCGGGCGTAAAATACCCGGCGAGGGACTTCTTTGAATGGCATCACCGGCTGACTGGAAGCTGCGAAGCCGGCAGAAAATCGTTCGCCGCAAACAATGGCGTAAACCTGGAAACGGACGAATACACCGTGGAGGAATTCGTCGAAATCTGCCAGCGCAGTTACGGCGGAGATATCATCCGTCGGCTGCTGGAGGAACAAAGGAGCGCAAAATGAACGAATATGAATACATATCGAAGAAGGTACCGGAAGGTGCGCTGCTCTGCCAGATTGCGGAGGAGTCTGCTGAACTGGCGCAGGCTGCTTTGAAATACAGCCGTGCGCTGTCCGAGGAGAATCCAACGCCGGTACAGGCCGTGGAAGCGCTGCGGCATCTGCTGGAAGAGGCGGCCGATGTGCAGCTGGCTCTGGATGTTTGGAAGGTGAAGTACAACCAGGACGGAGATGCCGCTGATGATGCCATCGAAAGCACCGTGGATATAAAGCGCGGCCGGTGGATCCGAAGGCTGAAGGAGAAAACATCATGAAAGAGATGCGCCTCATCGATGCGGAATCCTTCGCGGAGATCATCCGTGCGAAGCGGGACACGGCGCAGAGACAGCAGGATATTCGTGCCGCCGCAGCTCTGAGCTGGGTGCTGACGGAGATAGAGAAAACGCCGACTCTGCACCTCCGCCCGGACGAGGAGAAAAACAAGAAGCACAAGTACGGCGAATACAAAAACGTGCTGCTCACCGACGAGGAGATGGAGAAGCTGCAGGCCGAATTCCCGAACGACTGGCGGCAGCGCATCGAAGAGGTGAGCGCATACGTTGCCGGAAGCGGGAAGACGTACAAAAACTTCCTCGCCGTGATCCGCAATTGGGCGCGGCGGGACGAAAAGGAAAATATGCCGGCAGGAGAAAGCAGCTTTGACACGGACGAATTCTTCGAGCTGGCGCTCAGGAGGACATATGGAACCCACAAATAATCAGAACATCAGCGAAACCGCGGCGGGAACTACCGACGATCAGGTGACCCGCCGCCAGATCCTGGAGGAAGCCATCACCGCCGTATGCACCGACCGCAACCACCAGTACGGCGGACCCGAACAGTCCTTTTCCGCCATCGCCGAGATGTGGACAGCATACCTCCGGTGCGCCGGTCATGATATCACCCTGTACGCCCACTACGCAGCCCTTATGCTGGCTGCGTTCAAACTGGCAAGAGCCATTACGTCCGAAACGCCCAAAACCGACACATACGCCGACCTGGCCGGATACGCCGCCTGCGCCGGAGAACTCGCCTGCGGAGGATCGGACAATGGCTGAAAATACGCTGAAACCATGCCCGAAGTGCGGAGTAGTCCCAGAGATCGCATATGCGTGTGGTGAATACTTTATTTTCTCCATCGATAAGCCGATGGGAGTGTGCGTGTGCAGTTCGTTCTGCGAAATGCACACCAGCAAGGAGCAGGAGATTAACGCATGGAACAGGAGGGCTGACCATGGCTGAAAAGGAATGGGTAGAGCGGAAAGCGTTGCTGAAACTGATACGAGAACTTTATGGTTGTTCTGTTGAATGCGATGAGTATTGCCCGGTAACAGGATGTTACGAAGGGCGTATTATCATGGCGGCTCCCGCCGCCGATGTGGTGGAGGTGGTGCATGGGGAGTGGATATTTGATTTTGAACTTGACGGATCAAAATTCTACAAATGTTCTGTGTGTGGACGACAAGAAGTTTTGCTTGCTAAAGAAAGCACAGACGAATATTTCCCCTATTGTCACTGCGGCGCGAAGATGGACGGAGAAAGGAAGGAGCAGAACAATGTTTAATAATATCAGATACTATATTCGTGAAGTTATATGGGAGTGGAAATGGTTAATGCAAAAGCCGTGCGCCGCTTGTAAACACTTTGATTATTATATGGGGTCGGCAGGCGTTTGCACGGCAAAGAGCGGTTGCCCGGCTAAACGGATGAAAGATTATTCCGACGTTTGCGATTGCAACGGATTTAAGAAGAAAAGGAGGCGCTGACAATGGTGGAAAAGGAATGGGTAGAGCGGAAAGCGCTGCTTGTGAGTCTGGACGTGGAGTTTTTCAAGACTGATCCGTCCGGAGAAGAGCAACTTGTTTTTTTGAAATGCCGAAAAATAATACGGGAACACACAGCCGCCGATGTGGTGCCGCGTGCCGCATACGAACAGATGAAATGGGAGAGGGACGTCGCCATGCAGCAACTGAACGATGCTGGGATTCCGTTCTGCGGGGAGATGGGCGAAAAACGTGATGAGTTTTTCGATCGATATCTTGGAAAGCCTGTGGGAGAGTGTATGTGCAGGGAGAAACGTGTAATTCAAAACGAAAGAGATGATTCAAAGGAGAAAGAGCAATGAAGTGCAATATCATGGCAATAATTTATGGCGTGCTCAGTGTAGCGGCAACGGTAGCGCTGGGGTTCTCATTTTTCGATGAAGTAAGCGCGGCGACTCAGATAATCCTGCTGTGTCAGTCAGCTGGATTCGCTTTTGTGAGCGGGATGTGCGTTTTTGGAAAATGACGGAGGGAAAATAAATGGCTGAATCGAGTGGAATGGGGCTTGCCGGTGGTCTTGGAATGTTTGCGCTTCAGATGGCGGCGGGGAACGCACTTCGCGTTGCATCGGTGCAGAGAGCGGGCGTTGCGGAAATCGGCGGATACGACAGAACAATACTTGTAAACCAGGACAACCTTGTGGAGCTGATCAAACTGGAAGTAGAAAAGCCGAAGCCGATAAAGGATTACAACGGAAAGTTCGCGGCCAGGGTATTCGTTCAGGTGGAGCTGCTGGGAGATCAGGAGCCGTCGGTGTTCGATGGTTGGAAAGCGGAAGAAGGCAAACCGGAGGAAGGCAAACCGGAGGAAGAAAACAATGGATGAAGAAAAAACAGAGGCGGTAATCGCAAAAAGAACCGACGGGCAAATTCTTGCGGACCTTAGAAACTGTGTAATACAAAGATGTGCTTATTGCAGTAAATGTTCTGTGAACGGAAAAAGGCCATGCTCCGTGGAACTGGTGGAAGAGGCTCTGGAGATTATACATAGGATAACGAGCGAAAAACTGTGCGAAGAGTCGGACAAAATTGAGTGGTTCCATAGATATTTGGATGCACAGAGAAATTTAGAGATGACGCAGAAAAAGCTGACGGAAGCGGTGCGCCTGAAAAACAAGTACAAAGATCTATTGATTGAAGTGTGTAGAAAACATAAAGGAGAACATCATGAAACTGTCGAAGATTGCGCAGATATGTAAGAAGCACATGGACATCACCGTGTTCCGGGCAAACGGGGCGCAGTGGTTCTGCGTGGGACCGGCGGCCTATGCGGCGTACGGATTGCCGGAGCTGACGACGTCGGAGCAGGTGCTGACTATGCTGGATGTGCCGGCAGAGGAACAGGAGAAGTTCACCGTGCGTTTCACGGAAATCGACACCCCGGAGCATTTCTTTGATACGGAAGAGGGAGAACAACCGCTGCGGGATGTGGATTACACCTTCATGCAGAGAGGGCGGTATCTGAGTCCGCTGTACGACGATTCGGGAGCGGTGTGGTGGCTGAACGAGCGGTATCTGGCACCGCTGGGAGCGGAAGAAATAACGTACTGGCTGCGCCCTTCGGCGATCGGATACGATATTGCCGTGAAAAAAGGATACGCCATACAGGCGGTGATCGGCATCCATCTGGCCACGTCCGAGGTGGAGGAATCGCTGCACGAGATGATGACCGGATACTCCATCGGATGGCGCAAGGGATACCGGGTGCCGCGGGAAACGGTGGAAAAGATGCACGGGCTGCAGATGATGGTGTGCATCGGAGCGGAACCGGAATCCGACGCGCCGGAAGCAGAGTATGAACAGGAGGCCCTTGTATGAGCGAAGACAGATGCGTATGCTGCGGTGAGATCATTCCAGAGGGACGGATGATCTGCAAGCGGTGTGAGATGTCCGGTGAGGATGTAGCAAAGAGTCTTTCCGACAGAATCGCACACCTGGAAGAAGAAGTCCGATATAACGAAACCACGATCCGTCTGATTCTTGCGGATGCAGCAGCGGAGGAAGCAAAAGCGGAGCAGACAGAGGCGGAAGCGATCCTGTACGCGAATCCGGAGGATACGATCGCGCTGTATCATCAGCGACGGATGGAACGGCAGAGGAACGTGGAGCGGATTCGATCCGTATTGAGAAAGAGAAATTTCAGGCTGGAAGAGCAGTGAAATTCCATGGAAACCGGGCGGGAAAAACACCGCTCGGTTTCGGGGGTTATAGGGGGGACAGAAAATGAAGCGTGTGAAGACCCGTATGTTTGCCGGCGCGGTGTGCGAGATCGCTGTGTGGAATCAGGCGGACAATGAAAAGCCCAGCCTGCGCGTGAAGCGGGACCGGTTTGCGTCTGCCGAGCAGTATGAGGAATTCAAGGAAGCGCAGGCGCGCCGCAAGTTTGTGCAGCTGGTGAACGCCAACCACGGACCGTCCTCCCTGGAAGGTGTGCTTACATTCGATGACGAAAACGAACTCTATAACTTCAAGGATGCACGGCGTGTCCGGAGCGCTTATGTACGACGCATTCGGAGAAAAGCACCGGACGCAAAGATCATCATAGTGATGGGCCGAGGAAACAGCACAGCAAGAATTCATTTCCATTTTATTATGGGAGAAGTGGCCGAAGAAGCAATACGGGAGTGCTGGACGTGGGGAATGGTCGTGGAATGTGAGCATCTTCGCGCGCACAATTACAGAAAAGGCGTTGACCACGGGATGGATTACGAAGATCTGGCAAACTACCTGTGGAAGCACTGGACACCGGAGCAGGGTGGGCATCACTATTATGCAACCCGCAACCACATCCGTCCGAAGCCGGAGGAGCCGGTGGAGATCAAGAGGGAATACACCGTGGACAAGCCGCCGCGCGCTCCAAAGGGATACGTGCTGGTGGAGAGCAAAGCCAATATTTTCGGATATCTGTATTTCAAATACGTGAAACTTGTGTCGTAACTTTTATCTATATAATTACATAAGAATGAGCGAGGAACACGGCGGCCGGAGCGCTGCCGTGCGTATCCTCGTAGATGCGAAAGATTTCAGAACCACGGAGGAGGTGTGGGCGTGGGAATACCGATCGATCAGCTGCCGGAACATCTGGCGAGGAGGATCCGGGAACAGATTGCAAAGGAGCAGGGACTGCCGCCGCCGGACAGACGCTCGGCCAGACCGGGCGGAAAGTACGGCGCTGTGAAAGACAGCAGGCCGGGAATCACATTTGACAGCAAAAAAGAAGCGCGCCGCTATGACGCGCTTGTTGTGCTGCTCAAATCGGGGGAGATCACCGATCTCAGGATTCAGCCGGAGTTTACGCTGATCGAGGCGTACACAAAACCGGACGGGGAACGTGTGCGCGCTCTGCGGTACCGCGCGGATTTCTCCTACAGGGAAGGCGGCGTTCTGGTGGTAGAGGATGTGAAATCGTCGGCGACCAGGACGAGAACGTATCTGGACAAGCGGAAGCTGATGCGGGAGATACACGGGATCGAGGTGCGGGAGGTGACGGAATGCTGACAAAGGCAGAGCTGGAAGCGTACCGGGATATGCAAAAGGAGCTGCGGGAGCTGAAAGCACGAATGCGGCAGGCGGAGATAGCGGCCATGGAATCGGAGCGGGAGGCAGATCGGGAGGCAGCAGAGACGAGGGGACAGATCTACGACGCGCTGGCGGATGAGTGTGCCGACGTGCTGATGCGGATCGAGGCGGCGGTATCCGCACTGCCTGCGCCGAGGATGCGGGAGATGGTGCGCATGCGGTACGTGGATGGGCGGGGGAATCTGGAGATCGCAATGCGAATGGGATGCGACGAGCGGACAGTGAAGCGGGTGATCCGAGAGGCGATCGGCATCATGGAAGAAGAATAACGGGAAAAGAGCGGGCTGAAGAGGATCCGCTCTTTTTTTGTGTGCTGTGTCCCTTCGTGTCCCTTTTTGAGTGGTAGTATACGAAACAGAGAGGCACAGCGTCCTCTCGGATGAAAGTGGCGGGGCGTCAGGCGCGGTGGAGTGATCTGCTGCGCCCGAGATGCCGCTCTACGAACTGTGGAGTAGGTACTTCCGAGGCCCTGCCCCATAGCGGGGCGATTTCGAGCGCGGAATTTTCCCGTTTTTATATGCAAAAAAATCACTTCGCAATTTCGCATTTGCCGTGCGGGCGCCCATTATGCGCGCGTGCGCGAGAAATTGCGAAATCAGAGCGAAAAATAATTTCGCAAAAGGAGGAGCGTCGTGAAAGTCAGAGTTTTGGACGATGACATACTGGTGCCGACGGAGATGCTGGCCAAGATATACGGCGTGTCCTCAAGAACGATAAACCTGTGGACAAAAACCGGATGCCCGAAGCAGGGACGAGGTGCGTATTCCCTGCGGGACGTGGCACAGTGGATCCGAGCCGGGATTCCGGAAGAGGAAAAAGACGTATCAAAGATGACACTGGCACAGCAGAAGCTGTTCCAGGAATCAAGACATAAGGCGGCGCTGGCCGATATGCAGGAGATGCGGATGCGCTCCATGATGGGCGAGCTGATGCCGGTGCAGCAGGTAACAGACGATCTGCGAAGATTCTGCGGAGTGCTGAAAAAGGAACTGTATTCCATTGGAAGAGAGCTGCTGGCAGAGGTGGAAACGGAGATCACGCCGGAGAGGGCAAGAGATCTGGACGAACGGATAACAAAACGCCTGGAAGCAACGCTGCGGCAACTGAGTGCGGGGGAGTTCCGTTATGGCGGAGAATGAGGATCTGCTTTTACCGGCATACATCACAGACGCGCTGGAAGTGCTTCGGCCGCCGGATGATCTCACCGTTTCCGAGTGGGCGGATCGCTACAGAGTTCTGGATTCCAAAACGTCAGCCGAGCCGGGACGATGGAAGACAGACCGGACACCGTATCTGCGGGGAATCATGGACGCATTCAGCGACCGCAAGGTGGAACGGATCACGTTTGTAAAGCCGACGCAGGTCGGAGGAACGGAAACGATCCTGAACGCTATGGCCTATGCGGTAGCGCAAAACCCGGCACCGATGATGGTGGTGTACCCCACTATTGATCTGGCGGAGTACACCTCGGACAACCGCATACAGCCGATGATAAAGCTGTGCGAGCAAACAGCAAAAAAATACAACGAGAAATCAAAAAAACTGGAACTGCAGTTTGACGATATGTATATCGTTCTGTCCGGCGCAAACTCTCCCGCATCGCTGGCGTCAAGGCCGGTGCAGAACGTGCTGCTGGATGAGGTGGACAAGTATCCCCGGATGACGGGAAAAGAAGCAAACCCAATCAATCTGGCGATAGAGAGAACCAAGACATTCCCGAACACGAAAAAGATCATCATCACCTCCACCCCGACACTGCAGACAGGTGCCGTGTGGAAATCGTGGGAAGAAGCCGACACGCAGTACGAATATTACGTACCGTGCGGGCACTGCGGTACATTCCAGACGCTTCGATTCCCGCAGATACGCTGGGACGATGTAAAGGGAGACGCAAACCGGGCGAGAGAAACAGCCGTGTACGTATGTCCGCATTGCGGCGGCGTCATGAACGACCGCATGATCCGGGAAGCCGTGCGAAAAGGCGAATGGAGAGCAACGCGGACGAACGGATCCAGGCTGCACTCCGGCTTTAAGCTGAACGCCATATATTCCCCATGGCTTACGCTGGGAGACGTGGCATACGAGTTCAAAACCTCCAAGGATGACCCGGAGGAGCTGATGAACTTTGTGAATTCCTGGCTGGCCGAGCCGTGGAAAGAGATCGAGGGATCTGCCGACGCGCAGATGCTGGCGCGGAAAACTTCCGGATATGCGAGAGGGACGGTTCCCGTGGGGACGGTTCTGCTGACCGGCGGCGTAGACGTGCAGAGAAGCGGCATGTACTACGTTATCCGAGCATGGATGGCGGACGGGACAAATTGCCTCGTGGAACACGGTTTTGTGCAAAGCTGGGCGGACATAACAGCCGCGATGAACCGACCGTATCAGTCGGCGGAAAACGTAAAGCATCTGGTAAACCTGTGCCTGGTGGACTCCGGCGACCAGACGGACGAGGTATACGAATACTGCGCCGTCAACCGGGAATGGGCGGCACCGTCCAAGGGATCCTCGGTGCAGATATACAGCCGGTATCGGATCAGCAGAATCGACCGTGAGGGAAGCCGTGCAAACGGAATGCAGCTGATCATCGTGGATACCAACCTGTACAAGGACGCTATTTACGGGCGAATTCTTGCGTCGGGCGGTTTCCAAGTGTACGAAGACTGCGACGAGGAATATCTGGCGCAGGTGACGGCAGAGCAAAAAGTGACAGAGCGCAGAAACGGGAAAAAAGTATCCGTGTGGGTGCCGAAGACATCGCACGCGGACAACCACTACCTGGACTGCGAGGTGTATGCCGCCTGTGCTGCTGACATTGCCGGATTCCGAAGCATTACCCGCGCGGCAGCCAGAGGTGAGACAGGAGAGAAGCCGGAGGCAAGTGTACAGCCGAAAACGGAATCGGAATGGGTGTCCGTGAAAGGCTGGGAAAATACAGCAGAGAGTTGGTGAACAATGGGCAATTACACAGAAGAACTGCGAAACATCGAGGCAGCCATTCGAGCCATTGAAGAGGGAGCGCAGAGCTACTCCATCGGAACGCGCCGGGTGGAACGTGCCGATCTGGGAACGCTGTACGCGGAGAGACGAAAACTCCGGGCGGCGGCTCAGGCAGAAGAAAACGGAGGATGCGGCGGCGTGTACTACGCATCCTTTGACCGGAGGTAATCGTGGGATTTGTAGACAAACTGCGGTATCTGTTCTCCCCGGAGAGGGAGAAGGAACGGATGCTGCGAAGCTATGACGCCGCTCTGCCGGACCGTTTGCACGGCGGATGGGTGGCGGTGAACGATGCGGCGGAAAACGAGCAGTCCGGCGTGCGTGATACTCTGAGAGCCAGAGCGAGAGACCTGGAACGGAACTCGGACATAATCAATTCCGCGCTTTCCGCTTTTGAGCGGAACGTGGTGTCCACCGGTATCGTAATGCAGCCGTGCATAATGCGTGCGGACGGAACAACGGAAAACGAAAAGCTGAACCGTGCCATTGAAGATGCGTGGTGGAGATGGCAGACCAGATGCGACGTGACCGGAAGCTACAGCTTTGAGGACATTCAGCGGATGTCTCTGCGGAGACGGATGATCGACGGAGGCCTGCTGATCGTAAAGTGCTACGATCGGGAACACGGATTCCGCCTGCAGATCCGCGAGGTGGACGAACTGGACAGCACAGCCGGTGTATCCACGGGAGGCATATACGGCGGTGTGGAGGTAGACAAAACCGGACGCATCCTGCGGTATCACCTGTCGGGATATGAGTACGGCAGTCCCTACGTAGAACGCAAAACGGAAGTGCTTCCGGCGGAGCGGGTGCTGTATCTGCGGCACAGAAGCCGTCCGTCTCAGGTGCGGGAGATAACGCCAATGGCGTCGGCCATGTCCATCATTGCGCACCTGACCAGCTACATAGAAGCGATCACGGTCAAAGAGCGAATGCTGGCCTGTTTCGGAATCGCCATCACAAAGCAGGAGGCGGGCGGAACAACATTCGGCCGGCCAAACACATCCGATCCGGAGCAGAAGCGAAACGTAAGCATCCGACCGGGAATGGTAATGGAAATGCTTCCCGGTGAAAAGGTGGAGGCGATCAATCCGCAGAACGGAACCGGTGCCAACATGGCCGAGTTTGTAAAGATCCAGACAAGGCTGTTGGCGGCATCTCTGGGACTGTCCTACGAATCGGTTTCCCGCGACATGACCGGAGTAAGCTACTCATCCGCAAGGCAGGCGCTGCTGGACGATCAGAGAACCTTCAAGGTTTTACAGGACTGGCTGATCTGCGAGCTGTGCACCCCGGTGTATGAGGCGTGGCTGGAATACGCCGTGCTGGAAGGAATCGTACCGATCAATCCCGTAGACTTTTACAAAAACCGGGAGAAATACACAGCGCACAAATGGACGCCGGTTGGCTGGGAATGGGTAGACCCCATGAAGGATATCAACGCATCCGTGAAAGCGCTGGAAAGCAACATGACCACTCTGCAGGCTGTATGCGCAGAAAGCGGCAAGGACTGGCTGGATGTGCTGCGGCAAAGAAAGATCGAGCAAGATCATATCAAAAAAATGTTCGGGGAGGAAGAAAATGCCGACGAATCAGAATCAGAAGCCAACGGCGGGCATGAGCCTGTCGCGGGCGCTTGATATCACCGTAACACAGGGAGAGGGAGACAACCGCGTACAGCTGGCCTTCTCCTCGGAAACGCCGTACCGAAGATGGTACGGTGATGAAATTCTCAGCCATGCTCCCGGCGCTGTAGAACTGGAACGGCTGCGCACAACCGGAGTAGTGCTGTACGCCCACGGATCCGATATCCGCGCGGGAAGAATGCCGATTGCCAAAATCACGGACGTCCGGCTGGACAGCGACAACGTAGCGCGCGCAGAGGTAGAGTTTGACATGGAGGACAGCTTTGCCTCCGAAGTGCTACGAAAGGTAAACGAAGGCTTTATACGCGGCGTATCCGTCGGGTACCGCGTACTGGAGTGGGAATACCTGCAGAAAGCCGGACAGACCTCCGCTGACGGACGGTTTACCGCGGCGGCAGACGATACGTACATAGCAGTACGCTGGGAACCGTATGAAATTTCCATCGAACCCGTACCGGCTGATCCCACTGTGGGAATCGGTCGGACGATCGAAAATACAAACACAGAAGGAGAAACAGAAATGCCACCTATCGATGAAAGAACCAACCCCGTAACCACCGAAGCGCCGCAGACTGCACCTGAGCAGGATACTGCGGGCGCAAGAGCCGGCGAGCAGGAGAACGTACCTGCAGCGTCCGGCAACGATGCTGTGACTGCAGAGCGCACCCGTGCATCGGAGATCACCGAGCTGTGCCGCACCTTCCACATGGATCCGGCCGAGTACATCCGCACCGGCGCAACCATTGACCAGGTGCGCAGCGCGATCCTTGATCAGCTGGCGCAGCAGAATCCTGCCGGCGCGGCAAGAGTAACCGCCGACGAGGGCGACAAGTTCCGCGACGCGGTGTCCGACGCAATCCTGATGCGTTCCGGCGCAGTGCTGGATGCGCAGAGAACTTCTGCCGCGAAGAATTTCCGCTCCATGAGACTCCGTTCCGTGGCCAACGAATGTCTGGCACGTGCAGGCGTGCAGGATGCATCGTACATGGATGACAACGAGGCATTTGCCCGTGCGCTGTCTCCCGATTCCGCGTTTGCATCCATCCTGAGCGATGCCGTAAGCAAGTCTATGGCGCGCGAGTACGCAGCAGCACCTTCCACCTTTGAGGCCTTCACGACAGTAGGCACGCTGTCGGATTTCAAGGCATCCACCATCTACCGTCTGTCTGAGGCGGGCGATCTGCTTCCCATTCCCCAGGGTGCAGAATTTAAGTTCGACGAAATGCGCGACGAAGGTTCCACCGCGAAGCTGGTGACCTACGGCCGCAGCTGGGGCTTTACCCGCGAGGCGATGATTAACGACGATCTGAGCGCACTGTCCCGCGTTCCCGCTGCCTACGTCCGGGCATACCGTCGTCTGATCAACAAGCTGGCGTACAAGGTGCTGACCGGCATCGATTACAGCGACAAGAACGGAAATCAGGGCACCGCAGGCGCGATCAGCGTTGCGTCCGTCGGTCAGATGCGCGCACTGATGCGCAAGCAGAAGAACATCCGTGGCAAAGAAACGCTGAACATCGAAGGCAAGCTGCTGATCGTACCGGCTGAGCTGGAGGTAGCGGCACTGGAGCTGATCGGATCTACCGCAAATCCCGCAGGCGGTAACTCCGGCGTAACCAACATCTACCGGAACGCACTGACGGCTGTTGTGGATGCAGAACTGGACGAGTACAGCGCAAAGGCGTGGTACGTAGCTGCAGATCCCGCAGACGTGGAGGGTATCCGCGTGTCTTACCTGAACGGCAAGAAGGAACCCAATCTCGAGAGCCGCGCAGCCTGGGATCGTCTCGGCATGGAGTGGCGCATTTACGGCGACGTGGGCGTAGATCTCGTGGACAAGCGCGCGTTTGTCAAGAACGAAGGCTGAGAGGGAGGTAAAAAACAATGACTGCAGTATGGGTAAACAACGGACTGCTTATCGACTACACGGCCGATAAGGAAATCGCCCGCGGTGACGTAGTAGTCCTGGGCGAAAGATGCGGCGTGGCGTTTAACAATGCCGCTGCCGGCACGGTGATTCCCGTGTACATCAAGGGCCGCTTTACCGTGGCCGCAAAGACCGGCACCGCTATCAAGGCCGGTGCAGTGCTGTACTACGACAACGGCACGAAGACCGTATCCACCGCAGAGGGCGGTGTATATATGGGTATCGCAGCGGCAGATA
>JAEIGA010007940.1_pt1 | contig 16110 bp, 16 predicted proteins | sample 9270691 | NCBI WGS metagenome assembly JAEIGA01 (sample SAMN17057246, study PRJNA624740) | gut metagenome | biome: biome; isolation source: fecal sample | host: Bos grunniens | place: China: Xizang | collected 2019
CAGGGTACTGCAGGTATGCCTGTTCTGAATGTTATTACGCAGGAGGATATTTCCGACTGCGTTGTTGTGGTTACCCGATATTTTGGCGGTATTCTTCTTGGTGGTGGCGGACTCGTAAGAGCGTATAGCCATTCCGCTAAACTTGCTATAGATGCAGCAGGGGTTGTAACCCTTGTTCCGTGGCTTGTTCTTAACATTTCCTGTGATTATAACCTCTATGGTAAAATAGAAACATTAATAAGAGATTCAGGCGGTGTGATGCAGGATACTGCCTTTACCGATAATGTAAATATGAGCTTTAGAATAGAAAAAGATATTCTGAATCCCTTTGATAAAAAGTTAAAAGACCTTACAAATGGTAAGGTTGATTTTCAGGTTGTTGAAGAAATTATAGCTGCGAAATAAATTTTTTGTCAAAAATAAAGGGTTTTTCAAATATTTTCTGTATTAATAAGTAGGAGGCGATGTAAGTGGATAATAGTATCAGGCTAAGAACTCTACAAAGAGAAAAGGAAACACTCTCTGAATATGCCGCTTTTTGTGAAAATTCAAAGGGCAGGCAGCTGACAGAAGAAGAGTGTCCTTTACGTACAGCTTTTCAGCGCGACAGAGACAGAATTCTCCATTGCTCCTCATTCAGAAGATTAAAAGATAAAACTCAGGTCTTTCTGGCGCCTGATAACGTTCATTACAGAACACGCCTTACTCATACTCTTGAAGTATCCCAGATTGCTCGTACAATTGCCCGTTCACTTAATCTAAATGAAGATTTAACTGAGGCAATCGCTCTCGGCCACGATTTAGGACACACGCCTTTTGGTCATGCAGGTGAAAGAGCTCTTAATCAGGTTTATGAAAAAGGTTTTACTCATTTTGAACAAAGCCTTCGTGTTGTAGATAAATTAGAGCATAATGGTGAAGGTCTTAACCTTACATATGAAGTGCGCGATGGTATTCTTTGTCATACACGAGGTAAGGAAGCGGATACTTTAGAAGGCAGAATCGTTAAATTAAGCGATAAAATTGCCTATATCAATCATGATATTGATGATGCTTGCCGTGGCGGTGTTCTTAAAGAGGATGATATTCCTCTTGATATCCGCCTTGTTTTAGGTTTTTCTAAAACACAGCGTATCAATACCCTTATAAAGTCGACTATTGAAAATACCAAGGATGAAATCAAAATGGCTGACGATGTTTATGATGCTTATGAAAGACTTCATTCCTTTATGTTTAAATATGTTTATACAAACCCTGTTTGCAAAAGCGAAGAGGGCAAGGCAGAGAATATGATAAAAGAGCTTTTCCGCTATTTTTCAAGGAATCCTAACAGTCTGCCTGAATTTTATTATGAAATTGCAAAAAAAGAAGGTCCCGAAAGAGCCGCTTGCGACTATATTTCAGGAATGTCTGATAGTTACTCATTAAAAATATTCAATCAACTTTTTGTTCCTAAAACATGGGTTGACTGATTTTAAGTTTGCGACGGAGTAATGTACCATTTATGGAGCAATCATTATGGTATATTATTAAAAAAGGAGATGATAAACTTGGCAATGCGTTTTACAGATGATTTTATTGACCGCTTGCGTGATAGTAATGACATTGAGTCAGTTATTTCAAGTTATATCGAGCTTCGCCGTCGTGGACGTAATCTCGTAGGGCTTTGTCCCTTCCATAATGAAAAAACTCCGTCTTTTACAGTTTATCCGGAAACTGCTTCTTACTATTGTTTCGGTTGCGGTGCAGGGGGCGACGTAATAGGCTTCATAAGAAATATTGAAAATCTTGATTATGTTGAGGCAGTAAAATTTCTTGCAGACAGAGCTGGTATTAAAATGCCTGATGCGAATTATGATGATACTACCGCAAATCTCAGGCGCAGAATTTATGAAGCTAACCGCGAAGCTGCAAGGTTTTTCCATGAAACCCTTTTTACAGAACAGGGAAAGGCTCAGCTTGAGTATCTTCAGCGCAGAAATGTTTCTCCGAAAATGATAAAGCATTTCGGACTTGGTGCAGCGCCTGACGATTGGCATGCTCTTGAAAATCACCTTACAGCTAAAGGCTTTAAAAGGTCAGAGCTTATTGCCGCCAATCTTTTGCGCTATAGCGAGAAAAACGGTAAAAAGTATTTTTACGATGCTTTTAGAGCTAAAGTAATGTATCCGGTAATTGATTTAAGAGGTAATGTTGTTGCTTTCGGTGGCCGCGTGCTTGATAACTCAAAGCCCAAATATATCAATACATCAGATACTCTTGTTTATAAAAAAAGTAATGAGCTTTTTGCTCTTAATTTTGCTAAAAACGGAAATGACCGTAAAATAATTCTTTGCGAAGGCTATATGGATGTTATAGCTCTTCATGGTGCTGGTTTTGAAAATGCAGTTGCAGGTCTTGGTACAGCGCTTACCCCTGAGCAAGTAAGCCTTATATCCCGTTATGCCGATGAAGTTGCACTTTGCTACGACTCCGATGAAGCAGGGCAGAAGGCGGTAAGAGCGGCGTTGGCGCTCTTCTCTAAAACCGGTGTAAGAGCAAAGGTTATACGTCTTTCGGGCGGTAAAGACCCTGACGAAATTATAAGGGTTCACGGCAAAGAGATGTTTGCAAAGCTCCTTAACTCTGCGGATAACGATACTGAGTATAAGTTATCTGTTTTAAGAGAAAAATATGTTGTCGAAACTGCGGATGGCAAAATGAATTTCCTCAGAGAAGCGTCAAAATATCTTGCAACTACAGATGCTCTTGAACGTGATATTTACGCTATGAAGCTAGCGGACGAACTTCAGGTAAGTAAAGATGCAATTCTTAATCAGATTAAGGATGCAGCTCGTAAGGAACGATACAATAAATCAAAAACTCAATTGTCTGAAGCGCAGAAGCAGGTTCAGAATATTGAAAAAGCCATAGACCCTCAAAGGCTTAAAAATATGCGTATTGCAAAAGCAGAGGATACAATTCTTATTACTTTGCTTAACAACGCAGGCTTTTACAAATCGCTGAAAGATAAGCTGCAAAGTGATTTATTCTTTACTCCTGTTAATAAACAGCTTTTTTCTGTTATTTCCAGTCGTATTGAAGGTGGTGAAAGGGTGGATATATCCCATCTTTCACAATTTCTTACAAACGAAGAAACAAGTGCAGTAGCAAAGCTTCTTGCAAATCAATCTCTTGTATCAAATACTATGCAGGAGTGCGAAGATTGTATTATTGTTCTTCAGGAGGAACAGAAAAAGAGGCTTGTTCAGAATCCGTCTCAGATGAGTGATGATAGCTTTTTAGAACTTTTCAGTTCTTTAAATAAAGATGTTTAAAAGTAATTTATTTAGAGAGGGTGTTCCCACTCTAGTGTGAAAAAGAAAGGTGAGATGAAAATGGAAGGTTGGGAGAAGAAACCGCAAATTAAAAACCTTATTGAAAAAGGTAAGGTAAGCGGTAAGCTTGCAACTCACGAAATCGACAACATTATTCTCGAAATTGAAGGCTTTGATGTTGACGATATCGAAAAACTCTATGAGCTTATTGAAAGCAATAACATAGAGATTATTGACGAAATGAGCGATGAAATGCTTGACGCACTTTCATTTGACATTGAGTCAACAAAGGTTTCTGGTGATGAAGAAACATCAGCTGATGCTAAAAATATTGCAATCGATGACCCTGTTAAGGTTTATCTTAAAGAAATCGGTAGAGTTCCTCTTCTTACATCTGAGGAGGAAATTGAACTTGCTATCAGAATTTCTGAGGATGACCCTGAGGCTAAGCGTCGCCTTTCAGAAGCTAACCTTCGTCTTGTTGTCAGTATTGCTAAAAGATACGTTGGTAGAGGAATGCAGTTCCTTGACCTTATTCAGGAAGGTAACTTAGGTCTTATTAAGGCTGTTGATAAGTTTGATTATACCAAGGGCTTTAAGTTTTCAACATATGCAACATGGTGGATTCGTCAGGCAATTACCCGTGCTATTGCTGATCAGGCAAGAACAATTCGTATCCCTGTTCATATGGTTGAAACAATTAATAAAGTTAAGAAAACAAACAGTCAGCTTCTCCACGAAAACGGCAGAGACCCGACTGCAGAAGAAATTGCAGCAAGGCTCGATATGCCTGTTGATAAGGTGCGTGAAATTCTTCGCGTTGCTCAGGAGCCAGTGTCTCTTGAAACACCAATCGGCGAAGAGGAAGATAGCCATTTAGGGGACTTCATTCCTGATGACGATGCTCAGGCACCTGTTGATGCTGCATCTATGGCTCTTATGAGAGAGCAGCTTGCTGAGGTTCTTAAAACTCTTACTCCAAGAGAAGCAAGAGTTCTCAGTCTTCGTTATGGTCTTGAAGATGGCAACTCCAAAACTCTTGAAGAGGTTGGCAAGGAATTTAACGTTACCCGTGAAAGAATCCGTCAGATTGAGGCAAAGGCTCTCAGAAAGCTCCGTCATCCGTCTCGCTCAAAGAAGCTCCGCGATTTCCTTGATTGATTTAATAACAAAATCCTCGGTTCAGTATTGAATCGAGGATTTGTTTTATACTATATAATTTTTAATAATCGGTATTTTGTTAAGAATGAAAGAAATAATTTCCGATATAACGTAAGTTCCTACAATAATTACCGGCATTGCTATATATGGATTTATTGTAGTTGATTCAAAATTAAGACATCTTTCAATAATAAGTATTCCTGCAACGTGGAACATATAAACACCAAAGCTGTCTCGGGAAAGAGTTGATATAAATTTTTCGGTTCGTGCAGAGAATTGTTTGTCCTCAAAAATCTCCTTAACAATAAGGAAAACAAATAAAGTCTGGAAAAGTACAGTTAATGAGTTGTACTCGTAAAGTGCTCCGTAAAACTTACCCTTCATTTGGGAAATGATAAGTGTTCCGGCAGGTATAAGTACAAAGCTTACCGCACCAAGAAGATATATCAGCCTTTTGAATTTCTTTCTTAAACCATATTTCACTATATAGTGGCCTATAAAAAAGTATGGCGTATAACCAAGAGTAAGGTTAAGAAAGGCTTTGTTTGATATTGGCTTTAACCACTTTAACTGTGGGATTGATACTATTGCAGGTACAAGGAATGTAACAATTATTGAGATAAAAATAAAATATAATGTTGCTTCCTGTGTGTCAGATATTTTTCTTAAAATAGGAACAATTGCGTAAAAGCCTATTATCAAAAAGATATACCACATATGGTAACCGCCTGCGCATACTGTTTTTATAATCTCTTTTATACCCATTTCACTGACGTCATGGATTACAAACAGATAAACTACAGACCATACAAGGAAAGCTATTGCCATTCTTGGTATGTTCTTGGAGTATATTTTTTTGATTTTTACTTTTCTATCGCAATCTAAAAACAGTGAGCCGCTAATCATACAGAAAACGGGTACGGCCCAACGGCTTAAACTGTTAAATATATTGAATGCACCCCATTGGAATGTGTCAACAGTATAGCTGTTCCAATTCTGTGCAGCGACATGTATCGTTATTACTGCAATACTCGCGATTATTCGCAATATATCGAGATACATTATTTTCTTTTTAGGCATTGGCATCAACTCCGTTAAATATTATATCAAAGTAGGGTTATTGTGTCAATGAATCAGCATCTTTAGGCAGGTTTTTAAAGAAAATTATTGCAAATGGAAGTGTAATGAAAAAAGTTACTGCATCTGTAACAGTCTGTGAAATCTGTATGCCTGTAAGACCAATTATGTCGGAGAGTATTAAAAGGGTAGGTATAAATATAAGTCCACTTCTCAGGGCAGATAAAAATGTTGCGGATTTGTTTTTACCGATACTCTGGAAGGTCATATTAACACAAATAGAAAGAGGTTGGAAGAATAGCGCAAAAAGCTGTGCTTTTAAAGCGAAAGAGCCTATTTCAATAACTGCAGGGTCATCGCGAAAAATTCCTACAAGACCATCGCTTATAATCAAACCTACAATCGCAAGTATGCTCAATAAGGCTTCGCCTGTGAAAAAAGTGAAAAAGAAGCCTTTTTTTACTCGTGAATATTTTTTGGCTCCGTAGTTGAAAGAGCAGACAGGTTGATAGCCTTGTCCTATTCCGAGACCGACCGCAAATATAAAGAAGCATATTTTATTTACAATTGTCATTGCAGATACTGCTGCATCACCATATAAACCTGCCGCGTTATTAAGAATCATTGTAGAAATACTTGAAAGACCTTGCCTCATAAGGCTTGGAAAGCCTGTTGGTATAATTTTCTTCAGGTATGGTATACCTTTTATGAAGCATTTGATTGATAAATTACTTTGTGTTTTCTTTAGCAGGAACATTGAAAGCAAAATCAAAAAACTTATAAATTGAGATACGGCTGTTGATATACCTGCACCTGCTATGCCTAAATCAAAAATTTCAATTAAAATATAGTCTCCCAATATATTTAAAATGCCACCTGTTGTAAGGCCAATCATGGCAAGAGCGGCTTTGCCTTCGTATCTGAGTATATTATTTAAAACAAAGCTTGCCATTGTAATAGGTGCGGCAAGAAGGATCCATAATGCATAGTCTTTGGCGAATGGGAGAATTGTTGGTGTGCTACCTAAGAGCTTTAATAATGGTGTGATAAAAATGAGACCACCGACGGTTACAATAAGACCTGTGATAAGCGAGGTAAAAAAAGAAGCAGAGGCAACTAAATTTGCGTCCTCATTTTCTTTTGCGCCAAGTTTACGTGAAATAATACTTCCGGCACCATGACCCAAAGTGAAACCAAGTGCCTGTATTATTGCCATAAGGCCAAAAACAACGCCAACCGCACCGCTTGCACTTGTGCCAAGAGTTCCCACAAAATATGTATCAGCCATATTGTAAATGTTAGTAACAAGCATACTTATGGTGGTAGGGATACCAAGTTTTATAATTAATTTTGAAACGGGAGTCTCTGTCATGAATTTATAGTGTTGTACGCTGTCGTTCATATTATCACCCTGTCATAATATAACATATAATTTAAACAGATTCAAATAAACATACGTGGTTAAATTAAAAGAAAGTTTTTTAATATAAATAAAAAACCTCGTTCAAAAGAACGAGGCTTTTGGCAGCGGGATAGGGATTTTCCCAAGCACTATCGTGCTTTCTCGCCTCGCTTCGCTCGTTGCCCACGTCAGCGAAAACAGTCCACCGGACTGTTTTCTTCCGCAAACTGCGTTTGCTCCCTTCTTGTTCGAATCCCTTAATTTCACTAAAAACAAAAAGCACCCTGTTGGGTGCTTTTGTCTTTGGCAGCGGGATAGGGATTCGAACCCCAACAAACAGAGTCAGAGTCTGTCGTGCTACCGTTACACTATCCCGCTAGGAACGTTTGATATTATACTATTACTTTATGTGATTGTCAAGACTAAATTTTAAAAAAATCAAATAAATTTTACATATTGTTTACAGTGCCTTTTGTTGCGTATTTGGTTATTGTGTGTTATAATTATAAAAGTAAAAAGTAGGTGATATTATGGCAAAAAAGAAAAGAAGAAAATCAAAGAAAAACAAGGGTACCATTACCCTTGCTATCATGCTTGGTATTATATTTATAATTATCGGAATATTCGTTTTTAAAGCAATCAATAAAGATGATACAGAAGTGAATACTTCAACAACTGAAGCTACCCAGAGCGGAGATTATCAATATAACGACGATAGTGTGGATGTTTCTCCTGATTATTCAGAAAATTCACGTGAGGAGTCGACAGAGGGTACAACTCAGGAAGACTCATCAACAACTACATCAGAGCCTACGACAGAGCCACTTACCTTACCTATCAACAATGAACCTGAGGGTATGGTTGATATAATTCTTTCCTACTATACAGATTTAATGGGCTTCCCTGATGGTGCTCTCTTCATTAAGGATAGCGAAATGGATGAAACTGCAAGCGGTTACACCTATACGTTACGCCTTAACGCCAAAGGCTCGCCAAACGAGCTTATTGGTGATGTTTATGTTGAAAAGGGTACAGGCAAAGTAACCGATTCAATGGGTAACGACCCTTGGAATATTGAAGATTAATTTACAAATTATATGACCGACCGAGATTTTTCTCGATCGGTTTTTGCTTTATTTACTCTTTTTTGGAAATAACAATATCAGAAATTAATTAGGGTGGTTACTAAATGGATAATATTAATATTCTTAATGAAGTAAAATCAATGGAAAATGAATTACTTGAAATGAGACGTTTCTTACATCAAAATGCTGAAATAGAATTTGAATTAACTAAAACTGTAGAGTATGTAAAAACAAAACTCGCAGAATATGGTTGTGAATACTCCGATTGTGGTAAAAATGGTGTGGTTTGCCTTATTGGTAAGAAGGATTCGGATAAATGTTTCCTTTTACGTGCAGATATGGATGCTCTGCCTGTGAGAGAAGAATCCAAGCTTGAATTCGCTTGTGAAAATGGGAATATGCATGCTTGCGGACACGATATGCATACCGCTATGCTGCTTGGTGCCGCAAAGCTTTTAAAATTACATGAAAAAGAGCTTCAGGGACAGGTGAAATTAATGTTTCAGCCTGCCGAGGAAACTCTTTCAGGCGCGAAGAATATGATAGATAACGGTGTGCTTTCGAACCCTGAACCACAAGGCGCCTTAATGATTCATGTAATGGCAGGGTTACCAATGAAAACTGGGACTTTATTTGTTTCAAGTGGTGGTGTGGGTGCTCCTGCCGCAGATTATTTTACAATAAACATTCAGGGGAAAGGGTGCCATGGCTCAACGCCACAACAGGGCATAGATGCCCTTACAATTGCTTCTCGGATTCTTCTTGGTCTTCAGGAAATCTCCGCAAGAGAATTAGGTGTTTCTGACGAAGCGCTCCTTACAATCGGCTCGTTTCATGGGGGAATAGCGGGTAATGTAATAGCAGATACTGCAGTTTTGCAAGGTACAATGAGAGCTTATGACGATAAAATCAGGGAACAGATGAAAAAACGCATAACAGAAATTTCAGAGGGGATAGGCACTGCTTATAAAGGCAAAGTCTGTGTTTCTTTTGGTAGTGGATGTCCGACTTTGAAAAACGATAAAGAGTTGTCAGTTGATGTGGAAAAATATCTTTCAGAGCTTTTTGAGAGTGATATGGTTATAAATACAGAGGAAATTGGTGCACGGTCATCTCGAAGCGGAGGGTCCGAAGATTTTTCTTATATCAGCCATCAGGTACCGTCTCTTATGTTGGCTCTTGCTGCAGGTGAGCCTGAAAAAGGTTTTCAATATCCTCAACATCATCCAAAAGTTATGTTCGACGAAAGAGTTTTACCTATCGGTACCGCTGCTATCAGTTTTGTTGCGATAAAATATCTCCAATGTAACTAAATCACTTTAATTTTTTTATGCCTTGTGATACAATATAGAAAAAATAAACGGAGGTTATTTTATGCCATATATTAATCTTAAAACAACAGTAAAGGTTTCTGACGAAAAGTGTGAAAAAGTAAAGGCAGCTTTCGGTAAAGCTATTGAGTGCTTTCCCGGTAAAAGCGAGGCATATTTAATGGTAGGTATTGAGGGTGGTGCAAAGCTCTGGTTCAGAGGTGATGCATCTGCAGATACAGCAATAGTTGATGTTGAGCTTTTAGGCGCGGTAAATTCTGCCGCAAGTGAGAATATGACTAAAGAAATTTGCGCAATTCTCCAGAATGAGCTTGGTATTTCACCTGAAAGAGTTTATGTGAAATATACCGGCTATAACGACTGGGGCTGGAATAACAGGAATTTCTGATGGTATTTTTAACAATTTGTTAAACTTGTATTTGGTCAGTTATTTCGTTGACTTTATTTGCAATTATTGGTAAAATGTAATCGTAAAGGTATATCTTATACCAAAGGAGGTATTTTAATGGGTTTTAATGAATTTGCCGCAAAAGCGGTTCGTTCAGTAGGTATAAAGGGCGGTAAAAAGCTCAGAAGAAAAGGTATTGTTGCTAAAGAGCTTCCTCGTCCTGAGCCAACAGTAATTACAGGCGAAAAGTATGTTTGTGGTTATGCTTCAAAGGAAGTAATGCCAAAGGATATTAAAGCAAAGAAATATTGGATAGCCGGCCATGGTATGGGTCATCTTATTGACAGCATTCATGACAATATAACAGTAAGCGCTATGTGGATTGGTGCAGACGATAACGGTGGTTATGTTCACATTGCTGCAGATATTATCGGTCTTACAAATTTCGAGCTTAATATTGTCCGCGACAATCTTAAGGATTTTATGGCTGAAAGTAAATGCGCAGGCGTTTTCATTTCTTGCTCACATACTCATGCAGGCTTTGATACCGTAGGTTATTGGGGTCAGCTGTATAAGCTCCAGACAGGTAAAGACGCTGAATATATGGACCTTCTTCTTAAATCTCTTGAAGAGGTTGTAAGAGAGTGCTACAAAAACAGAAAACCGGGTAAGCTCTATATTGGTACAACTCATGTGCCATCTGCTCAGCTTGATAAACGTGAGCCTATCGTTCTTCACGATGTTCTTACAAGAACACGTTTCGTGCCTGATGACAACGGTGCAGAAACATGGTTCATTAACTTTGCAGCTCACCCAAATACATTAGGCGGCGGTAACCGTACAGTCAGCGCTGACTATCCTTATTGGCTCAGAAAATCAATCAAGGATGAAAAGGAAACCAATGTTCTCTTTGGTCCCGGTGCTATCGGTGGTGTTGACCCGGGTGATTATTCTGAAGATGTATGGGAAAGAACTCAGACACAGGGTGAAACATTAGGAAAAGCGGCTCTCGCTATTACAGATGACAAAGAAATGCCTGTTGAAATAACAGTTCTTCAGCATAAATATTATTCACCTGTTGATAATGGTCTTCTTGCTCTTATGGTAACAATCGGTGCCTGCTCAGGTCAGCGTTATGCATATGATAAAGGTGATTTAGGTCTTGCGCTTCAGACCGAAATGGTATACATAAAGCTCGGTACACAGCAGATTCTTATGCTTCCGGGCGAGCCGTTCCCTGAGGTTGTTTATGGTGGCGCGCTTGATGCAGATAAATCTGCAACAGGTAAGGGTACAGAGATTAATCCTACCCCAATTATTGACATTGTTGGTGATAAAGACCTTCTCGTTTACGGCGTTGCTAACGATATGACAGGTTATTGCTGTGTTCCAAACGACTATACTCTTCATAAAACACAGCCATATATTGAACAGGGTCATGATGTTCATGACAGAAGACACTATCATGAAACTAACTCTCTCGGTTATCTTACAAATGAAACACTTGCCGAGAATGTTGCTGAAATTATGAAACGTGTAAAATAAACAACAAAAAGGGAGTATTCGTACTCCCTTTTTAACATAGAGGTTATAAAAATGTACATAAATCCTGAACTTTTTTCAAAACATCCCGAAACAACTGTAACTCAGAAGGAAATGGATAGTTATCTTTTCCTTGAGGAAAACGGGGTGGATTATATTCGTGCTGAGCATGATGAGGCGGCGACAATTGAGCTTTGCGAAGAAATAGAAAAGGTTATAGATGCCAAAATCTGCAAAAATCTTCTTTTGTGTAATCGTCAGCAAACAAAGTTTTATATGCTTCTTATTCCGGGTGATATGGTGTTTAAAACAAAGTATCTTTCTGCTCAGATTAATTCAGCGCGTCTTTCCTTTGCAAGCGGTGAGCAGATGGAAAAAATGCTTAATGTAACGCCAGGTTCACTTACTGTGCTTGCTTTGATGTATGATAAAAATAAAGAAATAGAGCTTCTTATTGAGAAAAATGTTTTCAAGGAAGAGTTTTTTGGTTGTCATCCATGCATTAACAGCGCAACGGTACGCTTTAAAACTGAAGATTTAAAAAATAAGGTTCTTCCTGCTCTTAATCGTGAATATACTATAGTTGACCTGGAGTGTCCTGAAGATGAAGCCTGAAGCGTTAATTTTTGATTTAGACGGCACAATTCTTGATACTTTAGATGATTTAAGCAACTCTGTGAATTTTGCACTCCGCAACAATAGTCTTCCGCCACGTACACAGGACGAGGTTCGTAGCTTCGTAGGTAACGGCATACGCCTTCTTATAGAACGAGCAGTTCCCGTTGGTACAAGCGAGGATGTTGTCAACAAGTGCTTTGTGGATTTCAAAAATCATTATAAAGAAAACTCTGCAGTGCTAACAAAAGCATATGACGGAATAGAAGAATTGCTTTTAAAAATAAGAGAAAAGGGCATAAAAACTGCGGTTGTTTCCAATAAAGCAGATTTTGCCGTGCAGACCTTGGTTGAAAAGTATTTTAGCGGTCTGTTCGATTATTCTGTTGGCGAAAAAGACGGTGTACGCAGAAAACCTTGTCCTGATTCCGTTAATTGCGCTATAGATTATCTTGGCGTCAATAAAGAGAGTTGCTACTATATCGGTGATTCTGATGTTGATGTTGAAACAGCACGCAATGCAGGTCTCAAATGCATATGCGTAACATGGGGCTTCAGGGACGAAAGCTTTTTAAAAACGTTTTCTCCCGATTATATAGTGCATTCAACTGAAGAAATTTTATCTGTTACAGGAGATTAATATGAAGGTTTTATTAGTAAATGGTGCGCCTCACGAAAAGGGTTGCACTTATACCGCCCTTTGTGAGATTGAAAAACAGCTTAATAACGAGGGCATCGATACAGAAATTTTCTGGCTTGGTAATAAGCAGGTGAGAGGTTGTAGCGGCTGTGGCGGTTGCGCTTCTAATAACGGCAAATGCGTGTTTAACGATGATGTTGTAAATATACTTACCGAGAAAGCAAAAAATGCAGATGGGTTTATATTCGGCTCTGCTGTTCATTATGCCGCTCCGTCAGGTACAATCTGTGCTGTTCTTGACCGTGCATTTTATTCGGGCTCCGCTAATTTCAGGTATAAACCTGCTGCTGCAATAGTAAGCTGCCGCAGAGCAGGCTCAACAGCCGCTCTTGACGTTCTCAATAAATACTTCACCATAAGCTGTATGCCTGTTGTTTCATCAGGCTATTGGAATATGGTGCACGGCGCAAAGGCAGAGGACGTATTAAAAGACGAAGAGGGTATGCAGATTATGCGTACTCTTGGTAAAAATATGTCGTGGATTCTTAAATGCATTGAAAGTGGAAAAGAAAATGGAATTGACCGCCCTGCATCAGAGCCTAAAATCCGCACTAATTTTATAAGATAATTGATTTTATTTTGTTTTGGTGATATAATTCTAATGTTATAAATTTTGAAAGGAAGTTCCTTATGAATGATATAAATGCACTTTATAAAATCTGGTGCGAAAAAGCTGTTCTTGACCCTGATTTACAGAAAGAATTAGCCTCTGTTGAGGGTAATGAAGACGAAATTCTTGATAGATTCTATAAAAATCTCGAATTTGGTACAGGTGGTCTTCGCGGAGTTATCGGCGCAGGTACTAATCGTATGAATGTTTATACTGTTGGTCAGGCTACTCAGGGGCTTGCAGATTACCTTAACGAAACATTCGATGAGCCATCTGTTGCAATCGCATACGATTCCCGTATTAAGTCAGATGTTTTTGCTCAGTGTGCCGCAGGCGTTCTTGCAGCAAACGGCATTAAGGTTTATATTTTCCCAGAGCTTATGCCTACTCCAATGCTTTCCTTCGCAGTAAGGCGATTAGGCTGTTCTTCTGGTATTGTGCTTACTGCAAGCCATAACCCATCAAAATATAACGGCTTTAAGTGCTATGACCCAAGAGGCTTCCAGATAACAGACGAGGCTGCTGCTAAAACATATGAATATATGAAGAGCGTTGATATGTTCGATGGCGTTAAGAGAATGTCTTTTGAAGATGCTCTTGCAGAGGATATGGTTGACTATATCGAAGATTGGCTTAAGGATGAATTTATTGACTGCGTAATGGATTGCTCAGTTAATAAAGATGCAGTTAAAAAATCGGGCATAAAAGTTCTTTATACACCTCTTAATGGTACAGGTAACAAGCCTGTTCGTAGAGTTCTTAAGAAATTAGGTGTAAGCGAATTACAGGTTGTTAAGGCTCAGGAAAAGCCAGACGGCAATTTCCCAACTTGTCCATATCCAAACCCTGAAATTCGTCAGGTGTTTGAAGAAGGTCTTAAAATGACAGAGGATTTCCCTGCAGACCTTATGATTGCTACTGACCCTGACTGCGACCGCGTTGGTATTGCAGTGCGCGATAATGGCGAGTATAAGCTTATGTCAGGTAATGAGGTTGGCGCAATGCTTTGCGAATATCTTCTTACCCAGCTTAAAGAGAAGGGTAAACTCCCTGCAAACCCAATGGTTGTTAAAACTATTGTTACAACTCCTCTTATTTCTGCAATCTGCAAGGAGTATGGTGCAGATATGGCAGATCTTCTTACAGGCTTTAAGTATATTGGCGAGCTTGTAACAGAGCTTGAAGAAAAAGGCGAGGCAGACCGCTATGTTCTTGGTCTTGAGGAGAGCTACGGCTACCTTACAGGTACTCACGCTCGCGATAAGGATGGCGTTAATGCCGCAATGATTATCTGCGAAATGGCAGCATACTATAAAACCCAAGGTATTACTCTCTGGCAGTTTATGAACAGTATTTACGAGAAATATGGTTATTTCTTCAATCAGCTTGATAACTATGCCTTCGAAGGTGCTGCGGGTATGCAGAAAATGGCAGATATGATGGATAATTTAAGAACAAATCCGCCAAAAGAGCTTAACGGCAGCGCTATCAATTGGGTAGGCGACTATAAGGCAGGTATTACAACTGATGGTGAAACAGGTCTTCCTAAATCAAATGTACTTTCCTACAGAATGGAAAGTGGCGATACATTTATTGTAAGACCATCAGGAACTGAGCCAAAAATTAAAATTTATATTACTGCTAAAGCAAGTTCAAGAGAGGAAGCAGAAGAAAAGCTTTCTGTGCTTTCAGAATGCATTAAAAATCTTCTTGGTATTGAATAATGTTTTCAGATAAAGCAAAAAGAATAATGTGCATTATCCTTGCAGGCTTAATGCTTTTAAGCGTGGGAAGCGTTGTTCTTTCCGTAATATTCTAAAAATGATAACCGACCACCCGTTTGGGTGGTCGGTATCTTTTTCTGCAATTAGCAGCAGCCGCAGTTGTTGTTGCAACCACAGTCGTTGGAGATTCTGTTACCGCAACCATTGTTACCGTTGCAGCAAACCAAGATGATAACGATAAGGATAATAATCCATGTGCAGTTGTTACCGCCGTTGAATAAGCAACCCATTCTTAATCCCCCTTTCAATGCATAATATGAATGAAGGCAAATTTTGTTACAGATTGAATATAAATAAATTTAGGGAACAGAATATATGTACCATAATATATGAAGAGGGGATTTTTATGAGTTTTTCTTTTGATTTCGATAAGTACAGGAAGCATAATCCGAGGGATTATTCTGACTTTATAGAGGACGATGAATTTGATTATGAATTTTCCGATGAGTTTATATATGAAGATGAATTCTTAGACGAGGATAGATACTAAAATCTCTTGAATTGTCAATAAATAAGATGTATAATTATATAAGAATTTTTCCCGCGGGGTGATTTTTGTGGTTTGTCAGAATTGCAATAAAAACGAAGCTAATATGCATATGAAAAGAATAATAAATGGTAGAGCCGCAGAGGTGCATCTTTGCTCCGATTGCGCCCGTTCATTAGGCTATGGCGAGGCTTTCTCTGGCTTTGGCCTTGGCTTTGGTGGTCTGCTTAACGACCTTCTTTCAAAGAATGAGATAGCGGGTAGTTCATTGCATTGCAGCTTTTGCGGTAAAAGCTTTGAAGAAATTGCAAACGATGGTAAAATGGGTTGTGCAGAGTGCTACAATGTTTTTTATGATAAATTGTTGCCTTCCCTTAACCGAATCCACGGAAAAGCCTCTTACGCAGGCTCAAAGCCTGAAGGAAAAAAATTTGCTGAATCAAGGCTTGAAGAATTAAAAACAGCGCTATCCGTTGCAATTGAGGAACAGAATTTTGAGCTTGCCGCCACATTGCGCGACAGAATAAACGATATTATTTCACAAGGGGGCGAAGGTTAATGGGTGCAAAATGGTATTTAGGTACAGGCGCACAGAACGATGTTGTTATTAA
>JAEIGA010007941.1_pt1 | contig 16109 bp, 25 predicted proteins | sample 9270691 | NCBI WGS metagenome assembly JAEIGA01 (sample SAMN17057246, study PRJNA624740) | gut metagenome | biome: biome; isolation source: fecal sample | host: Bos grunniens | place: China: Xizang | collected 2019
CGAGGTGGTCATATACAATACGACGGTTTTACAGTACCCCTCACCGCCTACGCCGACGTTGTACCCTGCAATACCTACCATGTGGCTATGTCCATCTGCGACGTTGGCGATGATATATACGACTCTGGTGTGTTTTTAGAAGCCGAAAGTTTCTCGGCAAATAGTTTGATAACAACAGTAACAAACCCCACCAACCCTACCGATATATATAGTCTCAACGAAAGTTGCGGCGGTGCCGAAATAAGATTTAGCCGCCCCTATACCGAACTTACAGGCATAACATACCCCATCCAAATAGAAGGAACCGCCATCAACGGAATAGACTACGAACTTATAGAAGACCACATATATTTTGCTGATAGCACCCTACAACTAAGCCTGTTTATAAACCCCATAACCGACAGCATAGCTGAAGAAGACGAAACAATAACACTTATATACAACCCCTCGCCATGCGAAACAGACACTATAACGTTTACCCTGCATAATAGCGAAGCTATGGAAGCATACATAGCCTATACTCCACCCGTAGCTACCGACACTGCAGTAGAACTAACCGCAATGGTAAGAAAAGGATTGGTAGATACCGTTACCGACTACCGGTACCTGTGGAGTACCGGCGAAACAACACAAGTAATAACAGTACCAACAGTGCCCACCGAACACTATTGGTTTGAAGCATACGACAAATGCAACAGCATAGCGTATAGCGATACCATAACGATAGGCATATTAGTTGATTTTACATTCCACAGCAAAGACACCTCTTGCTGCCCCGGCGACACGGTGATACTACATGTGGAAGGTGGCGACTACCAAGTGTGGAGTACCGGCGACACATCAGCATCAATAATAGTATCGCCAACACAAACCACCGAATATACAGTGGTGTCGTACAAAATATGGAACAATTCTGTATGGGAAGATAGTGCAACGGTAAAGGTAGACATGTCGTCTGTACCTAAAGCTCAAATAGCAGCAAAACCACCCTATGTAACTACGGAAAATATGAAAACTACCCTTATAGATATCAGCGTTGGCGGAACATCAAGAATATGGATTTTGGATGACGGAACAAGAATGGACGGCAAAACGATAGACTATAACATGCCTTTCAAAGACTCGGCAATAGTAGAATTAATATCTATCAACGCAAAAAAATGTACCGATACCACCCAACGAACCATATACTTGATAAACGAAGTACTATGGATTCCACTAGCATTCACTCCCAATGCCGAAACCAACAACCTATTTGATGTAAAAGGTTCCAACTTGGAAAGCTATGAAATATACATATTCAACCGATGGGGAGAACAATTGTTCTATGCCAACGATATAACACAATCGTGGGACGGAACCTACAATGGTACCCTATGTATGAAAGACCACTACGTGTATCTAATCAAATACTCTCATTCCGCTACTCCAAACGAAACATTAATAAGAAAAGGAACAGTTTTCCTAATGCAATAAAAGCATCAGAAAAATACATAAAAAAAGAACTATATAATCACTCCACTACCTACACATAGTTTGGCATCATTGTCGTAAATTACACCAAACTGGCCGGATGCTATACCCTGTATCTTATCCTCCGATTCTATATGAAACACATCTCCTATTCTAGTAAGTTTACCCTGTGTAAACTGCGGAGTATGACGTATTTTAAATTTAATATCCAACTCATCAAAGTCGCCCCAAATATCTTTTGAAATATATTGGAACGCCGAAAGATTTACCACATTACCATATTGATTTTGGGTATCATACCCCTTTGAAACATAGAGTACATTCTCGTCGACATCTTTTTTTATCACAAACCATGGACCTTCACCTAATCCCAAACCTTTACGCTGACCAATGGTATGGAACCAATAGCCCTTATGACTCCCAAGTACTTTACCTGTTTCAAATTCTACTATCTTTCCCTCTTTCTCACCAAGATAACGCTTAATAAAATCGTTATAATGTATCTTACCCAAAAAACATATACCTTGACTATCCTTACGTTCGGCACTTGGAAGCCCTGCCTCCAAAGCAACCTTACGCACCTCGCTTTTCAGCATGTGTCCAATTGGAAACATTAGTTTCGACACCTGCATATAGTTTATCTGCCCAAGAAAATAGGTTTGATCCTTCACATGGTCTTTGGCAGTAGAAAGAAACACAGTTCCATCCACATCAGTAGTGGTAGCATAATGACCTGTAGCTATCTTATCAAAATTCTTTCCCCACTTCTGTTCAAAACTACCAAACTTTATCAATTTGTTGCACATCATATCGGGATTTGGAGTAAGACCACGACGAACACTTTCAATGGTATAGCTCACCACATTTTCCCAATACTCCTCGTGGAGCGACACTATTTCAAATTTACAACCATATTTCTTTGCAATATAGGTTGTTATTTCAATATCTTCCTCCGACGGACAATCAATATATCCATCTTCGTCCTCCATACCTATTCTTATATAAAAAATGGTAGGGTCGTAGCCCATTTCTTTCAAATTATGAACTACCACCGAACTATCAACACCACCTGAAACTAATGCAGCTATATTCATCAATATTTTATTTAAAAAGGGTTTCACCCATACGTGCAAAACCCTTTTGTATGACAAAAATCATTCTTTTTTTCGACTAAAATCTTATCGAGAATATTTGAATTTTCTACCCAAATAAACAGCTTGGTCACCAAGCATTTCTTCGATACGCATCAACTGATTATACTTACAAATACGGTCGGTACGAGAAGCCGAACCAGTCTTTATCAAACCAGTATTCATAGCTACTGCAAGGTCTGCAATAGTAGTATCTTCAGTTTCACCCGAACGGTGACTGCTAATAGCAGTATATCCATTGCGGTATGCAAGATTGATAGCATCGATAGTCTCTGTCAAAGTACCTATTTGGTTTACTTTTATAAGAATAGAGTTGGCAACTTTTCTATCGATACCCATTTGAAGACGTTTTACATTTGTTACAAATAAATCGTCACCTACCAATTGACAACGGTCGCCAATAGTATCGGTCAACGATTTCCATCCATCCCAATCATCTTCAGCCATACCATCCTCAATAGAGATGATAGGATATTTGTTTACCCATTCCTTCCAGAAGTTTACCATTTCTGCAGGAGTAAGTTTTTCACCCGACGATTTTTTGAAATGATATTTATTTTCTTCAGGAATGTAGTATTCAGACGAAGCAGGGTCAAGAGCGATACAAATATCTGCACCTGGTTTGTAACCTGCTTTTTCTATAGCTTGCAATACAACTTCAATAGCCTCTTCATTAGAACCTAAGTTAGGAGCGAAACCGCCTTCGTCACCAACATTAGTTGACAAACCTTTTGATTTCAAAACATTACGCAAGTTATGGAACACTTCAGCACCCATACGCAAAGCATCAGAGAAACAAGATGCTCCAACAGGCATAATCATAAATTCTTGGAAATCGATAGAGTTATCGGCATGACTACCTCCATTAAGAATGTTCATCATAGGTATTGGTAAAGTGCAAGCACCAGTCCCACCAATGTAGCGATAAAGCTCTTGGTTAGTTTCCATAGCCGCAGCTTTAGCACAAGCCAACGATACACCTAAAATAGCATTAGCACCCAATTTACTTTTGTTTGGAGTACCATCTATTTCTATCATACGAGTATCAATAGCCTTCTGCTCTGTAACGTACATTCCTCTCAATTCTTCATTCAAAACAGTATTTACACTTTGAACGGCTTTCAAAACACCTTTTCCCATAAATACCGATTTATCGCCATCACGAAGTTCACATGCTTCATGAATACCAGTAGAAGCACCCGATGGAACAGCAGCACGACCAAAAGCACCACTTTCTGTGTAAACATCTACTTCAACTGTAGGATTACCTCTAGAATCTAATATTTGTCTTCCTTTTATTCCTATTATCTGTGACATAATTTTTTATTTATAAATTAAACACTTAAACACAAAAAAAGCCATCTTAACAAGACAGCTTTTTTTGATGTTTCTATTTCATTATTCTGCCTTAGCTTCTTCAGCAGCAGGAGTTGTCTCTGCATTAGCAACAGGAGCTTCTGTAGCTTTTTTCGAACGACTTCTACGAGTTGTTTTAGCTTTTGCAGTTTTTGTTTCTTTCAACATGTTTTCGTTGTAATCAACAAGCTCAATAATAGCCATTTCTGCGTTATCACCATGACGGATACCTGTTTTAAGAATACGAGTATAACCACCAGGACGATTAGCAACTTTTTGAGAAATTTCTCTGAAAAGTTCAGTAACAGCTTCTTTATTTTGCAAATAACTAAATACTACACGACGAGAATGAGTCGAGTCCTCTTTAGAACGGTTTATTAGAGGCTCAACATAAACTCTAAGTGCTTTAGCTTTTGCCAAAGTTGTTTCAACTCTTTTATGCAATATCAACGAGGTTGCCATATTCGACAACATAGCAACTCTGTGTGCATGAGTTCTTGATAATTTATTTACTTTACAACCGTGTCTCATTTGTTTATTCTTTATCTAATTTATACTTTGCTATATTCATTCCGAAATCTAAATTCTTAGATGCAACTAGATTTTCGAGTTCGGCCAACGATTTTTTACCGAAGTTTCTAAACTTCAACAAATCAGCTTTATTAAATGCAACCAATTCACCCAAAGTTTCAACTTCAGCTGCTTTCAAACAATTTAATGCTCTCACAGACAAATCCATATCTGTCAACTTTGTTTTCAATAATTGACGAATATGTAATGTATTCTCATCAAACTCTTCATTTATCTGAGTTGAAGGAGTTTCCAAAGAAATCTTCTCATCTGAGAACAACATAAAATGCTGTATTAATATTGTAGCAGCTTCCTTCAATGCTTCTTTTGGATGAATAGAACCATCTGTTTGAATATCAAAAAGCAATTTTTCATAATCCGTCTTTTGTTCCACACGATAGTTTTCTATTTCGTATTGAACATTCTTTATCGGAGTATGAATAGAATCAATAGCTATTACACCTAATTTATCCGAAGGCTTTTTATTTTCCTCTGCAGGTATATAACCACGACCTTTTTCTATAGTAAATTCCGCATTAATGGTTACCGAAGGGTCCATGTGACAAATCTCCACTTCAGGATTTAAAACTTGAAATCCACTCAAGAAATTATTCAAATCGCCAGCAGTGAGAACATCTTTACCAGTTATGCTACACGATACTTTTTCGAAATCGTTATCTTCTATTTGTTGACGGAAACGTATTTGTTTTAAATTTAATATTATATCCGTCATGTCTTCAACAACACCTTCTAGAGTATCAAATTCATGATCAATACCCTCTATACAAACAGATGTTATAGCATAACCCTCTAACGAATTCAAAAGAATACGTCTCAATGCATTTCCTATTGTCACACCATATCCTGACTCCAAAGGGCGAAATTCAAATTTCCCACGAAAGTCATCTGATTCTAACATGATAACCTTATCAGGTTTTTGAAAAGCTAATATTGCCATTTTTTATCCTTTCTCGTTGTTTCTTATTAAATTGATTTCAGTCGCTGATTCTATTCTAAATATTATTATTTAGAGTACAATTCAACGATGTATTGTTCCTTTATGTTTTCAGGAATGTCTGCACGTTGAGGATAATTCAAGAATTTTCCAGACATGTTAGCTTCATCCCATTCCAACCAAGAATAACGAGTAGCGTGACTTGCTAATGAATCTACAATAATTTCTAAAGACTTAGAGCGTTCTCTCACAGAAACAACATCTCCTTCTTTCAACGAATAAGAAGGTATATTAACTACATTGCCATTTACTACTATATGACGATGAGACACCAATTGACGTGCTTGAGCACGTGTTCTAGCTATACCTAAACGATAAACTACATTATCCAAGCGAGCTTCTATCAATTGCAATAACACTTCACCTGTGATACCACCTCTACGAGATGCTTCATGGAACAAATTTCTAAATTGTTTTTCCAAAATACCATAAGTATATTTTGCTTTTTGCTTTTCTTGCAATTGAGTACCATACTCCGAAATTTTTGCACGACGTCTATTTTGTCCATGCATTCCCGGAGGATAATTTTTCTTTTCGTAAGACTTATCTGCTCCAAAAATGGGTTCTCTAAATTTTCTTGCTATTTTACTTTTAGGTCCAGTATATCTTGCCATTTCAAATTAAGATATAAAAATTAAAAACTCAGTTAACTTTCCTCCATTAAACGCGACGACGTTTAGGAGGTCTACAACCATTGTGTGGAAGAGGAGTAATATCTACTATCTCCATAACTTCGATACCACAAGTGTTAATTGCACGGATTGCAGATTCTCTTCCTGAACCAGGTCCTTTTACAAAGACTTTAACTTTGCGCAAACCTAAATCATAAGCAACTTTACCGCAATCTTCCGCAGCCATTTGAGCAGCATACGGAGTGTTTTTCTTCGATCCACGGAAACCCATTTTTCCCGATGAAGACCAAGAAATCACTTGACCGGCATTATTTGTCAACGATACTATCACGTTGTTAAAAGAAGCGAAAATACACGCTCTTCCCATCGGTTCAACTTTTACAACTCTTTTCTTAGTTGGTTTTGAAGTTTTTGCCATTTTTTAAACTTTACTTGTTTAATTAAACCATTCATTAGCCAATTGCTCCTAAATCACACAATTATCCGCAATTGGATGCACCATTTTTACACTATTTTTTACTTAGGTGCTTTTTTCTTGTTAGCAATTGTTTTCTTTTTACCCTTACGAGTTCTTGCATTGTTCTTTGTGCTTTGACCACGCAATGGTAATCCCAAACGATGACGAATACCTCTATAGCATCCAATATCCATCAATCGCTTGATATTCATTTGAACTTCCGAACGCAATGCTCCTTCGACTTTATACTCTTCGTTGATAATGTTACGAATAGCATTTTGTTCATCATCTGTCCAGTCTTGCACTTTTTTGTTTACATCAATTCCTGCCTTATTCAAAATTTGTTGGGCAGTACTCTTTCCAATGCCAAAAATATAGGTCAAACCTATTTCTCCTCTTTTGTTTTTGGGTAAATCAATACCTGCAATTCTTGCCATAAACTGATTTCTATTCTTTTAATTAATTATTATCCTTGTCTTTGTTTAAACTTAGGATTTTTTTTGTTGATTACATACACGACCCCTTTTCTGCGGACAACTTTACATTCTGGGGATCTTTTCTTTACAGATGCTCTTACTTTCATTTTATTTTAAATTTATCTGTTTTTATTCTTATTTGTGTCGATAAGTAATTCTTCCCTTTGTCAAATCATAAGGAGACATCTCTATCTGCACTTTATCTCCTGGTAATATTTTTATATAATGCATACGCATCTTACCCGAAATATGTGCAATAATAACATGTCCATTCTCTAATTCTACACGAAACATAGCATTTCCCAATGACTCTATAACTGTTCCATCCAATTGTATAGAAGATTGCTTTGCCATAACTATTGTTATTTAGTATTTATTATTTTTTCTATCTCTTCAAAAGACGACAATAAATCTGATTTTTCCTTACCAACAGCTACATCATGTTCAAAATGAGCTGAAACTTTTCCATCTTTAGTTATAGGAGTCCAACCATCATTAATAAATTTGATATTTCTCGAACCTATATTAACCATTGGCTCTATTGCAAAAACCATCCCTGCTTTCAAAAGTGGTCCAGTTCCCGGACGACCATAGTTGCATATATTTGGATCTTCATGCAATCTTATTCCTACCCCATGCCCACACATTTCTCTAACTACAGAAAAACCATTTTTCTCAACATGAGTTTGTATTGCATAACCAATATCTCCAACACGGTTCCCTTCAACGCATTTTTCGACTCCTAAATAAAGAGCCTCCTTGGTAACTTTCAACAGTTTTGTTATTTCTGGATTTACCTCACCTACAGTAAATGTATATGCTGAATCACTAATAAAACCATTTAAATTTGCGCCTCCATCTATCGAAACAATGTCACCATCTTTTAAGAAACGATTATCTGAAGGGAATCCATGAACAATTTCGTCATTTATAGAAATACAAAAAGCACAAGGAAATCCATCATAACCTTTAAATACCGGTGTTGCACCGCTATCTCGAATAAATTGTTCTCCAATTCTATCCAAGAAAGCAGTTGTAACACCTGGTTTTATATACTTTCCAATTTCTGCCAAAGCTTTCCCTATAAGTAAGGAACTCTTTCTTATTAATTCTATTTCTTCTTGAGTCTTCAGAAGTATCATTACTAACTATATTAAGTCTTTATGCTGGCAACGATGAACGTCCTTTTATACGTCCAGTTTTTGTCAATCCATCATAGTGACGCATCAACAAATGACTCTCTATTTGTTGCAAGGTATCCAATATTACACCTACCATAATCAACAAAGATGTACCACCATAAAATTGTGCAAATTGAGAATTAACACCTAGCAAACTAACAAATGCTGGCAATACTGCCACAATTGCTAAGAAAATAGAACCTGGTAAAGTAATTTTAGACAATATACCTTCTAAATATTCTGCTGTTTTCTTTCCTGGTTTCACTCCTGGTATAAATCCACCATTTTTCTTCATGTCATCTGCCATCTGATTAGGATTAATTGCAATAGCAGTGTAGAAAAATGTAAAAGCAATTATCAATATCGCAAAAACAAAGTTATACCAAAAACCATTAAAATCCGAAAAAGCAGCTAAAAATCCTGATTCAGAATTCGAAAATCCCAACAATGTGATAGGAACAAACATTATAGCTTGTGCAAAAATTATTGGCATAACACCCGCAGCATTAACTTTTAGAGGTAAATACTGACGAACACCACCATATTGTTTATTTCCAACTACTCGTTTTGCATATTGCACCGGAATTTTTCGTGTTCCTTGAACCAATAAGATACATAACAAAATTACAACTAACCAAATTACAATTTCTACTAAGAACATAATCAATCCACCACCTTCTTCCATACGAGAACCAAATTCACCAACAAGAGCGAAAGGTAGACGAGCAATAATACCAACCATAATCAACAATGAGATACCATTGCCAATACCTTTGTCAGTAATACGCTCTCCTAACCACATCACGAATAAAGTTCCACTCGTCAATATCAATATACTTGATACCCAAAAAAACCATGATGGATCAGTTCCATCGAAAGGATATATAGCTGTTGGAGAGGCACCCAACTGAGACATCATGTTAGCAATGTACGCAGGCCCTTGTAAAATAGTAACGAGAATGGTCAAATAACGTGTTATTTGAGTCATCTTACGACGACCACTCTCTCCTTCTCGTTGCATCTTTTGAAAATAAGGTACTACCATCACGAACAACTGTACAACAATTGATGCCGTAATGTAGGGCATAATTCCTAATGCGAAAATAGACGCATTAGCAAATGCTCCTCCTGAAAACATATTCAATAACCCCATAATACCTTCTTGAGTTTGGCTTTGCAGTCCTCCAAGTTGGCTAGGGTCAACACCAGGAAGTACAACATACGAACCAATACGATAAACTAATACCAATCCTAACGTATATAGTATACGTTTACGAAGGTCTTCTATAGCCCAGATGTTCTTAATTGTAGTGATTAATCTCTTCATAGAAAATTAACTTATTAATTTATTCTTCGTTGTCTTTAGAACCTAACAAAGTAACAACTCCACCTTTGTCTTCAATAGCTTTTCTAGCTGAATTAGATATAGCATGAACTGTAACATCAATTTTCACATTCAATTCACCTCTACCTAAAACTTTTACTTTGTCCTTCGAAGATATTAAACCATTTTGCTTCAATGTCTCAACATCAAAAGATGTGATATTCTTAGTTGCAGCTAAATCATTCAACACATCAATATTAATGGCGATGTATTCAACACGATTTATATTTTTAAAACCGAACTTAGGAACTCTTCTATACAAAGGCATTTGACCACCTTCGAATCCAATCTTACGTGAGTAGCCCGAACGAGATTTTGCTCCTTTATGACCACGTGTAGAAGTACCACCTTTACCAGATCCTTGACCTCTACCTATACGTTTTGATTTTTTTACAGAACCTTCTGCCGGTTTAAGACTACTTAAATTCATATCTCTTTATTTATAAATTAATTATAGTGCGATTATATTTCTTCTACTGTGATTAAGTGTTTTACAGTATCTATCATTCCCAATACTTGAGGAGTTCCTTGAACTTCACGTTCGTGATTAATCTTTCTTAATCCCAATGCTTCCAAAGTTCTTTTTTGGCGTTCAGGACGACCAATTATACTTTTTATCTGCTTAATTCTTAATGTCTTCATATTATAAATATATTAGTCGTTTATTAACCATTAAAAACTTTATCCATAGAAATACCTCTCAATTGAGACACCATATAAGGATCTTTCATTTGCAACAATGCATTGATAGTTGCTTTTACCACACTATGAGGATTTGATGAACCTTTAGATTTAGCTAACACATCTTTTACTCCTACACTTTCCAATACAGCACGCATAGCACCACCCGCAATAACTCCAGTACCTGGAGCAGCAGGTTTCAAAAATACTTTTGCTCCGCTATACTTGCCAATCTGTTCATGAGGAACAGTTCCCTTTAAAATTGGAACCTTTATAAGGTTTTTCTTAGCATCATCCACACCTTTTTGAACAGCAGCTGCTACTTCTTTAGCTTTTCCTAAACCATAACCTACTACACCATTTTCATTGCCGATAACAACGATAGCGGAAAAACTAAATGTTCTACCACCTTTGGTTACTTTAGTTACTCTATTGATTGCTACGAGACGATCTTTGAACTCAATTTCGCTCGATTTTACTCTTTTTACGTTTACGTCTGCCATAATCTTTTAGAATTTTAGTCCTCCTTCTCTGGCTGCATCAGCCAACGATTTAACACGTCCATGATATAAATAACCATTACGATCAAATACCACAGAATTAATTCCTGAAGCAAGAGCTCTTTCTGCTACTAACTTACCAACCTTAGCTGCCATTTCTATCTTTGTACCACCCTTTTCAACAGCTTTTTCTAACGAAGATGCTGCTACTAGTGTTACACCTTTTACATCGTCAATTAATTGAGCATAAATTTCTTTATTGCTTCTAAATACGGTCAAGCGAGGTGTTGTTTCTGTTCCACTCACTTTATGACGAATTCTATACTTAATTTTTGTTCTTCTTATATCTTTTCTTGTTGCCATTAGTATCTACTTTAAAAATTACTACTTAGCAGCAGCTTTACCAGCCTTCTTGCGCACCTCTTCACCTTGGAAACGAATACCTTTACCTTTATATGGTTCAGGCTTACGCAACGAACGTATTTTTGCTGCAACTTGTCCTAATAATTGTTTATCTATTGAAGATAAAGTAATCAAAGGATTCTTACCTTTTTCTGTCAAAGTTTCTACTTTTACTTCTTTGGGTAATTCAAAGTATATATTGTGAGAATATCCTAACGATAATTCTAACACTTGTCCGTTAGCTTGTACTTTGTAACCCACTCCGATAACTTCTTGTACAGTTTTAAATCCTTGAGACACTCCTACAACCATATTAGCAACCAAAGCTCTATACAAACCGTGTTTTGACTTATGTTCTTTGGCTTCTGACTGACGTGTCAAACTAACGACACCATTGTCTATGGAAAAAGAAATACAAGGATCCACTTTTTGAGTCAATACTCCTAGAGGTCCCTTAACTGTTACTTCATTTTCAGAAGACACAGATAACTCTACTCCTGCCGGCAATTGTATGGGTAATTTACCTATTCTTGACATTTCTCTTATTCTCCTATCTTTTTAATTGAATTAGCTGATGTAACATAATACTTCTCCACCCACATTCAAACTACGAGCTTCTTTATCAGTCATCAAACCTTTAGACGTAGAAACAATAGCGATACCTAATCCATTCAATACTCGTGGCATTTTTTCCACTCCTACATATCGACGCAACCCTGGGCTACTAACTCTAGTTAAAGTTGTAATAGCCGACATTTTAGTTACAGGATGATATTTCAAAGCTATCTTTATAGTTTGAGGTTTAGTTTCTTCATCAAATTTATAATTTAAAATATAACCTTTTTCAAAAAGAATCTTTGTTATTTCTTTCTTCAAATTTGATGCAGGTATCTCAACGACTCTGTGTTTTGCCATTATGGCATTTCTCATTCGAGTCAAATAATCTGCAATTGGATCTGTTACCATTTTCGTTACTATTTAATGTTTAACGATTATTTATTTTCTTTTTACCAACTTGCTTTTTTAACGCCCGGTATTAATCCAGAAATAGCCATTTCGCGGAAGTTGATACGCGAAATACCAAATTGACGCATATATCCCTTAGGACGACCTGTCAATTTACAACGATTGTGTAAACGAACAGGCAATGCGTTTTTAGGCAACTTTTGCAAAGCTATAACAGCTTTTTCAACCTCTTCTGGATTACCAACACGTACCATTTCTTTTAAAGTAGCACGTTTAGCAGCATATTTTGCCACCATTCTTTCTCTTTTGCGTTCTCTTGCTTTTATTGATTCTTTTGCCATTTTCTCTATTTTTGATTTTTAAATGGTAAACCAAACTCCTTCAATAAAGACATTGCTTCTTTATCAGTTTTTGCAGTTGTTACAAAAGTAATGTCCATACCTTGAATACGTCCAATTTTATCGATATCAATTTCAGGAAAAATAATTTGTTCAGAAATACCAAATGTATAATTACCTTTTCCATCAAATCCTTTATCATTGATACCTCTAAAATCTCTAATTCGAGGAATTGAAGCAGTGATCAAACGTTCCAAAAATTCATACATTCTATCACCACGTAGTGTCACACGAACACCTATAGGCATACCTTTTCTCAACTTAAAGTTAGAAATATCCTTTTTCGACTTAGTTGCAACTGCCTTTTGACCTGTTATCAATGTCATTTCTTCAATACCTTGATCAATAACTTTCTTATCAGCTATTGCAGCCTTACCAAGACCTTGGTTCAAAGTTATTTTTACCAAACGAGGCACTTGCATTACTGTTCCATAGTTATACTCTTTTGTTAATGCTGGAACAATTTCTTTCTTGTATCTTTCTTTTAATGCTGGTGTATATTCCATTATTTAATCACCTCCCCTGTTTTTTTAGAATAACGAACTAATTTTCCTGATTTTTCGTCAATTCTTCTACCTATTCTTGTAGCAACTTTATTTCCTACTACAACCATAAGGTTCGAAATATGAATAGGAGCTTCTTTTTCTATTATGCCACCTTGCGTATTCTTAGCATTCGGTTTCGTATGCTTCTTAATTACGTTAACTCCTTCTACAATGGCGCGGTTCTTTTCAGGATATACTGCCAAAATTTTTGCTATAGTTCCTTTATTGTCACCAGCAAGGACCTTAACCATATCCCCTTTCTTTACGTGCAATTTCATATCTTTTCCAAGTATTTTTACTTTTATAAAACTTCAGGAGCTAATGAAACAATTTTCATATATTGCTTTTCACGTAATTCACGTGCCACAGGGCCAAAAATACGTGTTCCTCGCAGTTCATCTGTAGCTGTCAACAATACACATGCATTGTCATCAAAACGAATATAAGAACCATCTTGGCGTCTTACTTCTTTCTTTGTACGAACTACAACAGCTTTTGAAACAGCTCCTTTCTTTACGTTGCCCGAAGGTAATGCATCCTTTATAGCAACAACTATCTTGTCACCTACCGATGCATATCTTCTTTTTGTACCTCCTAGTACTCTTATACAAAGTGCATTCTTTGCACCACTATTATCGGCAACAACTAATCTTGTTTCTTGTTGTATCATAATTATTTAGCTCTTTCTATTATTTCAACTAATCTCCAACATTTGTTTTTACTCAATGGTCTTGTTTCCATTATTCTAACAGTATCTCCAATGTTGCTCTCATTCTTTTCGTCGTGAGCCATAAATTTGGTACTTTTCTTTACGAATTTTCCATATTTTGGATGTTTTACTTTACGTTCTACCAAAACAACAATGGATTTTTCCATTTTATTGCTCACTACAAGACCTATTCTTTCTTTTCTTAAATTCCTTTCCATCTTCTAATTTGGATTAAATTTAATTACTCTTATTGCCTGCCGTTTTCAGCAATTTCTCGTTTGCGAAGTTCAGTCATGCAACGGGCAATAATTTTTCTACTTTCTTTAATTTTGTTTGGATTTTCGATTGGAGATATTGCGTGATTAATTTTCATCTTTTGCAATAATGTTTTCTCCATATCTAATCTCTCCTGAACTTCAGCAGTCGAAAGCTCTTTTAATACTAATTGGTTTTTCATCTTTTCTTTTTGTTATTAAGCTTCTTCTACATAATCTCTCTTTACAACAAACTTAGTTGTAACAGGTAATTTCTGAGCAGCTAAACGCAAAGCTTCTTTTGCTATCTCCATAGAAACACCCTCACATTCGAACAATACTGTACCAGGCATAACACGAGCTACAAAATATTCAGGAGCACCTTTACCTTTACCCATACGAACCTCATTAGGTTTCTTGGTTATAGATTTGTCCGGAAATATACGTATCCATATCTGTCCCTCACGTTTCATGTGACGTGTTACCGCTTGACGTGCAGCCTCTATTTGTCTTCCTGTTATAAAACATGTTTCCAAAGATTTTATACCAAAAGTACCAAAAGATAATTCATATCCTCTGTGAGCATTACCTTTGATTCTACCTTTCTGCTGCTTTCTATATTTTGTTTTTTTCGGCTGTAACATTGTTACTTTTCTTTATTGAAATTTTTAACCTTTATTATTTCTATTTCTTTTTGGACGAGAACCCGATGCTTGACGATTAGATCCATGCGAAGCTAATCTTTTTTCCTTTTGAGAACCACCTACTGTTGATGGAACCAACTCTCTCTTTCCATAAACAAGTCCACGACATATCCATACTTTTACTCCTATTCTACCATAAGTAGTATGTGCTTCAGCTTGAGCATAATCAATATCAGCACGCAATGTATGCAATGGAGTTCTTCCTTCTTTATAATGTTCAGTACGAGCCATTTCAGCTCCACCTATACGACCAGATACAGAAACTTTTATTCCTTCTGCACCAATACGCATTGTAGAAGCGATAGCCATTTTAATAGCTCTACGATATTGAACACGTCCTTCAATTTGCTTTGCTATATTTTGAGCAACCAAAACAGCATCAAGTTCTGGACGTTTCACTTCAGAAATATTAATTTGAACTTCTTTTCCTGTTACCTTCTTTAATTCTTCTTTCAACTTATCAACTTCTGAACCAGCTTTTCCAATAATCAAACCTGGTCTAGCGGTATTGATAGTTACGGTCAACAGTTTCAAGGTTCTTTCGATATAAATTTTTGATATACCAGCTTTTGCAAGACGAGCATTAAGGTATTTTCTGATCTTATCATCTTCTACCAATTTTTGTTCGAACTTTCTGCCACCATACCAATTGGAATCCCATCCTCTGATGATTCCTAATCTGTTACCTATTGGGTTAGTCTTTTGTCCCATTCTGTTTTATCTCTTTGTGAAATTACTAATTTTATTCTTCTTCTTTTTGAGGAATTGCAGTCTTTGCTTTTTCGTCTAATCTATTTCCCAATATCATTGTGATATGATTTGAACGTTTCTTTATTCTGTATCCTCTTCCTTGTGGTGCAGTGCGTAATCTTTTCATTTGACGACCGCCATCAACCATAATATATTTGATGTACAATTCGTTATCTTCAATTCTCTTACCTTCATTTTTTGCTTGCCAATTAGCAATAGCAGATAATAAAAGTTTACGCATTTTAGGTGCAGATTCTCTTGGGCTATATTGTAATATACCCAATGCTTTATCTACATCTAATCCACGAATTAAGTCAGCCACTAAACGAGTCTTTCTTGGCGAAGTTGGGTTATTAACCAACTTTGCCATATATATAGTTTTTTTGGCTTCTTTGCGCACTTCGGCACTATCATGTTTTCTACGTCCCATCTCTGCGAATTAATTTTATTTATTACCTTTATCTTTTTGTCCGGCATGTCCGCGGAAAATTCTTGTTGGGGCAAA